>Ga0208197_1000726_pt1 | contig 38366 bp, 29 predicted proteins | sample AD_JPNNA4_MetaG_FD_184444 | JGI IMG/M metagenome (GOLD analysis project Ga0208197, IMG submission 184444) | Active sludge microbial communities of municipal wastewater-treating anaerobic digesters from Japan - AD_JPNNA4_MetaG (SPAdes) (version 2) | ecosystem: Engineered > Bioreactor > Anaerobic...
GCCCCAACACGATATAACCACCCGCCGGGATCAGCACCGTGCGCGTGATGGTGTGTCGGTCGCTCCCCAGGTCGCTCAACTTCCAGCCCTTGAGATCAACGGCCACACTGTTGGGGTTGTACAACTCAAGCCATTCGCCGACCGTGTCACCAACGGCAGAAGGATCGGGCAAGAATTCCGTGATGATGACCGGCAGTACGGGCGGAACCACCTGCACCGTCGCGCTATCGCTGCCAGCAACGCCTGATCCAGCGAAGCTCACCGTGTTAACGACGGTCTGCGTCGTCTGCCCGGTGACGCTCGCCGTCGCGGTGAAGATAACAGTAACGGGCGTACCGACCGGCACACTACCGGTCCAGGTGATGACACCCTGCGCATACTCCGCCCCATTGGCGACGACGAACCCGCCAAAGGTCAACGCCGCAGGCAGCACGTCGGTAAGGACAACATTCGGCGCATTGACCGGTCCCCCATTGGCGAGGGTCAGGGTGTAGGTGAAGGGCGCGGGCGAGTATCCCAGCGTGGGCGTGGCCGCTTTGTCCAGCGTCACCAGCGGCGCGCCAAGTTTGGTCACGTCGTTGGGGATCGCCGGGTAGTGCGTCTTGTAGTTGCGGACACGGATGCGCCGCCCGTCGCCGTCCTCCGAAATCAACCCCTTGACCGTGACTACATCGCCCACCGCAATGTCGCTGAAGTCGCCGTTGTAGCCGTCAAGGAAAGCGCGGACGGGGCCGCTGCCGTCGTCCACAAAAATGGCTTCATCGCCCACTTTACTCATCACTGTACCGGTGATCTGCGTCAGCCAGCCCTCGTTGGCCTCGAGATTGGCGTCGCCCGTACTGAACGGCCTGGGCGCGACTTCGCCGGTCGAAGCGGCGAGCACCTGCACCATCTCCGCCTCAAAGAACTCGATTTCGGTGTCGCCGTTGTAGGCGCCGAGTGTGCCGACGACACGCACCGTCGTCCCGCGGGTGAACTGCGTCGCAGAAATGTCGCCGGCTGGCGCGTGGACGGTGATGCCGCCCGTCTCATCCTGTACGTACAGGACGTTGAAGAATTCGCCATAAGCCGCCGTGATCTTGCCCTCCACCCAGACCAGCTTGTTGAGGTTGTCCGGCGTGTTGTTCAGTTCGGCGTCCGCGCGCGCCTGGGCGATGGTGGATTTTTGCAGCGGCGCGCCGAGCAGCCACATCACCGTTTGCAGGTTGAATAGTTCGTTTTGCTTGCCGTCGCCGGCAGTGTAGGCGAAGATGTTGAATGGATCGTTGGAGTCGCCGTAGAAGAACAGACGTCCGGCGTTTCCGGGAATGTCGTAACCGGCGGCCCCGGCCAGCGGGGTGTCGGTGGGGTAGATGTAGGCATCACCCTGGTTGTCGGCATCCGTGCTGCTGGTGCGGTTAGGGTAACCGTAGGTGCCATTGCCTGTGTCCAGATCGCCTTGGATGATCATAAAGCCATTCGCGCCCAGGTCAGCCTGCGTCAGCGCGCTCTTGCTGCGATCCGTCAGTGAGTTATCTGACCATGACTGAATCTGGACGACATTGATCCCAATGCCGGTCGTTTGCGCCGCCGGGTAGACGTGCCAGAGAACGCCCCACGGGTAGCCGTTGTTGTTGTTGCCGTCGAGCACCTCGTCGTCGTTCATGCGGATGGGGATTTGCGCGCCGGTCTTCGCCTCGATCGCGGCGACCAGCGCGTTTTGCCGGTCGGCGATGGTGTTGGCCCAGGTGACTTTGCCCGTGTAGTCAGACATACCGTTGAGCCACAGACTGCCGCCTGCCGCCACAAAATCGGTGAGCGCAGCGATTTCAGCGGTGGTCAATTGGTTTGGCCCGTAAGCATTGATGATGAGCAGTTTGACCGTCTCCGTATTCAGATCGCTCGCGGTGATCTCGTCCAGGTTGAAGAGGACGTTGTAGCCATGCGCGGTCAGATCGTTGACGAAGTGGCGCGCGTCGCGGGGATTGGCAGTGCCGACGTTGTTGTGTCCGGCATCAATCAACACCAGCGGCACTTTCTCATCGGTCACATTCAACGTGAGCGAGCGGATATTATCGTCGGGACTATCAGCTGGAACTGCCGTGAATTGCGCCGTGACCGTCGCCGGGCCGGTGATGACCGACTGCCAGGAGAGGTTGGCGTAGCCGTCGCTGCACGGGCCGACAGTGCAAATCCCCACCGTGAGCGGGACGCTGCCGACGACGTCGCCGTTGACGGTGAACGTGACGGTGATGGTCTGCGTGGTCGCACCGCGGTTGGTGACGCGCGCCGTCAGCAAGCTGGGGTTATAAATCGTGGAGAGCGAAGGCTCCACAGTCAGGTCGGTGAGGGCAACGTCTTCCGTACCCTCCGTCCACACAGGCGAGCTGACGATGCGGTCGCCGTCAGGTTGGGTGGCGCGGACATAGTAGTAGTGTACGCCAGGCGTAATCGGCAGGAGGAACTGCCAGGTGAAAGCTGCATTCGCTGCGGTGGTAGAAGTCACAACGATGCCGCCATTCGTGACCAGTTCCAGGAGACCCACGGCTTCACTATCGGGATCAGCAGCGTAGACCTCAAAGGCAATCTGGCCGACGTTGGGGATTTCCGTCCCCATCCACGCGCCGTTGGCCTTGAGATACAATGCGTAGTTGACATCTTCGGTGGCAAAAGTACGCCGCTCGCGCAGCGCATCCATCAAATCGGATTTGGTAAGGCCGGGCATCCACACGCCGGTGCGGTGTGAGGTGTTCGTTCCCCAGTAGGTAGAGTGCGTGTCGGCGTTGTTCGTCGCGCCGACCTTCCACCCGTAATCCAGCGAGCGGATGTACTCGTCTTCGGAGAAAGCGTAGGACGTACCGCTGCCGTTGCCCACTTCTTCCAGGCGGGCGGTGCCGCCCACTTCGGGATGGAACGTCCAATCGTTGAAGTTGATCCAGCCGGGGTGATTGAACTGCATCAATGTTCCAGCATCATCAAGCGCTTGCGTGCCGGTGATGGCGAGCCAGGGGTAGAAACCTTGCACGGTCACGCCGGCTTCCAGGTTGGGTGTGTAATCGCACATTGTACAGGTAGAAGTGGTATCTGTGCGCACGGCGGGCGCGGCGTGTTGTAGACGTTGGCGTGCCCTTCCGCGCCCTGCGTATACTCGAAGCCGCGCAACGCCACGAAGACGCCGTCCTGCGTCGCCGCGTTGACCGCCGCGAGCGTGTTGGCCCATTCGGCGTCGTCAATGGCGTAAGAGTGATCGCTGATGGCCATAAAATCGAATCCAGCCGCCTTCCCGGTCGCCAGCGCCTGCGTGGGCGTGCCGGAGCCGTCGGAGTAGGAGGTGTGGTTGTGGATGTCGCCGTGATAGACGGACATTGGCGGTTCCACGGCAGTCTCGAAGCTCCACACGCTGGCCGCGCCGAGCGTGTTCCCGGCCCAGTCGGCCACACTCGCCGCCACAGTCGCGGTGTAGCGCGCGGTGGGCAGCAGGTTGGAAGACGGGTTCAGCGTCGCCACGGAGGTCGCCGGATTGTAGCTCAGCGCCGCCGGGACCGCGCCATAAGGCCCGACGAGCGTGAAGTTGCCGGTCAGCGTCGCCGGATTGATGGTTTCGGAGAAGGTGACGACGACGTTGACGGAGAGCGGCAGGTCGGCGGCGTCGGGAGCGGGGTAGCGCCCGGTGATGGTGGGTGATGTCACGTCGGCGTCGCCGGTGGTGAAGCTCCACACGTAGTTTGCCGCCATCGGGATACCATGCGTCTCCTTGATGCCGGTGGTGAGCGTGGCGGTGTAGCGCGTCTGCGGGGCAAGCGCGGCGGGGGGGTCGAAAGTAGCCGTGCGCGTCCCCGCGTTGTAGCTGACCACGCCCGCGACTGCGCTGTTTGCGTCTGCCAATGTGAAGGTGGCCGTCGTCACCGTCGCCGCATCCAGCGCCTTGCTGAACGTCGCGGTGATGGGGAAGTAGGGATACACATCAGTCGCGCCAGCGGCGGGATACGTCGCCGTGACCTCCGGCGGGAGCATGTCCCAGATATCGCTTTGGTAGCGGGGCATAATTTGCCGCGTCCCATTGTAATTGCCCACAAAGCCGATGATGGTCAGTTGTTGGCCGCTCGTGTAGCCGCGCAAATCAATGCGAGTGTCTTTATCCACAAACACCTGCACCGCGCCGGAGCCATCGTTCGCGTAGATGGTAAAATCGCTCGTGCCGTCGGGCGTGGGCGGCGTGCCGCTCCAGGTGGCTGTACCCGTCACCTGAACCAGCCAGCCTTCGTTGGCGGCGACTGCGCCGGTGGTGAGATTCAGTGGAGCGGGCGGCATGCCGCTGCCCAGGTTGGCGATGCCGGTCATTGGATCAATTTCCAACAAGCCGTTGTAGAGTTTGAGCGTACCGGTGACCCGCACGGTATCGCCGAGTGCGATGGGAGGTAACGTCGTCGCGCCGGTATAGATGTACAACCCGCCGGTATCATCCTGAATGACGAAGGCATTGCCGCGATAAATGCCCGGCGGTACGGTGACTTTGCCCTGAATGGAGCCAGTCCACCCGGCGCCGGCCGCGCGCGCTACCACAATCGGCGTGAGACCGCCAGAGGCCAGCACCGCCGTCGCCACTGCCGAACCGGTCTCGTGCGTGAGCCAGTTGGAGGCCCACGCCGCGTACTCGCTGTTGTTGAGCATCACGGATACGTTGGGCGCGGTGACCACGATCGTGTAGGTGAGCGTCGTATTGTGCGCGACGCTCGCCTGCGTCCAGGTGATCGTGTGCGAAGCCGCGTTCCATGTTCCGGACGGGGTCGCGGAGGCGAAGGTGACGCTGAGCGGCAGCGTGTCGCTCACCACCAGATCGTCTAATTGCGTGGCGGTCTGATTGCGCACGACCAGGGTGTAACTGAACGCGCTGCCCGCCGTTATGGTGGCGGGGCCAGTCTTACTGACCAGCAGGCCGGTCGCTATGCCAGGGACCACGTCGCTGGCATAGCGCGGCTCGATTTTGAAATTGCTGAAGCTGTAGTTGAGCATCCCGCGCACCACGCTCAGGTAGTCGCCCACCGACGGCGTGTAAGCGTAGCCCAGATCATCCACGATCACCGTGCTGCCGCCAGCGGTGACGCTCCACTCGCCGTTGCCGAGGCTGGCGTTATTCACGGTGACGTCGTTCACCTCAACCAGCACGCTCTCATAGCTTTCAGCCGTCGCCGCGCCCGTCGCAATATCGGCCACAGCCACAACAGACGCGGTGTAGGGCGTGTTGCCCGAACTCAGCACGGTGAACGAAGAGCCGCTGCTGATTTCGGTCATGTTGTAATACTCAGCCACTGTGCCGGTCACGCGCACGCGCTGGCCGACAGTCGGCTTCGTGCCAGTGCTGCCGGTGTAAATGTAGAGGCCGTGCCAGGGACCGGCGGCGTCGGCGATGGCGTAGCCCGCGGTTGTGTAAACAGCGTAGACGACGCCTTCCACCGTCACAGAACTACCCTTGCACAGCGAATCGTCGTTGGCGTCGCGGTTCATCTGAATCGCCGCAATGGAGCCGCAGTCTTTGATGACCGTGTTCACCGGCGCGCCGGACGTCGGCGTAACCCACTCAGTCGCCCAGGCCGCGTAGGCGGCGTTGGAGACGCTGCCCCACGTCGTCGGCGCGGTGACGTTGAGCGTGTAGGTGAGCGTCGTGTTGTTCGCCAGCGAGGCGAGCGTCCAGGTGATGGTGTGCGAGGCCACATCCCACGTTCCGGCGGGATTGGCGGAGGCGTAGGTGACGCTGATGGGGAGCGTGTCGCTGAGGACCACGTTCGTCAACACCGCGCCGGTGGTGTTTTGCACGGTGAGCGTGTAAGTATAGGCCGCACCGGGGAGGACGGTGGCGGGGCCGGTTTTGGCGACAGTAAGGTTGCCGCTGGGTCCGCTGCCGCAACTGTGCGTCGGCGCGGCGCTGTTGCGTGGAGTCGGCGCGCCCGCTGTAAAATCGGCGGCGTTGTTGTCGGTATCGGTGCAGCCGCCGTTGGCACGCAGGACAGCAGTTGTATTGCTTGGCGCCGGCGTTGGGCCGCTGCCCTCATAACAACTGGCCGTTGAGCCAAATCCCACGAAGTCAACGATGCTGCCGCCGGTGGGACAACCGCCGCTTAACGCAGTCGTGCTGTTGACCAACGCAACTTTCCCGGCGGTAGCGCTCATCAGAATAGTTCCGATAGCGTCCGGTGTGGGCAACGGAGTCGTTCCCCCAGCGCCTTGCGCCTCCTGGATCAGATAATACTGCCCTGGTCCAATAGAGCCAGATAGGGCCGTGACCTGCCACGTCGTTCCGGTCGCCGAGGCATATTGCACCGACCAACCGGCTAAACTGATCGTCGAAGACCCCGCATTGAACAACTCAATGAAATCATGAGTATAGGTCGCGCCGGTGTTCCCGCCGCCGCCATACACCTGGCTGATGCGAATGTCGCTAGACTGCGGGGCCGCCGCTGACGGCGTCGCCGTCAATCCCCAGCCGGGGAGCATACCGGCCATTAACACGATTGCGCATAGGATGCGTACTAATCTGTGCATTTTTCCTCCATTCAGTCATTTCAGTAAGGTTACGTGTCACTCGGAATATAAGCAACCACGGAGAATATAACTCAAGCGTCGCAGAGGTATTATAATCCACGATGGGATATGAGCAATGCCGATGCTGTAAGTATTTGACAGAACGCGCTTTCATGTTATGATATCGAAGTCATTGTACCGGATCATCTAACCAAACAAGGGGGTCGTCATCAGTAAGCAAAAGTATCGCATTAATCGAGAAATTCGCGCGCCGGAAGTTCGCGTCATAGATGCAGAAGGCGGCAACCTGGGCGTTCGCCCCACAGCGGAAGCCATCCGCCTGGCTGCCGAAGCCGAACTTGATCTGGTGGAGGTGGCGCCAAACGCCGAACCGCCAGTGGCTCGCATTATGGATTTCGGCAAATTCGTGTACGAACAGGCCAAGAAGGAACGGGAGGCCCGTAAATCGCAGAAACAAGTTGAAGTCAAAGAGATTCAACTGCGGCCCAAGACCAACGACCACCATACGCTGTTCAAGGTCAAGAACGCGCGCAGTTGGCTCGAAGAAGGCAACAAAGTGAAAGTTCGTATACGGTTCCGGGGACGTGAAATCACCTACCCTGAAGTTGCGATTGAACAACTCGAAGAAATCGCTAATGAGCTTATTGATGTCGCTGCCGTCGAACAGGCTCCGCAGTTGGATGGACGGACAATGTTGATGATCTTAGCGCCGAAAAAGAAAAAGTAGCTGTAGGAGGAATTAAAGTGCCGAAACTGAAGACCCACAAATCAACATCGAAGCGCTTCCGCATTTCTAAGGGCGGCAAGGGTGTGTTGATGCGCACGCGGCAGGGGAAGAGCCACTTCCGCCGCAAAAAGTCAAACACTGTGCGCGCGATGTTCGATCAACTGCATGTTGTGACGGCCGCCGGCATCAAGCGCCGCGTGCGCCGTTTGGCTCCGTATTTGCACGAGAAGTCTTAATTTAATCTGAGGTGAAATTGTGAGAGTAAAAGCAGGAACCGTAACACGCCGTCGCCATAAGAAGATCGTCAGCCAGACGAAGGGCTTTTTTGGGACGCGCCGTAAGCTGTTTCGGCGAGCTAACGAAGCATGGATGAAGTCTATGGCCTACGCCTATCGCGACCGCCGCAACCGGAAACGCGATATGCGCCGCCTGTGGATCATCCGCATCAACGCAGCCGCCCGCGACAACGGCGTCTCCTACAGCCGCCTGACCCATGATCTTAAAAAGGCGAACATCGCTATTGACCGCAAGATGCTGGCAGAACTGGCCGTCAATAATCCGTCGGCCTTTGCCGCCATTGTGCAGACAGCGTGCGCGTCTTCGCGCCCCCAAGCATAGTCACACGGTCTTTCGCATCTCAAAAGGCGACGCAACAGCGTCGCCTTTTTGTATAGTATCACTCGCGCACTCGCGTGCGCGCCTTTCGCGCCCCCGAGACGGGGGCGCTGAGCAAAATGGTATCCACTCGCTCACTGCCCCCGTCCCCGGGGGCAGGCAAGCCGGGCAGTTTTCGATTCCACGTTCTGCGGTATCATATTCCCTGTTACCTTTCCAATAAAAACACGACGTACTTGTTGAACTCCTATCAGCGCTGAACAAACGGTCATTGACCGAAGGAGCACTCGTGGAACAAAAGTATATAGCCCTGAACGATAACGACCTGGCGCGTATTGCGCGTGAGGATCATGACGCTTTCGAAGTTCTTTACCGTCGCTATGTGACGCCCGTGTATCGCTACTGCTATGCGCGCACCGACAACGTCGCCGATGCCGAAGACTTGACGGCGCAGACGTTTCTGGCGGTCGTGGAATCCATTGACCGTTACCGGGGCCAGAGAAGCTTCCCGGCCTGGCTGTTTGGCATTGCGCGACATAAATGCGCCGATCATTACCGGCAAATCTACACGACGCGCCAAGAGCCGATTGACGAAGTCGAACCCAGCGACCCGGAACCGGAGAACGTCGAAGAGCGTCTGTTTCTCGATGGGATCCTGGACTGTGTGGAACGCCTGCTCAAGTACCTCAGCCCTGACCGGCTGGAGGCATTGCACCTGCGTTTCTGGGGGGGCTTGAGTATGCAGGAGGCCGCCAACGTGATGCAACGCAGCGAGGCCGCGCTCAAGATGCTCGTCTCGCGCGCTATCTCAGACTTGAGAGAAAGATGTGTGACAGAATGAAGAGAATAGAGAATCAGCAAATCAGCAAATCGGCAAATCAGCAAATCGGCGAATCAGACGATCCGGTGGAGGAGGCGCTGCGGCGGAAGGCCGCCCGGATCAATCCGGACCCTAACTTTGTGACGCGGCTGGCGATGCAATTGCGCCGCGAGTTGAAGCTACGCGCTGCGCCTGCGCCGCGTCGCGTCCCGCTGTGGGGCTGGCTTGGGGCGGCGGTCGCTGCCATCCTCCTTGTCACCTTTGGCGCGCAGGCGCTTTTGCCCGGCAAACGCGGCGTGGAGACGCCGCAAATCGCGGAAGCCCTGCCCACCGCCACCATGCGCCCCGCTGCGACAACCGCGCCCGCTGCGACAGGTACAGTCGAGGTCGCCCCCACGCCCGAAGCAGAACCGGCCTTCGCCGCTACCCTGCCGCCTGCGATCACTGCCGCTGTGCCGCGTCCTGGCGAGGAGGTCAATACGCGGGCCGGCATCCTGCTGCGCTTCAGCCGCCCGATGAACCGCGCCAGCGTCGAAACCGCGCTGCGCGTCACGCCGGAGGTGGAGGGCACTTTTGCCTGGCAAGACGACCGCACCGTCACCTTCAAGCCCAAAGTGCTCGCAGCGGGGACGCGCTATAACGTCGCCCTGGACGCGACGGCGCAGGCTGACAATGGCCTACCGCTCACCAGCGACCTGGCCTTCAGCTTCTCCACGCTCGACGCGCTGACGGTGACGCACACCACGCCTGCCAATGGCAGCGGCGAACTGCGCGGCGACGCGCCGGTGCTCGTCGTCTTCAACCACCCGATGGTACCGGTCAACTGCACCGGGCAGGTCGCCGAGGCGAACACGGGCTGCGCGCCGCTGCCGCTGACCTTCACCCCTGGCGCGGTGGGCCAGGGGACGTGGATCAACACCAGCGCCTACCGCTTCGATCCGCTGCCCGGCTGGGACGCCGGCGCGACGTATACGGCAGAATTGCCGGCCGGCGTGATGTCGGTCGCCGGGGCGACGCTGGAAACGGCCGTGGTGTGGACGTTCAGCACCGCGCCAGCCCAGATCATCCGCATCGAGCCGGATGCGTGGAGCACGAATACCCCGTTGGAGACCGGCGTGCGCGTCTACTTCAACACGCCGATGGACGCGCAGGCCACCGCCGCCGCTTTCAGCCTGAGCGGCCCCGGCGGCGCTGCCGTGTCCGGGAATTTCACCTGGGAAGATAACAACGCCACTCTGGTGTTCACCCCCACGCAAAATCTGGCGCTGGATACCAACTACGTCGTCCGCGTCACCGACCAGGCGCGCGCCGTCAACGGGGGAACGCTCCAAGAAAGTCGAGAGGCTACGTTCAAGACAGTCCCCTACCCCGGCGTCGTGACCATCGAAGGCACAGATGAAAGCACGCGCGGGAACACGCTGAGTTACTACGAGTCGCTGCGCGTCCGGTTCCGTGGCTTGATTGACGCGGAAACTCTGGAAGGTCGTTTCCGCATGACCGAAAACGGAACGCCGATTGAGGTAAGCTTCTGGTGGGATGCGTACAGCAACGAAAACTACGCCTACATCAACTGGGACAAGACGGCTGGCGCGGAGTATTGCCTCACCGTGCTGCCCGGCGTCGCCGACCGTTACGGCAACACCATCAACGAGGAGACGACGGCCTGCTTCACCGGCGGCGATATGCCGGCGATGTTTATGGCAGCGACGCGCCAGAATACCATCGCGCTCGACGCGGCGGAGGCGGCGCGGCTCTACTTCGTCGCCGTCAATCCCGACCGCGTCACCCTCACACTCTCGACGCTGGCCGAACGCGACTTTATGGATTACGAGGGCAATCCCCAGGCCGCTATCCGCCGCTGGACGCTGAGGCCGGAGTCGCAGCGCAATCAAGCCACCGTTGTGCCCGTCAATCTTACCGAGGACGGCGGTTCCTTGCCGACCGGCTACTATCAGATTGGCTGGACGATGCCCAGCGCGGAAAGCTGGTGGAACACCAACCTGCGCTTCGCTGTCGTGGATCGCCACGTCACGCTCAAGATGACCGCCGCCGAGGCGCTTATCTGGGTCACGGACCTGCGCAGCGCGGAGCCTATCGCGGGCGCGGACGTGCGTCTACTCGACCGGCTCGGGAAAGAAGTCGGCAGCGGGGTGACGGATGCCGATGGCGTCGCCCGGTTCGACATCCCCGTGCAGCAGGAGCAATGGGACAATTACACCGCCGTTGTCGGAACGCCGGGCCAGCCGGGCTTCGGCGTCGCGCGCAAGGACTGGAACCAGGGCGTCTCTCCGTGGGATTTTGACCTGCAGGCCGATTATCAGCGCCCGTCGGCGTACCAGATTTACCTGCAAACCGACCGGCCCATCTACCGGCCCGCGCAGACCGTCAAGTTCAAGGTCGTCCTACGCACCGACAACGATGCGCGCTATACACTCCCGCCGGCCGGACAGACTGCGGACATCGCCTGGCGCAATCCCAATTGGGAGATCATCACCCAAACACAGGTAACGGTCAACGAGATGGGAACGTTCTCCGGAGAGCTAACGCTGGCGGCGGACGCGCTGATGGGGATATACACGTTGGAAGCGATGATCCCCGGCGAGGCAGACCGCACGTGGAGTCTCAACTTCACCGTGGCGGCGTACCGCAAGCCGGAATTCGAGGTGACGGTGACGCCGGAACAGGCCGAAATTTTCGATGGCGAGACGCTGCGCGCGCTGATCGAGGCGCAGTACTACTCCGGCGGCCCGGCCAGCGGCGCAAACGTTCACTGGATCGTGCGTGCCACACCGTTTTACTTCTCGCCCGGCATACCCGGCTGGTGGAGTTGGGGCGCCGGCGACATTGGTTGGATGGGCTACTATGAACCAAAGGTACTCGCCGAGGGCGACGCCGTAACCGACAGCGCGGGTCAATTCTTGTTGGAACTGCCTGCCGCGCTGGCTAAACTGAACGACAACGCCACAACCATCGGCTCACAGCGGTGGAGCGTCGAGGCGACTATCACTGACGAGACAGGCTTCCCCGTGACCAACGCAGAGTCGCTGACCGTCCACGCGACGCGCTTCTACATCGGCTTGAAGCCGCGCTCCTGGGTGACGCAGGCCAAACAGAAGGCCAGTGTTGACTTGCTGGCGCTGGGCTGGGATAAACAACCCGTCGGCGGGCAGAATGTGACGATCACCCTGGCGCGGCGCACCTGGAAATACGTTCCGGCGAAAGAGGCGTACAGAAGCGGCACATGGACGTACACCGATGAAATCGTGGAGACGCTCACCGTCACCACCGACGCGGAGGGCAAGGCCGAGATCACGCTCACGCCGCCGCGCAGCGGTCCTTACGTCGTCCTCGCCGAAAGTCAGGATAGCGCCGGCAAAACCGTGCGCAGCGAAACTTACCTGTGGGTGAGCGGCCCGGAATATGCCGCCTGGCAAGCGCCCGAAGGGCAGATCAAGCCGATAGCGGACGCGCGGTCCTATCGCGTCGGCGACACGGCGCGCGTGCTCGTGCCCACGCCGTTCGCCGCGCCCTACGAGGTGCTGATGACGATTGAGCGCGGCGGGATCATCTCCGTGCAACGCTTCACCGCTCAGGAGACCAATCTGCTCATCAATGTCCCCATCGTGGACATTCACGTGCCCAACATCATCGTCTCTTTCGTCGCTGTCAAGGGCGTGGACGCCAATACGCCTGTCCCCGACGTGCGCATCGGGATGGTGGAGTTGAAAGTCGAGCCGGTCGAGAAAACGCTGAATGTCGAAGTCACCCTTGACCGCGACACGGCCTACGAACCCGGCGACCGGGCCACGCTCACCGTCCGCACACTCGACTATCGCGGGCAGCCGGTGCAGGCCGAAGTCGCGCTGGCGATTGTGGATAAGGCCGTGCTCGCGTTGGCCGATCCCAACGCGCCGACGCTGGTGCAAGCCTTCTACCAACCGCGCCCGCTCGGCGTCTTCACCGGCGACGGGCTGATCGCACTCTTCAACCGCGCCGCCGCCAACCTTGAGGCGCTGCAAAAGGCCGCCGACCGCATGGCGAAGGAGATGATGATGGGCGGCATCGGCGGCGGGGGCGGCGACGGTGGATACCAGGCCAACGTCCGCCAGGACTATCCCGACACTGCGCTGTGGGAAGCGCACCTGAAAACCGACACGAACGGCGAAGCGCAGGTGAGCCTTGATCTGCCGGACTCGCTCACCACCTGGGTGGCCGACGCGCGCGCCGTCACCGCCGACACGCGGGTGGGGCAAACCACGGCGGAGTTCGTCGTCAGCAAAGCCTTGTTCGTGCGCCCGGTCACGCCACGCTTCCTCGTCGCCGGAGACCGCGCCGAAGTTGCGGCGGTCATCCACAATAATACGGATGCAGATGTGGATGTGACGGTGGATTTGGAGACGAATCTGCAAATCAGCAAATCAGCAAATCAGCAAATCAACAAATCAGCAAATCAGCAAATCACAATCCCGGCGCATGGAAGGGGGCGGGTGAGTTGGACGGTGGAAGTGCCGGCCGGTGTGGAGGCGGCGGAACTGACCTTCAGCGCCGAAGGCGGCGGATATAGAGACGCGGCGCGGCCCACGGTGGGGCGCGAATCCGATCACGCGCTGCCCATCTACCGCTACGAGACGCCGGACGTGTTCGGCACGTCCGGCGCGCTGACCGAGGCCGGGACGCGGCTGGAAGCGGTCGTCATCCCGCCGGATGCCGGGCCGGATAGCTACCTCACCGTGCGCCTGGAACCGACCTTGGCCGCCGGAATGACCGAGGGTCTCACCTACCTGGAATACTTCCCCTACGCCTGCACCGAGCAACTGGTGAGCCGCTTCCTGCCCAACGTGGTGAGTTACCGCGCGCTCAAGTCGCTCGGCGTTCCCAATCCCGAACTGGAAGCCAAACTGGAACGCCTGGTCGTCGAAGCGCTGGAAGAACTTTACGCCCGGCAGCAAAAAGATGACGGCTGGGGCTGGTGGAAGGACAGCAGCCACATGCAAGTCACGGCCTACGTCGCCTTCGCGTTGATCCAGACACAGCGCGCCGGGTTCGACATCAGCGCGAACCGGTTACAGCGCGCGCTGAATTACCTGGAAAACTCGCTCAAGCTAGGACTGCGCGGCGAGGCGCGCACGCTGCTACAAGCCTTCGCGCTGTACGTGTTGGCTGAGGCCGGCCACGATTGGCCGGCCGGCGCGGACGCAGCGCTGTTCGAGGCGCGGGGGCAGCTCGAAGTGACCGGGCGCGCATATCTGGCGCTGGCCCTGGGGCTGAAAGACCCTGCCGATCCGCGTGTGGCGACGCTGCTGGATGACTTGCGCGCCGACGCCGCCATCACCGCCAGCGGCGCGCACTGGGAGAGCATCGCCTCCGAATACTGGGTGACGTGGACGCGGGCAACGTCCATCGTGCTGGATGCGCTGGCCCGCCTCGCGCCCGACGATCCGCTGATCCCGCAGGCCACCCGCTGGCTGATGGTCGCCCGCCGCGCCGATCGCTGGGAGACGACGCAGGAAACCGCGTGGGCCGTCATCGCCCTCACGGATGTGATGCTCGCCACCGGAGAACTGCAAGCCGACTACGCCTGGGGCGCGGCGGTCAACGCTGAACCGCGCGGCGAAGGGCAGGTGACGCCGGAGAACCTGCGCGAACCGGTCGAGTACACCATCCCGGTGAGCGAGCTGCTGCGCGAGTGGCCGAACGCGGTGGAAATTTCACGCGGCGCGGGCAACGGAACGCTGTACTACAGCGCCAACCTGGCGCTTTACAAGCCGGTGGAGCAGCTCGAAGCCGAAAGTCGCGGTATGAGCGTGCAGCGCCAGTACTGCGCCGTCGTCGGCGCGCTCAACACGCTGGCGTGGGACGAAAACTTCGGGGACTGCGCGCCTGTCAATTCCGCGCGGCCCGGCGAGCTGGTGGAGGTGCGCCTAACGCTGACGCTGCCACGAATGCGCAACTACCTCATCCTGGAGGACTTCTATCCGGCGGGGATGGAGCCGGTGGACCCCACGCTCAACACCGAAGTCCAGGATGGCACGCAACCCGAAACGCGACGCATCAACACCGGAGACGTATGGTGGTGGCCCACCTTCGATCACAAGGAAATGCGGGATGAGCGCGCCGTCTTCTACGCGCGGCAGCTAGCGGCGGGAACGTACCAGGTGCGCTACTTCCTGCGCGCCGCCATCCCCGGCGAGTACCGCGTGCTGCCGGCTAACGCAAGCGAGATGTATTTCCCGGAGGTGCGGGGACGCAGCGCGGGGGAGTTGTTTACGATTGGCGATTAGCGGTCAGTGACCAGCGATTAATCCTACTGAAAAGAAAACCGGGATTCTAAAGAATCCCGGTTTTTGCGTGCTTTACTTTCCAGAAGTTGTAGCCGATCTCCAGACCGCGCCACAGCTTTATTATATGTGTCGGTCAAGCCTCGCCTGCTAATCTCTGGGCCGTCCGGTAGAGAGCTTCACTCATGCGAAAACCCGCAGTCCAGAGGTCATCAAGCAGCACTGTTACTTCCGGCACAAGCCCACGTTTCTTTGCCGCAATCAATGTGCCGATTGTACCGGTTTTATGCAAGCCACGCGCTTCTGCCACCCGCCGCCCGCGTCCTTCATCCATAAGGAGCAAATCGGCGCCCAGTTGAGGCGCCAGAGCGATGGCCTCACTCTCGCCAGCATCAAGCCGTTCTTTGAGCAATGGAATCGCTATCAGTTCAGAAATTTCAATGATATGGATCCAGGTTGCTGCGCGGAGTTCTTCTCCGCCTGGTCGTTTATAGCCAGAAGCCGCGACTTCTTTATGCACAGCAACCGGTATATATAACTGCCCATACAACGACCGCAGCAAGTTGAATTGTCCAATCCGCGCCAGAGCAATCAAGGGACCAGCATTAGAGACGACGATCATACACACGCATCCAAAAGTTGATCCAACGCCGACATTTCAGCTTGTAGTTCTTCCGGCGATTCGGTGAAGTAGTTGATCGCGTGCTGCGCTAACAGTTGGACGAAAGCTAGTTTAGAAACGCCCAGGAATTCAGCGCCTTTGCCAGAAGAAATCCGCCCTTCGCGGAACAATTCCAAAGCGATCAATTCGCGCAGCCGCGGTTCCAATTGGATTTGCGGTATATCCAGCGCCCCCACCAAATCACGCGGCACTTGTAAAGCAACAGTCAAGGTCTCCATTAATACTCTTTCTCAGCCACCAGTATGCTTTTGACCCGGCGGCTTTTGAGCCTCAACCGGTCATAGAGCTGGCTCGGTAAAGCGATCACGTAACTCATAGGTATCCTCCTGCCCACATTATACTTGAGTCTGACTAATGAGTCAACAATGATATCTCCTACGTTGCTTTGACATTTTGCAATGGATGGGCTAACATGGAAACAGGGTTCAGAGGTTTTTTAATGAACATAGAAATCAAAAAACCGAGAGTATATCTGGAAACATCTGTTATCAGCTATCTCACAGCGCGTCCCAGTCGTGATCTCATCGTGGCGGCCAATCAGCAAATGACTCACGAATGGTGGCAGATACGGCGCGCCGCGTTTGATGTATTTGTTTCAGAACTGGTTATTCAGGAAGTCAGCGGCGGTGACGATGCCGCCGCTCAACGACGGCTCGAAGCTCTAGCGAATATCCCTTTGCTGGTTTTAACGCCAGAAGTGGCAACGCTGGCGGACCAGCTTGTTCGTGAAGGCCCTTTGCCGTCCCAAGCTGGCGCTGACGCTATGCACATAGCCATTGCCACCCGTAAATGGTATGGACTATCTGCTGACCTGGAATTGCACTCATTTGGCAAATGCAGTATTTCGCTCACGTATTGAGCGATTATGCAGAGAACAGGGGTATGAGCCGGCGGTGATTTGTACCCCGCAAGAATTATTAGGAGAGTAAGACTATGTGGCACGACCCAATCGTTGCTGAAGTCCGCAAAATTCGTGAGGCGTATGTAGAACAATTCAATGGTGACTTACAAGCGTTATATTACGCCTTAAAAGCTCACGAAGAGCGCAGCACTCGACCAAAAGCCTCTTTTCCGCCAAAACGGGTGACGTTCCCACAGTCGCAGTCTACAAAAACGAGCCGCCAACCGCAATTCGTCTATGACGCGCCGCAAGGCTCATACGTTGAATAAGGGATGAAAAATTGATGAGCATTGGCGCATTTACCGATAAGAAACATCAGCCAACAGAAGACGAAGTCTTCGCCATGATTGGCCAAAAGCTGCCGTTTTGGCAAGAACTTACCCAGTTCATCCGGGAAACCTATCCGGCGGATGAAGATTTCACGTTCTTATACGGCAAGAAGTACGGGTGGGCGCGAAGATTTCGCATCCGCAAGCAGTTACTCACGTCGCTCTATCCGGCTGAAGGTGGGTTCATCGTCCAGATCAACCTCAGCCCAGAAGCCGTGGAGCAAGCCCTGGCCATGCAGCCCGGAAAAAATGCGCGAGAAGCGATTGCCAGGGCGCACCCCTACCCGGAAGGACGGTGGGTATTCATTCCCGTTGGTGCGGCGGACGATGTTCAAGACATTAAGCGCTTGCTGGCATTGCGGGTTGAAACAAAGCGGCTTCAGGGGCGCAGTCAGTAAGTTGAAAATTTAGCATTTTGCGGTATTCTATCATAATGAATAAAAGCTCAGTACCCGCATAAATAATGCAGCACACCCCACGGGAGACAATGCCATGGACATAATGAGAAAACCGCTCGTGACCCACATTTACACCGCCGATCCTTCCGCACGCGTTTTTGAAGGCCGGTTGTACATCTATACCTCACACGATTTAGACCACAACAACTTAGCAGACGATACCGGCGATCAATATGACATGGAAGACTACCACGTTTTCTCAATGGAGAACATGCACATGTTGCCGGTGGATCACGGGCAGATTTTGCACGTGAAGGATGTCCCCTGGGCCAAGAAACAGATGTGGGCGCCTGATGCCGCCTTCAAAAACGGGACGTACTATTTGTTCTTCCCGGCGAAGGATGACGAAGGGCTTTTCCGCATTGGCGTGGCGACCAGTCCATCGCCAGCCGGACCGTTTATGGCTCAGCCGTCATTTATTCCAGGCGCGTTCAGCATTGATCCTTGCGCTTTCATTGATGAGGATGGGCAGACTTACCTGTACTTTGGGGGAATATGGGGCGGACAACTGCAAAAATGGCGAACGGGAACCTTCGACCCCCACGGAACGGAACCCGACGCCGACGCGCCGGCGCTCGGCCCCCGCGTGGGGAAACTATCGCCGGACATGCTGAGTTTCGTCGGCCCCGTTGGTGAAGTCTCCATCGTTGATCAGAACGGGCAGCCGCTGCTGGCTGGCGACTCCGACCGGCGATATTTCGAGGGCGTCTGGGTACACAAATATAACGGCATCTACTACCTTTCCTATTCGACTGGCGACACCCACTTCATCGTCTATGCCACCAGCAATACGCCAACCGGGCCTTTTGTCTATCGGGGACGTATCCTGGAGCCGGTGTCCGGCTGGACAACCCAACATTCCATCGTCGAATTCCAGGGTCGGTGGTATCTGTTCTACCACGACGCTTCGCTTTCCGGGGGAACCGACAACAAGCGCTGCATCAAAGTTGCGGAGTTGTTCTATACGGCGGATGGCGGCATTGAGTTGGTTGCCCCGTAGCCCAGGGCCTTGTGCGAACGCCCACGAGGGGCTATACTACGAGAAGGCTACGGCGCGGGCAGCGTGAACCAGAACAAACTGCCGTGCCCTACTTCGCTTTCGACGCCGATCTCGCCGTCGAGCTTCTCGACGATGCGACGCACGATGGACAATCCCAGGCCGTGACCTTCTGCGCGTACTTGATGAAGCCGCGTGAACGGCGCAAACAGCCGGCTTTGCTCTTCCTGGCCCAGACCACAGCCATAGTCGCGCACCCAAAAGCGCACCCTGCCGTTCTGCGGGGGATCAAATCCTAACGTCACACACGGGGGGATACCGTCATCCGGGCGTCCACCATACTTCAGCGCGTTGCTGATGTAGTTGGTCCACACTTCCTCAACCCACGGCGCGTAGCCCACCGCGGTCGGCCATGCTTTCGGCAGCGCGATCTCAGCGCGAACGTCAGCCTGCAATCCAGCTAAACGCGATAGAGACTCGGCAACAATCTCCGCCATAACGAGCGGTGAGGTGGGCACTTCCTCCATTTTTCGCACACTTGCCAGGAGCAAAAGTTCCTGGATGATACTCGTCATCTTGTAGCCGGTTGCGGTGATGCGCCGCAAATTCTCCAGCACCTTTTCTTGCGGCATCTTTGTAAGACGTGACTCCAACAGTGTGCTGAACCCGATCAACACCGCGAGCGGGTTCTTCAGGTCATGCGCGACGGTGTGCGCGAAGGCGTCCAGTTCCGCGTTGCTGGCCTCAAGCTCCTGAGTGTACTGGCGCAACGCCTCTTCAACGCGCCGCCGTTCGGCCAATTCCTGTTGGACCGAGGTGTACAGCCGGGCATTCTCGATGGCAACGCCCAGTTGCGCCGCGATCGTCTGCGCCAGCGCAATCTCCGGCGGCGAAAAGTGGTGCGAAATTTCAAGCGCGTCCAATCCAAGCGTGCCGACCACGCGCCCTTTAATCACGACGGGAATGATGAGGATAGAGCGCACCCCCAGGGCTTCCATCTCACCCCAGACCGGCTGCATCAAGGGATCGTGTTGCGCATCATCAATCGCCAGGGGTCGCCGCGTCTCAATCACCGTCCGGGTCGCCAGGTTATCCGCCAGTGAAAGATGCATTCCCACCGCGCCGCGGTCAGGATACTCGGCGATAACTTCCGCATACTGTTGCGCAGCATCGAAAAAAGCCAGTCCGCTGTGGTTGCTGGCAGGGAAGTGCTCGACCAGTTTGCGACAGGCCGTAGTCAACACCGTGTTCAAGTCGAGCGTCGAGGTCACATCCAGCGCAATTTCATACAACAACGACAGTCGCCGCGAACGTTCTTGCGCCCGGCTGAACAACTGCGCGTTGTGTACAGCAATCGCAATTTGCCCGGCGAAGGCGAACACGACTTCTACGTCGGCTTCGGTATAAGCGACCGCGTCACGCCGCCCGACGGAGAGCGTGCCAATGGGTTGATCTTGCAACAAGAGCGGGGCGCTGATGAAAGAACGCGCCGTCTGCATGGCCGTGCTGAAATTCCAACGGGGGTCAAGCGCAGCGTCCGGGATCAACAGGGGGCGTCTGGTGCGCAACATTTCCGTGATCATGACGTTGTGGTCGCGTGGCAGTGTGAAGGGCGCCATATCCTGCTCACTGCTGTCGTATCCCGCCGCCAGCATAAACTGGTCATCCTGCAACAGCAGAACCGTCGCGCGATCGTAGGCAATCACAGTTTTGAGTTGTTCCAGGATCAGCGCCAGGAGTCGCTCCTGGTCAAGCGTGCTGCTGATGATTTGCGCTACCTGGCGCAGCGCGTCCGACAACCGTCTTTGCGCCTGTTCACGCACGTAACGTGCAGAAAGCGCCGCATAATCGGCTTCCAGGGCTTCCAGTGCAGCTATCCGCTCGCGCATCGCCAGCCATTCCTGGGGCGCTGGCGGCTGTTCTTCAGGAGCAACGCTCATTCTAGCACACGCTCACAAGTGAGGATGGGCGCTGATAGGGCAGGCTGCTGTGGCCTGCCCTATCAGGATGACATCTAGGCTTTGCGCCCGAAGAGCTTACTGAACAGGCCGGCGACGATGCCCATCACCACGCCGAAGATGACCGCCGCACGCACGTCGAAAATGACCTTCGTATCTTCGCCGCTGACTTGGTTCGCCGCGACAAACAGCGCGACCGTGTCAACCATCTTGACATTTTCGGCCACGACTACGGCCACGCCGCCGTCGGTCACGCTCATATTTTCGCCCATCGCCAGAGCGATGCCGCCTTCCTTGACATCAACAAACTTAGCCGCGACATGCGCCACGCCACCCTGGTTGACGTAAACTTCGTCGGCCTCGACATTCTGCGCGCCGCCCTGGTCAATATGCACCATCTCGGCTTTGACATTCTGCGCGCCGCCCTTATCAATCGTCACCGACTCCGCGACGACGTCACCGAGCATTTCTGGGGCTGCCGCGCACTCGGTCACGGCCTCCTCAACGTCCGCCACTTCATTTTTCAGTTCCTCGTCCATCGTTCCTCCTGGTCATATTTGAGCTGACTACCTATAGATGTACGCAAAATTCTGCTTGTGGTAGCAGTGATAGGCCATACTACCCCTTAAGTATAGCACAGGATGGCGCGTTGTATAGAAATGAAAAGGGTATGTTTCATTCCAACACCCTCACGGATTTACGTCATAGAAGAAGTAGCCATTCGTCACTTTGTTTAAGGTCGAAATTCGCTATGATAAGAGTGAATGAGGTTTTGATGGTTGACAACATTCCATCGCACCTCTCCTCCTTTCCTTGGCTGGTGGCCCCCCGGAACCCCCCTCGCCGGGGGGCCAAGCCGTTAACATAGGGTGTAAAGCGTAAAACGTAAGAATCCCTGCCATCCAGTTAAAATTGTATAGCGTCTTGCCTATGGTATAATGGGATACAGTTATCAATCAGGAGAACAGGATGGCAAAAAGCTTCCTAAAACGTATTTTTGGCGATTCCAATCAGCGCACCATTGCGCGTCTGCAAAAAACGGTCCAGAAAATCAACACGCTGGAACCCACGTTTCAAGCATTTTCGGGTGAAGAACTCCGCCTAAAGACCCAGGAATTCAAAGACAGACTGACCAACGGCGAAACGTTGGACGATGTGTTGCCAGAGGCCTTCGCCGCCATACGCGAGGCCAGCCGGCGCACCATTGGGCTGCGGCCCTACGACGTGCAACTGATCGGCGGGATGATCCTCCACGAAGGGCAAGTTGCCGAAATGCGCACCGGCGAGGGCAAGACGTTGGTGGCGACGCTGCCGCTGTACCTCAACGCGCTCAAAGGATTGGGCGCCCACCTCGTTACCCCCAACGATTATCTGGCGAAATATGGCGCGCAATGGATGGGGCCGGTCTACCACGCGCTTGGCATCCGGGTCAGCGTGATTCAGTCCGGCGCGGGCAGACCGGACGAGGCTTCGTTCCTCTACGATCCCGACTACACTTCCGCCGATGACCGCTACCAAAATCTGCGCCCAATCACGCGGCGGGAAGCCTACCGGGCCGACATCACCTACGGAACCAACAACGAGTTCGGCTTCGACTACCTGCGCGATAACATGGTCATTGACCTGAACCAATGTACGCAGCGCGAATTGCATTACGCCATTGTTGACGAGGTGGATAGCATCCTCATTGACGAGGCGCGCACGCCGCTCATCATTTCCGGTCCGGCGGAGGAATCGTCCGAGCTGTACCAGCGTTTCGCGGGGATTGTGCCCCGCTTGCAGCCGGAAACGGATTACGAGGTGGACGAACGCAATCAAACCGTCATCCTGACCGAGGAAGGCACGGCGAAAGTCGAGCAAATCGTCCACATCCCCGAAGGTGAGAGCCTTTACGATCCCCAACACGCGCACATGCTGCCCTATCTCGACAACGCGCTTCGCGCCAAAGAGTTCTTCGACCGCGACAAAAAATACGTGGTGCGCGACGGTGAGATCATCATCGTGGACGAGTTCACGGGGCGGTTGATGTTTGGACGGCGCTATTCCGAGGGGCTGCACCAGGCTATCGAGGCGAAAGAGCACGTGGAAATTCGCCGCGAGTCGTTGACCTACGCGACGATCACCTTCCAGAACTTCTTCCGTATGTACGACAAGCTCGCCGGTATGACCGGCACCGCTGCGACCGAGGCCGAGGAACTGCGCAAAATTTACGGGCTGGACGTGGTCATCCTGCCGACGAACGTGGAATATCACGCGCAATTCGGCAATCTCAAGGAACACGAGGTTCCGCCGCAGGATTCGAAGGTCGCGTTTGCGGGCGTGCTTCCCGAACAACACAATTACAAAGTGACGGTCTATGATGGGCCAAACGGCGAGCGATATTATCGTCGTCTGGACATGCCCGATCAGATTTACAAAAGCGAGATGACGAAGTTCAAGGCGGTCATCAGCGAGATCGAGGCGGTGTATAAGGCCGGGCGGCCCGTATTGGTGGGCACGACGGCCATTGAAACCTCCGAGCGCGTCTCCAAGATGCTGAAGGCGCGCCAGATCCCTCACAACGTCCTCAACGCGAAGTATCACGAGCAGGAAGCCGTCATCATCGCGCAAGCCGGGCAACCGGGCGCAGTAACCATCGCCACGAACATGGCCGGGCGCGGTGTGGACATCCTCTTGGGCGGCAACCCCGAAGGGATGGCGCGCGACGACTTGCGCCGCGAAGAGGTAGACCTCACGCAAATCCCCTCCCTGGCGTGGGAAGAGGCGCTCAAAATGGCGCGCCAGGGCGAAGACCCGACGCGCACGTACCCGGAGCGGTGGGCGAAAGTCCTCTTTGACCGGGTGCAGAAGTGCGAGCGCGACCGGAAGCGCATCTATGAGTTAGGCGGTCTACATGTCATCGGCACCGAGCGGCACGAGGCGCGGCGCATTGATAACCAGTTGCGCGGGCGCGCCGGGCGGCAAGGCGATCCCGGCTCCAGCCGCTTCTACATCTCGCTGGAAGATGAGCTGCTGCGCCGGTTTGGCGGCGAGCGGCTCCAGCCGTGGATGGAACGCGCGGGGCTGGACGAGGCGCCGCTGGAGTTCAATGCGATTGCCAAAGTCATCGAATCGGTGCAGCAGCGCGTGGAAGGGTTCAACTTCGACATCCGTAAGCACGTGCTCGAATACGACGACGTGGTCAACAAACAGCGCGAAGTCGTGTACGCCGAGCGCGCCAAGCTGCTCAGCCGCGCAGACCTGCATGACGATCTGATGGACATGGTCAAGAGCGCGATCCAGCGCATCGTCGAGCCGAAGACCCAGGGTTACGAAGACGAATGGGACCTGGAGGGGCTGCTCGCGGAGCTGCGCCAGGCCGTGCCTGCACTCCACGATTACACCGTCGAGAAGCTGCAAGGGATGACGCCGGAAGCAATGATCGAAGAATTCGTCCAGAAGGCCGACCAGCACTATCAGGACATCAACCAGAGGCTCGGCGAGATGACGTACCATTCTCTGCGGCAGGAGGAAACGTCTTTACAAGCCTTAGCCGAGACGCGCGATCCGTTTACCGCGCTGGTCATCGAGCGGATCAATACCGACATCGGCTATGAGACGGTCGCCCCGTGGTACGATCAACCCATCCGCCGGATGCCCACAGAAGTCGAAGAGCAGATCAAGAACGTGATTATCAACGTGGGACGGCTGTTCCGCGACCGGCGACTTATGTTACAGCAATTGGACAATCATTGGGTGCGGCATCTGACCGACCTGGAGATGCTGCGCGAGGGCATTGGACTGCGCGCTATCGGCCAACAAAAGCCCATCGTGGCGTACCAGAAAGAGGCTTACGAAGCCTACCAGGAAATGTTGGCTTCAGTGCAGACGCAAATTGTGCGCTCGCTCTTCTTGATCCCCCAGCAGGCGCGCGCGCCGCAGGGCCATGCCCCACAGTTTTGGGGACCAAGAGGAGGAGCCGCGCGCCAGCCTGTCCTGCGCACGAATGTGGGCAGTGAACAAGCCAAGCCGATGCCCACGCGCGCCAGTCCGGGCACGCAAAAACTCGGCCGCAATGACCCGTGCTGGTGTGGGAGTGGCAAAAAGTACAAGGATTGTCATCTCCAGGCTGATCAACGAGCGAACATCACACGCTTTGTCAGTCAGACAGAGCCGGAGCCGCCGACCCAACGGCGTCGCCGTTAGCGCGCTATCTAAACATTTCAAGGGTAAGAGGGATAATGAGAAGAGAGGATCTGACTGCCCGAGTCATGAAAGATATGGATCCAGACTTGTTCGATTTTCTGACAACCTACATGGATTCATTCATCAAATGGGATCTGCTGCGTTTCTTCCACGAGAACCCGCACACCATTGACACTGCCGAAAATATCGCGCGCTATGCCGGGCGCACCGTCGCAGACGTGCAAGTGGGATTGCAAAGTCTCGCCCAACAAGGTCTGCTCGAGGAAATAATCGTGGACAAGATGGTGGTGTATATGCTCAAACCCGATCCCGCGCTTCGAACACGCCTTGAGCAGTTCATAGAGGCGACCAGGGATCGCGAGTTTCGGCGCAAGGTCATCTATCATATGGTGCGACACTGAGGGGGATGACAATGAACGACACAGACAGAGTCACGACAGGCATCCCGGGATTAGACGCTATGCTCAACGGTGGGTTTCTGCGCCGGTCGGCCAATCTGGTCGAAGGCGCGCCGGGGAGTGGGAAAAGCACACTCGGTATGCAATTTATCTACGAAGGCGCGCGTAACGGCGAGCCGGGCATCATTCTCACGTTTGAGGAATTCCCTGAACACTACTACCGCGATGCAGCGGCTTTCGGTTGGGATCTCCGGGAACTGGAACGCCAGAACTTGCTCAAGGTCATCATGAGCAGCCCGGAAGTCACCAAAGCCGATTTTGAGAACGTCGGCGGGACCATTCAAAGCCTCATCAACACGATCGGCGCGCAACGCATCCTCATTGACAGCGTCACGCACTTTGAGGGCTTGCGGCAGGACCCTGTGGAGCAGCGCAAGTTGATGTATGGCTTCCTCAACGCGCTGAAACGCCAGGAATTGACGACGGTGTTAACGCGCGAGAGCGCCCATATCTTCGGCACAGGCGCGGAATACCACCCGGCGGACGCCGGCATCCAGTTTTTGGTGGATTCGTTCATTATGCTGCGCTACGTGGAAATCGAGAGCGCCATCCAACGCGCGATCGTCGTTCTGAAGATGCGCGGCAGCGCCCACGAGAGCACCATCCGCCAGTACGAAATCAACGCCCAGGGGATGAAGGTGCTGAAGCCCTTCGAGGGGCAAGAGGGATTGTTGAGCGGGACGCCCAAGCGGATGGCGGATTCATTTATGAAGGCTTTTGTGCGAAGATAAGGCTGCGGATGTACAACGTCACGCTGAGAATTATACTGAGCATCATCATCTGGGGAAGCATCGTAGCTCTCCAGGTGATCTTGCTGACCATCGCGCGTTTTTTTGAACGCACATCGCAACAACAGACATGGTATAAGCTCTACCTGATTCCGATTCTATTGACGGGCCTGGGCGCGGGGCGTTATCTTAGCCGTATATTTATCCCCAGCCAACATCCAGACTTTGCCGGTGATCCGGCAACCGATGTGCTATTCCTGGCGACCGGACTGTTATTAATTGTGCTCGGTAATCTGCTGCACGAGAAAATGATAGGAGACACGCACAGTGAGAGATATTGAAGTCCTCACTTCGCATCTAGGTGCCGGGGTTTTCATCGGCGTTTTGTATATAAGCTGGTTGTTGCGCGCGTTGAGCCGGCGCATGGGCGAGGTCACAAAGATGCGTCCGTACTACCGGGGCTATGATGTCGGCAATGCTTTAATCATTATCGCTACGTTAAGCTACATCTTTCAGTGTAACGCGGCTCTGGCGCAACAACCGGCAAGCATACGCGAATTTACCTTTGTGCTAACGACTTTTTATCTTCCGCTGGCTGTGGGGGTCATTATCAATTTGATTGTCGCCCTCATTTATTGGGGTTGGCTATTTGTGCAGCGATAAAGCCAACATCATCCAGTAAAATCTGACAAGTTGTTTGCATCTGCTATAATGGGATAAAATTTAACGACAAAAATTAGGAACGTTCAAGGAAGCGCCCCAGAAACCTGGATAGGGCGTTGAGGCAAGATGCGAAATACAGGCAAACCGATAAACCCAGTGCAACCCCCAGAGACAGACAATCTGTGGGAATGGGCGCACGGCCTACCTAAAATTGACCTGCACCGACACCTGGAAGGTTCGTTGCGGCTGAACACTCTGGCGGAAATTGCCCTGGAGCATGGCATTGACTTGCCGGGCTATGACATTGAGCAGCTTCGCCCCTACGTCCAGGTGACCGACGATCCCCCGGATTATCTAAGCTTCCTGAAGAAATTTCAATTTTTGCACCGCTTCTATACCTCGAAGGAAGCTGTGCAGCGCGTGGTCCGCGAGGCGATTATTGACGCCGCCCACGACAATATCCGCTATCTCGAGTTGCGCTTTAATCCGCAAGCGCTTGCCAACGTCCAGGGGTTTTCTCTGCCCGGCGTCGTCGAATGGGTGATCGAAGCGACAGAAGAGGCGCAGACCAGCACCGGCACGCGGACTTGCCTGATTCTCACGATTCCACGCAAAGAACCCATGCGCACCGCCAACGAAATCCTGGAACTCGGCATCGCATATTTTGGCCCCTGGATTCGCGGGATTGACCTGGTGGGCGATGAGGTCAATTTCCCGGCTGAACTGTTCATCGCGCCATTTCGCCGCGCGCGTGAAGCGGGACTCAACATCACCATCCACGCGGGGGAGTGGGCCGGCCCGCAGAGCGTCTATACCGCCGTCCGGTATCTCGATGCGCAAAGAATCGGCCACGGTATCCATGCCATCGAAGACTCAAGTGTGATACAACTGCTCTATGAGAGAAATGTGGCTCTTGAAGTCTGTCCGACGAGCAACCTGCAAACCGGCGCGGTGTGCAGTATGGCGCAGCACCCGCTGCTCGATTTGTACAACTTGCGCTTGCGCGTCACCCTCAACACCGACGATCCGAGCATCAGCGACACAACCCTCAGCGACGAATACGCGGTCTCCATCGCCGCCCTGGGCATAGAGCCTCAGCAAATCTACCGCATGTTGCGGAATTCGATGGAAGCGGCGTTCATTCCCGAAGAGGAACGTCCGTGGCTGACAGAAACACTGCGCCGGGGATTGGCCGCTTACCCCGGCGCAGTCGAAGAATTCAACGCTCTGTAAACAACCAGAACCTGCGGTTTACCTGAGCTTATCGGCTAACGCGCCGCGTGTGTAAGGTTTGAGCACCACATCGCGCACCCCGCAGCGGAGCAAATCCATCATCCGCTCGACGCGCACACTGGAAGCAACCACCAAAGTCTTCCCCGCTGCCCCGGCCTTGGCGATCCCCTTCAGGAGCGCGACACTGTCTGCTTCGTGTAAAACTTCATCCACGATAATCACGTCAAAGTCAGCGTAATTGATCTCACCCCCCACCGCGCGGACGACGGTGTTGCGCGCCTCGACCAATACCTGCGCGATAAAGCGGCTCCATACATCGTTGTCGTCCACCAGGAGGAAGCGCTTCCCCGTCGGCAGGCTGGCGGCGCTTTCCGCTTCAGTCCACACAAAAGCCGGGACGAGCAACTCGAAAACGACGCCCCCCTCTGGCAGGTTACGCGCTGTGATTTTGCCGTCAATTTGCTTGAGAATTTGCACACAGGCCGGCAGACCCAGTCCGGGGTGTTTCGCGCCCCGGGTCGTGTAGAACGAGACCCAGATCTTCTGCATATCCGCTTCGGGAATGCCCGGCCCGTTGTCGCTGATGCGCGTCGCCACGTACAACACGCCTTTTTCTTCAAACGGGGCCATTTCGACGTGGATGTGCGGCGCAGCGACGTTTTCTGTTGCCTCCAGGGCATTCTGCAACACGTAGCGGAAAGCGCGACTCAACTGCGTCGTGTCAACAATGCCCAACGGCACATCAGAGGCGATGGCATAGTCAATCAGGGCGGCGGGGATGCCCACCACCCGCACCGTGTCTTTGAGCACGTCTTCAATCATCGCCGGAGCAGGCTTATATTCGCGGGCCGGGCCGATGAGATGATCCTTCACCTGGACGATCAACCGCGCGCTGGCCTCAATCAACTGCAAATCCTCGCGTATGGATTCGAGAGCATCGGGGTCCACGCCACACAAATTTTCCAGATCTTCGCGCAGCCGCTGCACGCTGACGGTGATCGGCAACGCTTTGTTCCCGATCCAGTGAATGGCCTCGGTGGTCGCGGAGGCGATGGCCTCGAAAGTCTTGGTACGGACCAGTTCCGCGTGCGCGGCTTCCAGTTCGCGGAGCAGGTGCGCGTTGTTCAGCGCAATCGCCAGTTGATCGGCCATGGCTTGCAGCGAGCTGATATCCTCATCACTGAAGGCCGCCGCTTCGACGCTCTGCACCGTCACCGCGCCAATCACGCGCGCCTGCGCGCCCGCGCCCACAACCAACGGCAGCGCCATTTCAGAGCGCGTCAGCGGCAGATGGGGGTTCTTGAAGAAAACGGCTTCTGCGCCCACGTCCAGCGCGATGCGCGCTCTGCGCTCGGCGATAGAAGCGCCGATCATCGAGAAACCGCCCACCTGAAGTTTGTGTCCTTCTGCCACCATCGCCGCGCCAGCTTCGCCGCGACCAGCGCGCAGCACAGCCCACGTTCCCGTAGGGTCGAGCAGAAAGACGCCGGCATAGTAAAAGCCATACGCCTCACAGATGATGTCCACCATCCGGTGCAGCAGCTTGTCTAAATCCAGGATGGACGTGACGCCCTTGCCCACATCGGCGGCGGCCATCAACAGACGCGCGCGGCGCGTGGCCTGCGCCAACAGCCGCGCGTTTTCTGTATACAGGCGGGCATTGTGGAGTGCCACCGCCAACTGGTCGGCCATAGCTTGCAGCGCCGTGATGTCATCCTCGGAGAAGGCCGCCTCCTCGACACTTTGCACGGTCAGCGCGCCGATGACTCTATCGCCTATCGCCAACGGCAAGGCCATCTCGGAACGGGTCAACGGCAAGTGCGGGTTTTTGAAGTGAACCGGTTCGTCGCCCACGTCCAATGCGATCAGCGCCTTGTTGCGCCCCGTGGCCGCGCCGATCATAGAGAGGCCGCCCACCCGGAGTTTGTGCTCTTCGGCAATCATCGCCGCGCCGGCTTCGCCGCGCCCGGCGCGCAAGACGGCCCACTCTCCGGTTTCATCGAGCAGAAAGACCCCGGCATAGTAAAACCCGAAAGTTTCGCAGATAATGTCTACTGTCTGCGCCAACAAAACGTCTGGATCCAAAATGGAGGTGATATTCCGACTGACCTGCGCTCCGGCATGGAGTAACGCTGCGCGACGTTCAGCTAATGTTGATTTTTCCATCCCCGACCTCTCCTTCAAGCTGCATTGACGATACTATCCACCAACGCGATCAAATCCGCCTCGCGCCCCTTGACGAAGTAAGCCCGCGCGCCGCGCTTGACCGCTTCCTTTGCCCGCTCTACTTCGTCGAAGGCGGTGAGCACGATCACCGCAAAGTCCGGTTGTAGTTCCAAAAGTTTGCTCAGCAACTTCAAGCCCGCGTTGGAATCTTCGCGGCCCTCGAAATTCGGCATGTTCAAATCCAGAATCGCGATGTCAAAAGGCGACGCCCCGCCCATCCTTTCCTGGAACAGCGCCAGAGCGTCGGTGACGTTTGCGGCGGATTCCACGTCAAACCCGGCCCGCAGCAGCGACTTTTCCATACTCCGCAGCACCAGTTTTTCATCATCAACCAGCAGCACTTTGATCTCTTCTTTCATACCGATACCATCTCCCCTTGTATCACAATCCATCGTCAAACCATTGAGATGAACATGTTTTATTTGAGTTAGCGAGCATATAAAACGTAATGCGTAAAACGTAAAAAATCCTTACGTTTCACGTTTTACGTTTTACGAAAGCTCATTCTTCCACTGAGATGAAACACACCCCATTGAAATCGTCACGCCACGGTTACTCCTTGATCACCGGCAAGTATACGCTAAACGTCGTTCCTTCGCCAATCACACTTTCGACGAGTATTTTACCGCCCAATTGGTTGATAATTTTAACACACGCTGGCAGTCCCAGTCCTGTGCCGCCGCGGTCCGCTTTGGAGGTGTAGAACGCCACCCAAATTTTGTCAATGACGTCCGGCGGGATGCCCTCCCCATTGTCCGTGATGTCGGTGACGACAAAGTGCGGGTCATCTGCCGTGCGCACCCAAACGAACAGCTTCTTGTCTTCCACCTTGTACATCGCTTCCATCGCATTTTTGATCAGGTTGATGAAAACATGCGCCAATTGATCGGGGTCGGCCATGACAGGTTCCACGTCCTCGACCAGCAGAAAGCGGACGACGTCCTGCGGGATGCCCATTGAGCGCACCGTTTCGCGCAGCAAGGCGGGGAGGAATACCCGCTCCAGACGTTTCTGCCGCGCCGGGCCGATCAAGTCTTCTTTGATGTTCAGAATCGAGCGCGCGCTTTTTTCAACGATGTCGAGATCCTCAAAGATGGAGTCCACACTCAACATTCGTTGCAGTCGTTTAAGGGGCAGGCGCGTCAATTCCTCGCGTATGCCCGACAGGTCCAGATTGTAACGCTCATCGTGCTCTGCGAGGCTCTCTACCGCCGACATCAACATCTGTGCGAACTTGTGTTCGCGCAACTCGGCTGGCGCTTCATCCAGCAACGCGCGCGCCATCAGCAGGTAGCGCGTCACATCTTCACGCACGCGGTAGACGCTGCCGGGGATGGGCGCGGCTTTGTTCCCCACCCAATGAATGGCTTCGCCGGTCGCCGTGGCAATCGCCTCGAAGGTCTTGGTGCGCACCAGCTCGGCATGGGTGGATTCCAGGTCTTTGAGCAGCCGCGCATTGTTAATAGCGACAGCTAACTGGTCGGCCATGGTTTGCAGCGTCGTCATATCCTCTTCGGCGAACACTGCTTCTTCTCGACTTTGCACCAAAACCGCTCCGATCACTTTGTTTCCCACGATGAGCGGCAGCGTCATCGCGGAGCGCGTCAAGGGCAGATAGGGATTCTCAAGGTGGAGTTGTTCTTCGCTCGCATCCAACGTGATGAGCGGTTTGCGTCCGGCGATGCTCATGCCGACCATGGATAAACCGCCAATCTTGAGCTTGTAGCCAGCGTTGACCATCTCCGCAACGGCTTCACCATGACCGGCGCGAAGAACAGCCCAGTCACCCGTAGCATCCACCAGGAAAATACCAACGTAGTAAAACCCGAATTCCTCGCCAATCACCTGTACCGTGGTCTTCAACAACGTGTCGAGATTCAGGATTGACGTGACAGTGTGGCTGACCCTGGCTACAGCTTCGAGCAAGCGCGCATGACGTTGTACTTCTTTGAGCAACTGAGCGCGTTGTTCGTTCAACTCCGCATTGCTCTTCAACGCCCTGGTCAACTCGCGCACCTTCTCTTCCATGCGGGCCGCTAACGTCTGCTGGTAGGCGCTGCGGAAGCTATCGTCCTCCAAAGTCTCGCGCTGCCCGCCGAGGAAATGCGCGATCTGTTCCACGAAGGTATCGGCGTCAATAGGTTTGGCGATGTAGCCATCGCATCCGGAGGCCAGCGCGTGCTCACGCACGTGTTCGGCCATGTCCGCCGTCAACGCGACCACGGGTACTTTGGGCAACAGCGACTTCACGCGCGCGGCAACTTCGTAACCGGTGAACTGGGGGAGATTCAGATCCACGAGGATCAAGTCCGGCTGGATTTCAACAGCTCTATCAATGCCGGTCAGGCCGTCCGGCGCTTCAAAGAATTCGTAATGGTTGGACAACAGCCGCTGGACGAGCCGCCTGGACGCAGGGGCATCGTCAATGTACAGAACTTTCGGTTTGATTTCGGATTGAGTCATCGTATGCACTGTGCAGGATGCGGCTATGTTTGAAAACACTTAGATTATAACGCATAAGCACGTGCAATCAAGGGGGGTATATCACACACTAATTTCGAGGCCATGCAGCAGCAGCGCCGTCACAGCGCGCACGCCGATCACCAGTGCATCTTCGTCCACGTCAAAATCGGGGGCATGGAGCAGGCTGGCGATGTCTCGTTCCGGGTTGGCAATCCCCAACCAAAACATAGCCCCTGGCGTGTGCTCCAGATAGAGCGCGAAATCTTCGTGGGCGAAGGGATAGGGGGAATGGAACACCCATACATTGTCTTCGCCGACCACGGTTTTGAGAATGGGGAGCATCGCGCGCGCCACGGTCGCGTCGTTGACCAGAGGCGGATTAAAGAAAGTAAAACGCAGGTCATACCCCGCGCCCACTGCGGCGACGACGTTGTCCAAAGCCTGCCGGATGCGCGCGCGCATCATATCACGCAGGTCTATGTGCGGGAGGCTGACCAGTCCGAGCAGGTGAGCGTGCGAAGCCGGGTCGTCATTCACCGGCCAACAACTCACCAATACCTCCTGCGCGGAGACTGCGCCGGCGCGCATGGCGCGGATGAGCGTGTTGAACGTCGCCATGCCCCGTGGCGCGACGCCGCCGCCGAGCGCGCGCAACGCCGAGGCCGCCCGCGCGGTCAAGACATCCAAGTTGGCCGTCCGCCCGGAAAAGGCAACGCGGAATTCCTCCATCCCCGCCAGGCACGCCCCCGATGCCAGGCCAATCATCCCCACCGGAATGGGAGAGACGTGCAGCGCGAAAATTGCGTCGGGTTTGGGGTCTTCCAGCACGCCCGCCGCGAGCATCGCCCGCGCGCCGTCCAGCGACTCTTCCGCCGGTTGAAAGATGAACTTGACCGTCCCGGCGAGGTCATCCCGCCGCGCCGCCAGTACTTCCGCCGCGCCGAGCGCTACCGTCATGTGGACGTCGTGCCCGCAAGCGTGCTTCACCCCCAGCGCCAGCGAGCGATAGGATTTCTCCAGAGTATCCTGGATGGGCATGGCGTCCATATCCGCGCGATAGGCGACCGTTGGCCCAGGCCGCGCGCCTTGCAGCACACCGACCACGCCATAGCCGCCCACCCGCGTCTGTACCGCCAGCCCTAGCTTGCGCAGCCGGGCGGCAACGATGCGCGCCGTGCGTTTCTCCTCGCCAGAAAGCTCCGGGTGCATGTAGAAATTGCGCCGCAGCTCTACCAACTGGTGACGCAATACTTCAATATGTTGGAACACAGCCTCATCACGCGGGGGTTGCACGACACACCTCAACACGGGCTATTATAGGAAACGCAACGTGGGTGTCAAACGCGAGTGGACTGAAAATGACAGGGGGTTGAGCGAACCAAAAACGGTTGACGAAAAGGAACTGTTGCCCTAAGCCACCGCTTCCGGCAACAGTTCCGCATAAACAAGCGCCTCATCCAACGTTTCGTACATCTCGAAGAGCGTATCCAAGCGCATCATCTCATAGAACACGCGAATCGGATTGCCCATCGGGCAGACCAGACTCACGCTGCCGCCGACCTCCTGCGCGCACTTGAGAAGATGCAGCAGGGGATAATCGCCATCCGCATCCACCACGTGGACCGCCGACAGATCAACGATGAAGTGGGTGGCGCCGCCGTCCACAAGCTGATTCAACTGCTTCATCAGCATGGGCGCGTTAAAAATATCCATCCGCTCCCCAATCGTCACAATGACGACATCCTGCAATTTCTCTACAGCGGCAGACATCCTATCGTGCTCCATTCTGTACATAAGCGGTTCCACATTCCCCAATCCAAGAAACATCGGGAAATTATCCAGTTCGGTGACCGGTAAGCATCTGTTTGACAGCATTTTTCAGCCCTTCCACGGTAATCGGCGGCACCAAACAATCGTTCGCACCGGCGTTCAAAGCCTGCCGGCCCACCCGCTGATCCCCATTCAGCGTCAACATCAAAATGGGCGTCGCCCGGTATTTGGCATTGTCACGCAGACGCTGCACCAGCATTGCCCCGTCCATATCCGGCATCGCGTAATCCGCAATCACCAAATCAACCCCGATAATATCCTCCAACAGCCCAAACGCCTCATCAACACGCCCGGTCGTGATGACCGTATGCCCTTCGAGTTGCAGCAAATCGCGCAAAGCCGGGCGCATCAGCGGACTGTTTTCGATCACGACAATCAATGCCATCTCATTCTCCTGCATCCCAAATCCTTTAGCATAAGCACTTGACTTTATCAAACGGTAAATCTACACTGTGTCAGTGACTATCTAAATCCTAACACATGATTTGACAGATGCGGTTAAAGTCATGTTTCAGGATGGTTACCGCACATAGACCATAAAGCGACGAGAGTAACGGAGAAATGGGAGGGATTTATGCGACTCTTCGAAATCAGCAGCGTCTTGCTCAACCTGGTGAGCATTGTGTGGATGTGGATGCCGGCGCTGGCAAAACGGCGCGCGATGCCGGTCATTTTGGCAGGCATCAGCGGTTTTTTGACGATGATCCACCTGATTTCCGAGGGATACCGGTGGCAAATGTTGCCAATTTACGCCGTGACCGCCGGTGTGCTGATCTCTTGCCTGCGCACACGCGACAAACAACCAGGAAAACCCAACCGCACAGGCCTGACTCTGGCGTTGATGGGGCTGGCTCTCGGTGTGGTGTTAGCAATTCTGCTTCCCGTGCCGCGCTTCCCCCGTCCCGCCGGGCCATATCCTATCGGCACCGTCAGCTACCATTGGATCGACACCAGCCGCCAGGAAACCTACGGCGACGCGCCCGGCGGCCCGCGCGAGTTGATGGCGCAAGTATGGTATCCCGCCGAGCCGAGCCGCGGGCGGCCTGAGCGCTGGCTGGCCGGTGGTGTAATGGCGAGCCGGGCGATGGCCGCCTGGAGCCACTTCCCGCGCTTCCTCATCGACCAGACGGCACTCGCCTACACGCACGCCTATGCAGGCGCGCCGATTTCCGATCACCAGGCCGTCTACCCGGTCGTCATGTACATCCACGGCTGGGGTGGCTTCCGCAACATCAACCCGGACCAGATCGAGGCGCTGGTCTCGCAGGGCTACGTCGTTGTCAGCGCCGATCACACCTACGGCGCGCTCCTCACCGTTTTCCCCGATGGGCGGATCGCGCCCAACGACCGCCGCGCCTTGCAGGGCAACGGCAGCGAGGGAGATGGCATCCGCGCTGCCACGGCCCTGGTGCAGACCTACGCCGCCGACGCGCGCTTCGTTCTCGATCAAGTGGCGCAATTGAACGCCGCCGATCCCGCCGGGCGTTTCACGGGACGGTTGGACGTCGAACACGTGGGATTGTTCGGCCATTCGACCGGCGGCGGCGCGGTGGTACTGGTCTGCGCGGAGGACGCGCGCTGCCAGGCCGCCCTGGGCATGGACACCTGGATCGAGCGCGTGCCGGATGACGTCATCGCGCGGGGATTGACACAACCGCTATTGATGATGAACAGCGAATCGTGGACCAACGGCGGCAACAACTACACCCGCCAGCGCCAGCTCTACGAAGCGATGCGTAATACAGCTTACTTCCTGAGCATCGACGGGACATCGCATTTCGACTTCGTCGCCGTACCAGCCATCTCGCCGTTAGCGCCGGTTCTCGGCGTCAAAGGGCCGCTTCCAGCACGCCGCGTCATGGAGATCAACACCACCTACCTGCTCGCCTTCTTCGACAAACACCTGCGCGGCGAGCCAACACCCCTGCTCGACGGCCCCTCGCCCGCCTACCCCGAAGTGCACTTCGAGAAACGGTAAGGCAAAATCCTTTACAACACCTGCCGCAGCAAATCGCGCAGCACCCGCCAGCCGATCACGTGAATGCCCGCATCGCGGAACGAGGCGCGCAGGCGCTCGTCGCAGAACGTGCGATACTCGGCGTCGCGCGTCCGCCAACCGTCGGGGATGATCGCCCGCAGCTCCGGTGTGTCCACCGAGGGGTGAATGATGAGGTAGGTCAAGCCCGGCGGCAACTGCGTGAGAAACTGCTGTGTGCGCGCCACGTGATCCTCGCCCGGCACAAACGGCACAAACGTGACGTTATCCACCATCGGCAGTCCCATCGCCGTCAACGCCTCAATGTGGCGCGCCAGTCCCGCCGCTGTTTCAGGCGTGAAGCCCATGCCCATCGCCAGGATGCCGGCCTCGTCCTTGCGCACCAACATCGGCGGGACGCGATTTTGCACCGCCGTCTGCACGTAGCTTTCCAGGAATTTGGGATCGAAGACCGTGCCCATGTGCGTGTCGATGTGCGTCACGTCGATGCCCGCCGCCACGGCCCGCTCCACCTGCGCCTGGATTTCGCGCCGCACCGCCTCCGGTGTTGCCTGCGCCTGCACTTCCTCCGAGGTGTACGGCAGATAGCCTTCCGCATCTAGCAGGCCGGACGCCGGATCGCGCGTCGAAATCGGCCCCCAGCGATAGCCGCTGCGCCATTCGCTCGTCAGCGTGATGTGGACGCCCATATCGACCTTGTCGGCGTGCGCACGGCAGAACGCCGCCGTCGCCGGGAACCAGGGACACGGCACCATCGTCGAAGCGGCAGAGATCAGGCCCACCTCGACCAGATCGGCGTAAGCCGCCAGCGACGCCTGACACATCCCGATGTCGTCCGTGTGGATGATGACCGCGCGGTCGTCATCCGCCAGTCCCAGGTGTTTGAGCACTGGATTAGGTTTCATTAGCATACCTCTCATAGTCGGATAGTCGTTAGTCGGATAGTCGTACTATTATGATTCGTGCAAATTCGTGAAGATTCGTGGTTAAAAATCCGCCAGGGCGAACCAGTCGCCTTTTTGGGTGGGGATTATCAGGCCGGCGACAAGCGTTCCGGCATCGACCAGAGAGTAGAGCGCCCGCTCGACATCTTTGTGCGGCCATTGGAACACCTTTGCCACATCGCCGAATTGCGCCGCGCCCACCGAACGGAAATACAGCTCGACGAGTGTGCGCTGCGCCTCGCTGATTTTGATCGCGCCCGCGCGTTCGGGCAGGTTGGGGAAATGGCGGTGAACACAATCGTAGATGAAGGCGTAGTTCCACGTGCCGGCCTCCGCCACGCCCACCGGCAGGATTTTGAAATCGGCTTGCAGCTCCTCCAGCGCGCGGTTGAAGCGATAGCCGGCCTCTTTGGTGGTCATAAAGGTGGCGTTGCGCAGGGCAATCGTGTGCATCGGCCCCTCGCGCAACAGCGCTTCGTAGATCAGCTTCGATTCCAGCGTCATCACGCCGCGGCGATACTGGTCAAGGTAATCCTCTTCGGGCGCGCCGAAGTTTTCACTGAGCGCGTAGAAATACGGGGCGACGTCTAGCGCAATCATCGTCGCCTTTTTGCGCAGCACTTTGGCGTAGTACCACCACTTTTTATCGAGCGAGCTATCCTTCCAGCCCCACGTCTTGTGGCCGGGATCGTCGTGCTCGTCGGCGACCGGGCGTTCTCCGGCGACGGCGGCCCACAAACTCGGCATCTCCACGCCCTTGATCGGCCAGAAGGTGACAAACCCGCGTTCTTTGACAAACGCCACCGCCTCCTCCGCCGAAATCAAGCGCAGTTCCGGCAACAAGCGATACGTCCGCGCGCGGTAAGCCTGGATGCGCTCCAAAGAAAGATCGGTCACGATTGACCCCCGTTCAAAGCTGGCAAAACTTCGAGCGCGTGTTCGACGGCCTCCGCGACAAACGCCTCCACGCCGCCAACCTGCTCGATCAATGCTACTGCTGCGTCCCAATGGCGGACATGCTGCTCGCGGACTTTTGCCAGTTCGGCGGCGTCTTTCCCACTGCGCGCCAGCATCTCGAAAAACGCTTCCGGAGAATCCCCTTTCAACAGCGGCAACCGCACGACGTCCCACATCCGCAAAAAGTCGGCGTGGGCGACATGCGTGAACACATCGGGCAGCGGCGCTGTCTGCAACGCGGCGATCACGACGCTGAAATCCAAAAATAGCGTGTGGCTCAACACGCTGAACGCTGTCAAGACCACGGCAGGTGGGACAGGTATATCTTGCAATGAAGTCAGCCCCAGCAATTGCTGTAAACGCGCCCCCATTGCCTTCCACGGCTCATCTGCTGCCAGG
>Ga0208197_1000728_pt1 | contig 38247 bp, 58 predicted proteins | sample AD_JPNNA4_MetaG_FD_184444 | JGI IMG/M metagenome (GOLD analysis project Ga0208197, IMG submission 184444) | Active sludge microbial communities of municipal wastewater-treating anaerobic digesters from Japan - AD_JPNNA4_MetaG (SPAdes) (version 2) | ecosystem: Engineered > Bioreactor > Anaerobic...
CGAGTAGCCCGTCGCGGGAGGCGTAGATCTGCGCCGGCAGGTCGGGCCGGTTCAGGTTTTTGACGCACCACACCTGCCGAAGGACCGGGTTCAGGCCCAACAGCCGTGCCGTTTCGCAGAAGATCTTGAACTCGGGGTCAGTTGCCCCGTTTGCGAACATGTGGCGAATGGTTGGAAGGAGCGCCTCCCAGTCATTGCCGGGCGTGGTTGTCATGAGTGCAGTCATGTATAGGAGTGTCCGGCAGACCGTGCCGGTGCGGAATTCAGACCGTGGACAGTATTCAGCGGCGCCGACGCCCGGTCGCCATAGGCGACGTCACGGACGTCATTCGTCCAGGCGAAGAGCTGCCGGCCCGCAACGCGGAACCAGACTCGTTCACCACCGTCCGAGAGTTCAGCCCGACCACGGATGATCAGGCAGTCGTCGGTGAGTGCCGCGCTGTTGACATGCCCTGAGAGCATGACGTCCAGGGCTTCGGCGGGCATCCGCAGCTCGCGGAACCCGACCAGGACCGTGACGAGACTCCCGTCCGACAGGAGCCAGCCGGGGCGGGTCATACCGGCAACCTCGACTGGTCCAGAACCATCTGCCGATCCCGTGACCGTTCGCAGGTAGGACAGACCCAGGAGTCCACCGGCTCGAACATCTCTCCGCAGCAGATGCACTGCCGGCGGATCACCGGGCGGGCGTCGGTGAGGTTCACAGCGTCGACCTCCTGTCGTCAATCATCGCTCGCGTCCGGTCGAGGAGGTCGCAGAGTCCGGCGATCCAGACCACGAACCCGAGACAGCCGAGCACGAGCACAACGGCGAGCAGGACCACCAGGACGATCGGGGGGACCGGCATCAGTCCCACCCATCCCGGGACGCTTCCCACTTCTCTTCCGCCGCTCGTTCAGCGGCATCGGCGACACACTCTGACGGGTCGCGTTCGCAGCCGTCGATCTTGTCGCAGTCGTCGCAGATCGACGGGTAGGAGCGCGGGTCTTCGAGCCAGCGGGCCTCGGCCTGTGCCCACCCTGGCGGTAGGTCGCTCATACCGTCTCCTCCCGCGTCTTCGGCCGGTGCCCGTCACAGGGCAGGGTCGGATCGACGTACTGGCCGAGCTCGTTGCACCACCAGCCGCCATCGTCGCGGGTGCCGTCGGCGCAGGACCGACAGGTCTTCCGGGGCGGGGCTTTCGGCGGGACGATGTCGCGCGGGGCATACCTCCCGCCGACGCCGGTGCCCGGCTTCGACCGGATCTTCTTCCACTCGATCCAGACCGTCTCTCCGTCACGGACGAACCCGGCGACGTTCTCGAGCGCGAGGGCGAACACATCACCCTGCCCAATGGCCGGCGCACGGTAGCCACACGCGGGGCAGTCGAGCCGGTAGCGGGGGCCGCGCTCGCCCATGAAGAGCACGCGGAAGTCGGCGACCTCGCCGCACCGACAGCGCGCCCGGATGAACGCGGGGTCCGAGAGGTCGTACTTGTGACCGTCGACCCAGACGAACGGGTCCGCGAGCGTCGGCTTCATCGCCCGCGCCCCCGTGCCGCGTTCACCCGGGACGCGAGCTGCCACTTCTCATCGACTGTCAGGTATTCGCGCCCGGCATCTCTCGCCACAACGCGATCCTTCGCATCCTGGTATCCCGCATCGTTGAACGGCCACACGTCGGGGTCGTCGCCACGGGGCGGAACGCGGACGGGTTCGGTCATGGCAGGCAGCACCTTCTCACCGACCAGGACCATGAGCCGCTCGGCGATGTCCCAGAGCTCGAGGTCCCAGTAGCCGCGAGCCTTCCCGAGAGGGGTGCCGGGGTGGTCGATCGCGTAGTTGATCGCGATGTTGTACAGGCGGACGGCCGCGCCGGCGACCTCGCCCTCGGTCGGATGTTCGACGCTCATGCCTCCGTCACCTCTCGCGCCGCCGGGTCGAAGGTCGGTTCAAACACGACGTCGACCCTTTCCGCCGACGTTCTCATTGTGCAGAGTTCCCCGAGCCGGTCGGTGCCGAGCACCCGCTCGGCGTCCGCGAGTTTCACCGTGAACGTCGCTGCCTTTCTGAACTCCTCCGGGTAGTTTGCGCGGAACGCATCGACGTCGATCACCCGCGTCATGCGACCGGGTTTCACATCCAGCCGGAACACACCGTGGCCGACAACCGTCTCGTTCGCGCCGGCGTCGCGGGCCTCGTCGAGTGCTGCGGCGAGCGCCTCTTCCTCACGCCTCAGTGCCGTGCGAAGCCGCTCGACGCGCACCTTGTGCTGCCATGCCAGCTCGAGTATGGACGCCGGGGCCGTCTCGTCACGGGCCGTGTAGAGCGGCATCTGCTCGGTCATGCAAGCACCTCGTCCGCGAACCGGCGCTCTGGTGGCACGACGACTTTCACCGGGCGGTGTTCATCTTTCAGGTAGTGCGAGCAGATCTGCGCCCCGGGCACCTGGACCAGGCCAATGCCCGGCAGCGACATTAAGAGCATCCTGCCTTCCGCGCTCCACCCGGCTCGCCCGACCACAACCGGCGGGTTCGCGACCTGCCAGACGTCGCAGTCGTCGCCCTGAACGATCAGTGCCGGTGCGTCCTCCTTTGCGACGGCGAACCGAACGCCACCGATCGTGACGTCGATTCCGTCCCCGCGCCGCCGGCAGTAGCCGACCGTCTCCCACGGGCTCACAGCGAGCACCGCCCGGGGAGTCCTGTCTCGTCCACGCTGCACACAATGGCCCGTGCGAGCAGGCCGGTGCCGTAAGAACCATTATCCTCCGTCGCACATACTATAGCGGCGATCTCTCCCAGCTTGCAGGCAGCGGAGACGCCATTCCCAACAGTCTTTTTTGTCATGATCGTTCCTCGGAACTGACGATCTTCCAGGCACCACACGCGACCATCGTCGCTGTGAGCGCCTTCGCATACGGCCCGATGCCGAAATCATGCGCCGCCGCCCGGGCCTCATACTCCGTCATGGCGACCGGTTCGGGCGGGGTCATGCAGACGCCTCGGCCTTCCTGGCGAGCTTGTCGCGCAGGGCGTCGCGGATGAACTTGGATCGGTTCTCGTCCTCGTCCTCTCCGGCCTCGGCCTTTACCTCTGCCTGCACGGCCTCGAAGAGCGCGTCCGGCAGCCTGAACCCAATATATTTCACCTCGGTTCTCACCTCTTTGCTACACTCAGTTATACGCGGTAAAACCATATAAGGTTTACTAACTGATAGAGCCTTAATCTATCATGCTCGCCGGGCAGATGCGGAAACCAGATCCCCGGCAGGAGAAAAGAAGAGGGCCTACCTGTGCACCGGCGTCGGGATCGGGGTCGGCCGTTTCGTCGGTTTCACCTTTGGCGGGTCAACCTTTTTTCCCAGCAGGTTCCGCATGTACCATGACGAGTCCGTGTCGGTATACACCACAACCGCCGGGTTCAGGTGCGTGTAATACCGCCCCCGGTTCTGCCGGATCAATGCCGGCGTCCACAGATCCCCACCGTCATCGTCATCCACCCGGTAATACCCCGGCTTCTGCGACCAGTATTTCACCGGCGTTAGGTAGAACCAGGGCGTCCCATGATCCACGTAGGACACCACCTCATACCCCGACGGCATCTTGTAGACATCACCGAGTCGCACCGCCGACGCCCCGGCCACGAGCAGCCCTGCAAGCAGGAGCACGCACAACACTTTGCGCATGAACCGGTTCATCGACGTGCAGGTATTTAGGAGTATTGAAAAAAATTGTAGAAACCTGTATACAGTTCGAAATAGTGCAGTTATTTTTCATCTCGGGGCCAACCGGAACCGCACCCGCACCAGCCCGCCGGCGTCAACCGCGAGCGGCGAGACCGAGACGACCGTGCCGATCCACGACGCCGGCACGTTCTCGAAGATCGCCCGCACACTCGCCGCAGACCCGACCGCCGCGCCCGCGTTCTCGATCGCCAGCGTCCTCAGCGCCGGCAGGTCCGGCCCGCCCGCCAGCAGGTTCACGTGGATCGACAGGTCCACCAGGTCGTTTGGCTGGTAGAACGTCGGGTAGTCCGTCAGCGACTCTCCGAGCGCCGCCGTTGCCAGCGCGTCCCCGCCCGTGATCGTAGCGTAGAACGCCACGCTCGAGACCATCTGCGGCAGCGTCGGCAGGTCCGACCCCAGCACGTTCAGGTCGAGCGTCATCGTCAGATCGTCCCCGATTGTGCAGACCAGGCCCGACGACGCCACACGCGGCGACAGTGGCAGGCCCGCACCGTCCCGGAACTCCACGAAGGCGAGCGAGGCGAAATAGGCCGTGAGCAGGTCCACGAGGCCCGCCCGAGTCAGCTCCACCGTCGGTACCGGCGCCTCTTCCGGCGGCAGTACCTCGATCGCGCCCGTGCCCGTGTAGGTGTCCGAACCGCCCGCGTTCGTCACCGTCAGGGTCGGCGAATAGAACCCCGGTGCTGTATAGACGTGCGTCGGGCTCGTTGCTGTTGAGACCGCCCCGTCCCCGAACTCCCACCGCCACGAGGTCGGCGTTCCGCCCGTCGTCGCCGCGATGAACTGCACCCCGAGCGGTGCCTCGCCCCGCTGGTTCAGGACCGCGAACCCGGCCACTGGCGGCACCGTCGTCGGGTGGACCGTGATCGCCCTCGTCGCCGTGCCCGTACCCCAGGGCGAGGTAACCGTCAGCGACAGGGTATACGAGCCGGCCACCGTATAGGTATGTTCCGGGTGCCGTTCCGTCGATGTCTCGCCGTCCCCGAAGTCCCACGCATACGCCACCTGGCAGTTGGTCAGGGTCGGGTGGGCCTTATACCGCTCCACCAGGTAGGTCGCGAACTGGTCCTTCAGCGCAGCCGTGATCGGCGCCGTTGCCGGATCGTCGGCGAACGGGTTCGTCGGGTCGTGCTCCCGGAGCCATGCCAGGAAGTATTCCGACGTGCGGATCGTGTCCACGTTCTCCAGGTCGCGGATCGTATGAAGAAGTTCGTGAAGCAGGGTCCGCGCCGGCGGGCCGTAGTTCAGGCCCGCGAGATCGCCCGCGAGAACCCCGCACGCAGCGCGAGCATCCGACGCCCCCGTCGATGTCTGCGACCCGACACCGAAGACGTCGCCGAAGTTGATCCCGGCAGGATCGTCGCGGTGCTTTGAGACGCAGACATGGTCCGCGATGAGCGGCCACGGCACCGTGATCGTCTTCCCGTCGCTCGCCGTCGCCTGCACCACGTCGTAGTTCACGCCATCGTTCGCCGTTGTGTAGACCACATCGAACAGGCCCGGCGGTAGGAGACTGACCATCTCCTTCACGAAGTCGAGATCCACCCCGACGGGGATCACTGTCCTTCGCAGCTTCTTCCGGTCCACCGTCGAGCGGTCGAAGCACCGCACCACGAGCGGTATCGTCCCCTCGATCTTCGAGCACTCGAACGCGACCGGGATCACCGCCCCCGGCACCGGCTCCTCGTCATCATCACCCGTGCCCGTTGGCGGTGCCGCCGTCTGACCGTTCAGGAACGCCTTCAACGGCTCCAGGAACTTCGCCGCGATGAACTGCTCGCCCGCCTCGTTCGGCTTCAACCCGTCGTCGGACATCGCCGGCGTGAACCCCGTGAAGCAATCGACCAGCACGATCGGCGATGCCGTCGTTGTCCGGGCGTCTCGCATGGCGACGAGCGCCGTGTTGAACGGCACGATCTGCTTCTGCGTCCTATAGGTGCCGTTCGCCCCGTCGGTTGTCGGCGGGAGCTGCGCGATCAGGATGCCGGCGGTCGGGCACCGTTCGCGGATGTCCGCCACGATCGCCTCAATGTTCGCAATCCGCGTCGCCACCGGCACCTGCTGGAAGGCGTCCTCCGTTCCGAGAAAGACGATCGCCGCGTCGAACGTGTACCCCGCGATCCACCCCGCCACACGTTCAGCGGACCATCCCGTTGTGTTCGTCCCGCCCCGGCACTCGTTCCCCTGATCGAAGTCGAACTGGTCGGCGGGAAAGTCCGGCGCCGTCTGCGACCCGACAAAGTCCGCCTCGACCGCGTTATCCCTGAGCGCCTTCCACAACCAGTACCGCCACGACGGGCGGATCGGTGCGGTGAACCCGCCCGCCGCGTTTCGTGCCGACCCCCGGCTGATCGCGTCACCAATGATCACGACCGTCTTCGCCGTCATGTCAGGCCGCACCCTCGTCAACGCGGAGCACGGCCGTCAGGACGAGCGCGCCGTCATCGTCCCGGCTCTCCTCCGTTCGCACCAGGGAGATCGCATACCGGGGCGAGGGCGTCGGCACCGTCGGTCCCTGCCCCACCGTGATGAACGCCGGCTTGGTACAGGTCGAATGCTCGCCCGCCTCGTTCGTCGCGACGAGCGTGACCGCGTAGGTGCCCGGCGTCGTGTAGGTGTGCGGCGGGTTCTGTTCGCCCGAGCTCGTCCCGTCTCCGAACGACCAGGACCACATCACCGGATCGCCCGCCGACTGGTCCGTGAACTTCACGACGAGCGGTGCCGGCCCTGCCGTCGGTGTTGCCGAGAACGCCGCCTCTACCGGGATGTCCACCGGCGTCTCGGGTTCCGTTGTCCCGGGCGTCGTCGCCCCGGCACAGACCGCCGTGTCAATCGCCGTTGTCGCCGCCGTCAGCGACACGTTCGTGATCGCCGTCGATCCCCGGCTCGCCCCGTTCACCCGCGACCCCTGCCGGATCTCGACCGGGTACGTCCCTGCCTGCAGCCCCTCAACCGTACCGGACAGCACGAACCCGGTCATCGTGATCGTATACGGCATGTACTTGTTGGTCATCTCCGCGATCCGCCCGGGATCACGGGACCATGCGTATTGGAGCCGGCACATCGTACCGAGCAGCACCGGCGCCTTTGTCGGGTTGGTCGTCTTAATGCGGATGTTCTTCACGATATACGGCCCGCCGTTCCCGTAGAGCCGGAGCGCCCGCGACGCATTGTTCAACGCCTGGCAGTTTTCCAGCGTCACGTATCCCGAAGCGTTCATCTCCGACACGAACCCATACCGCGAGCCGCAATCGATGCACCCCGAGCAGAGCACTCGTGTCTGGTTTGCCCGGGCCGCCGGCACCAGCTTCCCTTCGGGATCGAAGTAGTACCCCGCCTTCCATCCGTTCCGGCTAATGCAGTCCGTCAGCGTCGCCTGGTGAATGTAGAAGTTCGAGCCCTCCGTTTCCATCGGGATCGTTGAGTCCTTTGTGTCCCCGCTGAGACGCACCCCGGCCCGCTGTCCCGCATCGTCCGAGACGCACCGCACAAGCCGAAGGTTCCAGTGCTGGGTTGGCTCGTTTGTCTTCCACGGCTCCGTATAGAACCCCACCTTCCAGCAGTCATAGGCGTAACAGTCCTCCGCCAGCACGTTCTCTATAGAGCCCTTCTCGCAGAAGTCGAAGCCGCAGGACCAGTCCCGGAACCCGCGTCCTTCTCGCTGGGGCACTCTCGCCTTCGCCAGGTTGATCGCCTCGGTCGTATCCCCCCGGAGCAGCCCGCAGCCGCACGACAGCGCCCGGCAGTCCTTGTATTCAACGTTCTTGAACCACGTCCCCACACTCCCCGTGTGGATCAGAAACCCGTGGTGAAACGAGTATTGCGCCACGCACTGTGTGAACGTGACCGTGTTCGCCCCGCCCGTCAGCCAGAACGCCCCGGTGGCATTGTTGTAGCCCATGTTTGCCCACGAGCCGTTTGGATAGGCGCCGTGGTAGTTGTGGACCACGCACCGCGTGAACGTCCCGGTCTTCATCCCCGAGCAGCGGAAAAGGGCGTATCCATACAGGTAGAGATCCTGGAACGTCACGCTCGCCGCCCCCGGCACGATCTCGATCACCGCGTGATAGGACGAGTTCGCCTCGACGCTCTCCGGCTCAACCCGTTTTGACGAAAAGACCGCAAACTTCGTCGGATCTGCGGCGATGAACGTTCTTTTGTTTGCCGGTATCGGGATTACCGCCGACCCCTTCACGACCGAGTTGGAGCCAAACTTCAGAATGGACCCCGAGCCCTCGAACGCATAGGTTCCTGGCCGAAACTCGAAGGTCGCGTTTCCAGACGAAAAGAGCGACCGCATTGCGGCTGTCGGCCCCGCTGCCGGCCATTCGTAGTCCGCCGCCGCCTTATCCACCGCCGTTGAATTACTCGCTGCAAAAACGTATGTCGTCATACCCTCCCCCTCATGTCTTGATGATGTACCCGCCCGTCACCACATACGGCGGGATGTTCGGCGTCCCCGTGCTCGTCGTCGTGTGCAGTGCTCCCGTCGTCGGATGACGAGACCCGATCGTCGCGAACTCCGTGATGTTGGACACATACCCGCAGACCGTCGCCGCACGCAGGTCCGGCACCTTGAAATGGTTCGTTGACGACGGCGTCCCGTACGCGATCCCGATTACCGAGAAGAGCGTTGCGTAGTCGGCCCGCAGGTATTCCGCCCCGTCGCACAGGAGCCATCCTACCGGCACGTTCCCCGTGTTCCCGCCCCACGCCATCATACAGCCCGCCGGCACAGCGGCAGTCGCCACCGTCGTTGCGTCCACATACGCCTTTGTCGCCGCGTCCTGTGCCGATGTCGGGTTCGCAACGTCCACGATCCGGTTCGAGTTGCAGGAGAGCTCAGCCGTGATCGCAAGATTCGATTGCCCCACCCGGTGCGGCCCCGCGTACCCGCAGACCGTTGGGTCGGCCCGATCCGTCGTGTCGATGTTCGCCGAGTCGATCACCGTCGCCCCGGGCGGTACCGTCACCACTGCGAGCGAGAGTTCATACACCCCCTGCTGCCGGATTAGTGCCGGCGCCACCGGGTTCGCCGACGGCGTGCCCTCACGAACCATTGCCGTGATCGTCCTCCCGGTCAGCTCGTCGAGCCGCAGAACGATCCGGTCCTTGCGCGCGTTCGACGGGTCGGCCGCCGTGATCACCAGTGGAAGGGTCGCGTCGTTTGCATAATAATACCCCTGGACCCATGCCGCCCCGGCGATCACATTCACCGCCATCCCTGGCGGCGATGTCGGCTGGACCAGCAGCCCCCCCGCCGACCCGAACGCGATCCCGTCATCGGTCAGCGCATAGAGCGCCGCCGCGAACTCTGCCTGGTTGTACTCTCGCGGGTCCGCCTCCGCCGACCCGAAGAACCTAGAACTCTCCGTCATACTCTGTTCACCACCTCGCGCCGGCGTGTCGCCGCCACTACCACTCTCGGCAGGTCCGGCGCCTCGCTCCCGACCGAGACGGCGACCGTCCGGCCGTTTTCATCCCATCGCTGTCGCACCCCGATCACCCGCGCCTCTTCATACGCGAACCCGGGATAGTCCGCGCGGACGATGTCGCCGAGCCGGAAGTCTGCCGGGTACTCGTACGACCCACCGTCGAGTAAGGCGAACTCCACCGCCTCTTCGTCACGCAGATCCCCGAGCCGCGCCCCTGCACGATCCCCGAGTTGCGACGACGTCTCCGCGTCCCGTGCGTCAACGAACACTTCGCGACGGGCGAGACCTTCCGGTGCCCCCGCCGGCCAATCGTCCGCACGGTAATTGAACTGCCAGATCCGATCCGGCCCTTCACCCTTCCCGGCCACGCAGGCGATCGTCCTCGTCCGTGTCGTCGAGTGCGAGAACGATATCGTCGACACGTTTCCGTAGTCCGGCGAGAAGACGACGGACGCCGTCCTGTCCCGGCCCACACGCGGTGAGAATGCGAAGACGCGGCTCGTCGCGTCAAACGTCACGCCCCACCCGAGCCCCGTCGCCTGACCGATGTCCGCCAGGATCTCCGTAATCGACTGGAACCGGGCGCGATAGGCGACCTGCACCGCCGTCGCCGGCACATTCCCGATCGTCAGGTGCGGGATCAACCGGTTCGCGTTCGCCTCGTCCAGGGCGTTCCGGCGCACGTAGTAGGCCATCGCCTCCGCCGCCGAACCGGTGAAGGTGTCGTATCCGTCGCCCTCGGCCGTCTCGAAGAGTGCGAGCCGCCCCTCGAGCGTCGACCCGTAGTCGCGCCCCGTAACCGTCATCACCTCGGAAGCAACACCGTCGCGGTTCACTCCGAGTTCTCGCCCTTCGATCAGGCCCACCCAGACCACCGCGTTCGCCACGTCTCCGGGGAACCGAACCGCCACGAACCGGCCCGTCTGGAGTTCTTCCGCACCCGATGCATATCGCGAGACGAAGAGCACGAACTCGTCCGGCGAGTACCAGTTCTCCGTCACCTCAACCGCCTCGTAGGCATCGATCACCGCCACCGGGCGCCGCGTCTCGTCCAGCACGTAGACCACCGGGCGCCTGAGTGGCGGCAGCACGATCGCCGCCGTCGGTGCGATCTCACCGTAATGTGTCATCCGCCGATATCCCGACGCCGTCAGCCGTCCGATCGTCAGGTAGGCATCGCGCCGCGTGTACCGCCCCGGCTGCGACCGTGCTCGGCACCGGCCATCGCACGGCATGAAGCTCGCCCGCCAGGCGTTCCGGTGGAACACGAACCCCGGCGGTGTTGTCGGCCCCGTCACTCGCCGGTCCACCGGCAGTCGTTCGCACGCCCACGCCCCGCGAATCCGCCGCGTCTCCGGGTGCGTCCCGGGGAACCGGTCCACCTTCGCACCACGGTCGACCCGGCACCAGTGGAACGTCACCGGCGGCGGAAAGACCTGGTTCGGGTCGGTCTCCGTCGACTGGAACCCCACGCGGTTGAACCGGCCCGAATAGGTCATTTCAGGCCCCCAGGAACCGATCGTACCATGCGACCGTCATCGTCGCGGAGTGCGCGTCCACCGAATTGCCGAACGCGATCCGGTTCTCGCCAGGCTGCAGGTCGAACCAATCCGATGTCATCAGCACGTCCGCGAGCGCGTCCGTCTCCGTCCCGGTTGCCGGATCGTGAACAACCACCCGCTTCTCCCCGTTCGCCATCGCGACCACCAGCTCTTTGCCCACCGGCACGAGTGACATGGAGCCCCACCACTCGCCCGTTGTCAGGTTGCGGAGCACCGGTCGCAGCACCGGCCCCGCCAGCGTGATCGTCACCGGCGCCGCAACATCGCCAGAGTTCGTGCAGACCGCCACGCCGCCAGCCGTCCCCAGGTCGAGCGGGAACGTGAGCGGGAACTCCCAGCCCCCGCCGTATGCCGCGATCGTCACCTGGTTCAGGGTCGCTGAATACCAGAACGGGTCGTCGGCGATCAGGTCGATATAGACCGCCTGCCATCGCCCCGAGTCGCCGCGCGTGCCGTATTCCGGCGCACGGGTCGGCCGGCACCGAAGCACCCACGACGTCCCGTCGTCCTGCACCCACCGGAGCACCCCCACACCCCGGTCCGGCACGAACAGGTGAGTCGTTGCCCGTTTCAGTGCCGCCAGGTCCGCGAGCGACGCGCCCTGCATGGAGAGCGAGAACGAGAGCGAACGCGGCTCGTATGACGCCCCCAGTGCCGTTGTGCCGTTCTGGTATGGCGCCTTCGTCGAATACTGCTGCGCAGGTGGTGAGTCGAACCCGTCCCATCCCTGCTGCAGGATATAGGTCGGTGCCACGAGCCCGACTTCCGTGCCGCCCGGCGGCGTCCAATAGAGATCCATGTCAGATCACCGCCCCGGTCGATCCGAGTCGTCTCGCCAGCCGGCGCGCCGCCTCCAGCGACTTCGACGCCGACTCCCCGACCGGATTGTTGATCACCAGCGTGATCCCCGACTCGCCAAAGGCCCGCCGGTTCCCGGCAGATGGTTGGGTCGTCACCGCCGCGCCCTTCTTCGTCGTGCCGTCTGAGAACTGCGTCCACCAGTAACCGTCCTGCACCCACTGCCGCACGACCGTAATCCCGTGCCCGTTGACCGGCCCCTCACCGGCTTTCCGTTTCGCCTCCTCTTCAGCACGCCGCCTCGCCTCGGCCGCGATCTCTGCGGCGGTTGTCGGGGTGCGCGCGGGCGGATTGATCTGCGGGGTCAGTATTGCGGGAGCCTTCCCGGTCGGGGACGTTGGGCCGAGTGCCACTGGGCCGACTGTTGGTACCGCCGGCTGCGCCTGGATCTCCTTCAGCGTTGTGAGCAGTTTTCCCGCGGTGGTGTTCGCCGTGCCGGCACTCCCTGCGATACCGTCGAACAACGACTTCAGGCTCGCGAGCGGATCGCGGGCATTCGCCGCAGCGGTCTTGAGGTCGTTCGTCGTGCCGGCGAGATCGCCTGTCACCCGTTTCGCATCCCCGACCGCCGGGATCACCCCGTCGCGGATCGCCGCCGTAAAGTCCGCCTGGAACGTCTTTGCCGCCTCATATGCACCGGCGAGGTCGCCCCGCAGCACCCGCGCGATGACGTCGTATGCCTCCCAGAGGATCTTCAGGACCATCGTCATACCGGTGATGTCCTCCGTATGCGCCGGGTCGAAGAAGTCGAAGAAGCCGTCGAGCGCTGGGATAACCGTGTCCTTGATGATACCGCCGACGTCCTCGAGCCATCCCCAGAGGGCTTCGAGCGCCTTGCTGACGTCCTTGATCCCCTGCTGTGTCGCAGGCGACTTGAACCAATCGCCGAGCCGTTTCAGCTCGTCGAGAATGAAATCGAGCGCGGTGGAGATCAGCCACTTCAGCACCGGCTCCAGGTAGTCGCGGTACACGCCACCGAGCACCTTGATGCCGTTCACGATCGTTGTCTGGAGCCCTTCGGCAATTGCTCCCAGGAAGTCGATGAACGACTTTCCCTCTCCGCGCACCCAGGCGGTGATCTTCTTGAACTGCTCACCGAGGAAGTCGCCGAAGTTCTTCAGTGCCGGCATCACCGCCGCGACGATCGTGTCCTTGATTGGCGTGATCCACTCGATGAACGCCTTCCCCATGTCGACGACGCCCGTGATGATGCCCGAGATCATGCCCCGGAACTTCTCCGAGCTGGCATACATCGCGGCGAACCCGGCAACCAGCCCGGTCACGGCGAGCACTACCAGCCCGACGGGGCCGGTCAGCGCGGCGAGGGCTCCGGCAAGTCCGCCGGTGCCGAGCACGGCCACGATCGAACCGACCGCGGACAGGAGCGTGCCGAAGACGACCAGCACGGGGCCGACGGCCGCAGCGAGGATGCCGAAGACGACCGCGATCCGCTTGATGCCCGGATTCAGTTCCTTGAACCATGCGATCGCCTGCTTGACGACGCCGACGACCTGCAAAACGACCGGCATTAGAACGTCACCGATCTCGATCTTCACCTGTTCGAAGGCACCCTGCAGCGCCCGCATGGAGTTGGCGAACCCGTCCGATGTCCGCACCGCGTCGCCCTGGGCGTCCTTCGTGGCCTTCATGACGACGTTGTACCGGGCCTGTTGGAGCTCCGCCGCCGATGCTTCCTTCTGGGTCTTGTTCAGGCCCATCGCCATCAGTTCGGCATTGATGGCCGCCTCGTTCAGCATCACGCCGAACCGGCGCATGGGTTCCGTCTCGCCCGCGATCGCGGACATCAGTGATGTCTTCGCCTCTTCTTCGGAGACGTTGTAGAACGAGGCGAGGTCGATTGCGAGCTGGGTATATCCCTCCGAGAGTTCGAGCGCCGCCTGCCGGTTCCCCTCGAACTGTGGTGAGAGCACGGCCCCGAACGACGCCGCGAACGATCGCACGGTCGACTCGGCCCGACCCATCTCGGTCGCCGTGGTGGACACCCACGACTCGCCGCTGCCGGAGAGTTCCTTGAAGACCTCCTTGAACTTCGACGCCTCTTCAGCCGCGTCCGAGCTCGCCCGGATCGAGTCCTGGAAGAACCCGAGGATCGGGGTCGTTACGTTCTGCGTGAGCCCCTGCCCCATTCCCTTCAGGGCTTCGCCCGCCTCGATGAATGTCAGGGCCTTTGCCGACTGCTGCACCTGCCCGAGCTCTGACTTAATCTGAGACATCCCGGCCTTCAGGTCAGCAATGTCCGCCTTGAACGCAATTGTGAGTTCGTCAACCACCGTCATCGCATCACCTTCACCGCGTGGTAGAACCCGGCGCGGTCAGGAGGTTCGTATACATCAGGGTCAACCGGCACCGGATCGGGTGGCAGCGACGCAGGAACGCGCCCGGAAACGTCGCCGATTCCGCCAACAAGCGATGCCAACCAGATCGCCCCGCGCGCCTGTTCGAACCGGAGCCCGGCTGAAAAGAGGTCCCGGACATCGCGCGCGTCCATCTCGTCATAGACGAGTCCCGGCGCGAGTCCGTACATGATACTCACTCCCGCGACGACGTCGATGACGGAGTCGAGTTTTTTGGGTCGACCAGCCCCCCGAGTTCGGCGCCCCGGTCCCGCACCACGCCGAGCGCGAACTTCATAAACGGGATCACCTCCTCGTACGCGTCGAGGTCGAGCAGGTAATCTGCCGTTACCTTCGGGTTCGACGGCTCACAGAGCGCTGCCATTGCCCCGACGATCCTGGTGATGTCCGTGCTGTCCAGGTCGTCCGGGTTGTCGCCGACCGTCTCCAGAACGGTCGCCAGGGTCCGCATGGAGATCCGGGAGAGGTCGACCACCTCGTCCCCGATCTGCGCTCTGACCGCGTCGCGTGCCTTCGCCTTGAAGACCGTCAGCGTCATGGCGACTGCTCGTCCAGGATGCGGAAGAGCTGCTGCCCGTTCGCCCTTGTCGTGTCCTTGATCGCCTCGAGCGTGATCTTGGTGGTCAGCGGCTTCGTCGACTCCGAGTCCTTGCCGAAGACCCATTCCAGGCCCGCGACCGACTTCACCTTCCAGAGCGTGATCTGAAAGTTCTTCGAGTCGGACGGCCTGGTGTTCGTCAGCCGGGCCATCAGGTAGGTGCGCGAGCCCGTGCCGCCGGCGTCCAGCTGCGTCGATGCGTATGGCGTGTACGTGTAGTTCACCTTCACCACCTCGCCCGTCGAGATCACTGTCGAGTCCGATACCCGTGCGATCGTCGTGTAGCCCTGCGCATCGACGGCGATCACATAGTCCGTGTTCCTGGTTGCCGCGTTGCCCGCGTAGTCAGTCACGGTGATTGATGCCACCTCCGTGCCCGCTCCGTTCTTGTGATCGAGCCGTGCGGCCGTCGTGCCGGTCAGGGTGTGCAGCTCGTTTGTCACCGCTACCGGGTCTCCGGCGACCGGTGTCGACGTGACGATGCCCGCCAGGATCTTCGCGACGTTCGTCGCGTTCACCTCGGCAAGTTCGCCGGTGATCGTCGCCGACTTCGCGTTGTAGTACGTCGCGTACTCCTCGGTGTTGTCGAACTCGACGATCTCTTCTGTCGGTTCGAACTTGAACGTGAACCCGTTGCCCGCGCCGATGTCCGCGAGCCCGCCGACACCGGCCGAATAGTGCCCGAGTTCCAGCTTTGCAGAGCCGAACTTCAGCGAGTTCGGCGTCAGTACCGTCGTGTGTGCCATCTCATTTCCTCACATAAACTAGAATCGCGTCCGTTCCGACGCAGTAGATGCCCGTATCGGGGTCGTGATCCTCAAACCCCGGGCCGTTCGTCTCGCAGTCCTCCACCCGCACCGCCGCGTCCGCCGCCCCCCACTGGTCCAGCGCGTCACGCACCGCGTCACGCACCGCCAGCGCGCCCGCGTAGGACGTCGCGTAGCAGTTCACCTGCACCCGCGTCCGCCCCCAGGCGTGCCAGTGCTCCTCGTCGTCAATGACGTGGTAGACGATCGCCGGGTAGGTCGGGTTCTGCGGCAGGATCATCGCGTAGACCCGCGTGCTGGTCAGGGCGGTGAGTGCCGGAAACGCGGTCAGCCGCGAATAGATCAGCGATCGCCAGCTCATCACAGCACCCCGCGCGCGATGATCGCCTTAACCGCCGCGTGAAGCGACTTCACGCACTGCTGCTGCACGGCTGCTGAGTCGATCGCTGGTCGCAGGTAGGGCTTCGGCGGGCGCTGTCCGCCCGTCGCCCCGCCGCCATACTTCGCCAGCGCGGCGCGTGCCGCTGCCGAGAGCCGGACGGACCCGCCATACTCCACCGCCGCCGCATACGGCACAGCCGTCCCGACATAGACCGTGCATGACCCCGGCGACGTCTGGGGACTGGTCACGCCCCCATACTGCCGCATGTCCGTGCCGATCCGGGTGTCCGGGGTCAGTTCCGGGTGCCCGCCGACGTGGATGGACCGTCTCAGGGTGCCGGTCTTGTATGGCGCCAGTCTCTTCGCCTCGTTCGCGATCGGCAGTGCGGCGGCGACGGCGAGCTCTTCGACCGAGTCCTCAAGGAGCGCCTCGATCCGGTCATACTTCGCCAGCACGCGATCGATACCGCGCACCTCCGCCGCACCGCCCATCAGACGATGGCCCCCATCAGCGCGTCCAGGTCAAGCACCCGCCCGAAGAGCACCCCCAGAAGCACGAAGATCACGAGCCGCAGAATCCAGACCGAGTAGCCCCGGATCTCCAGGTGGAACGCCTCCGATGCCTGCCGCATTTCGGCGAGCGCTATTTTCATCTCGGCGACGTCTGCCTTCACGTCCCGCATGTCCTTTTCCAGCGTGCCGAACCGCTGCTCGATAAGCGCACGGTGGAGCTGGCATTCTCCGTGTGTAACAGGGGTCTCAGCATTCATCCGGTCACCGCCTGGCAGGTCAGCGTCGTGTACGCGCTGCCGACCCCATGCCCAACGTTCAAGATGTTGTAGTTCGTCGTGCCGACCACGCACCGGTGCGCCGTCGTGATCGCCGCGTAGTAGCCCTTGAGAACGATCTCCACCAGCCCGTAGGTGATCAGCCGGTCGCCCTCCTGCGCCTCGCCCTTCCCCGCCATGCCGACGCAGCACGGGACCGTGCCGAGGTTCGAGACGTTCGTCCATGTCGACGAGACGCCGCCAATGCCGTCCGGTGTGTCGGCGCGCGACTGGATCGCACAGGTCGCCGTGAAGAACGATGACAGGTAGTCGAGCCAGTCGGGGTGAACGATGCCGGTCGGGTTCATGCGTTCATCTCAATCCATGTCCACTCATCCACCGCTGCCGACGCGATGTCGACATACTCGACCGACTCTGCCGACCGTGCCCGGAGCTGCTTCGCCCTTGACAGGAGGGAGTTCGCAACATAGGCGCCGTTTGTCGTCAGCCCGTTGATGGAGATCATCTTGCCAACCATCGCCTCGGAGCTCGCGATCGTCTCGACGGCGTCCGCTGCAGCCGCATAGACGTCGCCGTCGTTCAGGGCGAGAAAGGCGGCGATCTCATCGTCCGAGTAGACCGCCGTTGTCGTGTTCGTGTCGGGGATGAGCAGGCGCACCCGCCCCGCGTCCGTTGCCGGGTTGTAGGTGTTCGCCATGCGTTCACCTCACGCGCCAGGATAGATCAGTTTGAAGACCTGCTTCGGCCCCTCGCGATACGGGACCACCTGAAGCGGGGTCACGGTGGTGTCGAGCGCCTCGATCGCTGTCTCGAGATCGGCCGCCGACGCGTATGTCTCAACGACCCACTTCGCCATCTTACGGGGCCTCGATGAACTCGACAGTCACGATCGCGTGCCCCGTGCCCGAGTCGGCGCCCGTGTTCACGGCCTTGAGGATGATCGCCGTCCCCTGGGCGATCGGGGTCGCAACGATCGGTGCCGAGTCGTGGTATGCCTTTGCAGCCTCGCCTGCCGCTGTGAGCGTGCGCGACCAGAGTTTGACCGGGACGTCCTCGTCAGTCCAGACCTCGATCTTTGCGTCGTCCGTGTCCTTCACGTACGCCTCCGTGAGGTAGTCGTACATGTGCCCGCAGGTCATTGCCGCCGGGAGCACGTAGCCCCAGACCGAGATATCAGAGCCCGTGGCGAGGTCAATGCCAGCGGTCGCCGCGTCTGTGTTGGTGCCCGTGAAGGCCGAGAGGACGACGCGGTGCGTTCCCGCAAGGGACGTGACGTCGCCCATCTCATCAGCGATCGTTGCGTTCTCGGTCGCCACCTTCTGCAGCAGCGAGCCCTTCTCGTTGCGAAGCTGCTTCGCCGTCTTTGCCGTATAGGTCATTCATATCCTCCTGATGTGGTGTGCTGGAGTAGCCCCGAAAAAAGGGGTCTAGATCGAGTCTCCCGAGATGATCCCGAAGGCGTCCTTGACGCGGGTCGTCGTGTCGGACCAGACCTGGACCACGGTGTCGTGCGTGTCGTCCTCGAAGTAGGTGTGCACATTCAGCCCGAAGTTCGGGATCGTCTTGGTCACTGGCGAGCCGTTGGTCACCGTCTCGTAGGTGATCGTCGCCGGCGTGCCGAAGGTCGCGTCATTGTGGTAGTAGAGCGCCGCGATCGTCTTGTTCCTGGCGTCAATACCGAGGATGTCGCCATGCGTGACGCCGGAGAGCATGCGGTGAACGACCGGCTTGCCCTCGATCGGGATGACGATCTGATCCGTCAGCGGCATGTTTAGCACGGCGTTCTGGTAGGCCGGCAGCTCCGAGCCGATGAGGAACGCCTCGAGCTCCGAGAAGTTCGTGCCGTCAACGAAGATGTCGGTCATCCGGTAGGGGTATCCCTCACGGATCATCGCGTTCTTGAAGTTCAGCAGGTCGAGGATCGGGGTCGCGTTCGGCTGGTCCCACTGGGCCGTCGGGGCGATCCCGTCGTCCGTCGACCCGGCGTCAAGCGCCTGGTAGATGGCCGTGTTCAGATACTCGGCCATCCAGTAGCCGACCGTCGCGAGCCCGTCGGCGATCATGTCCTTGCCTGCCGGCAGGGTGAGCGCGGACTTGTCGAACCGGATCGACAGCCCCTCCGCCGACGTGATCGCGGTCGCCTTGGTCATCCGGCTGATCTGCACCTCGGCGAACTTCGCCGATGGTGTGATCATGCGCGGCTGCTGCTTCTTCGCATCCGCCGACTTCGAGCCCTTGACCCCGTAGACGACCGGCTGTCCGCCCGTGTCAACGGCCGGGATCATGTCGAGTGCGACGAGGTTCGGCTCCATCACCCGCATGATCTCGGAGAGAACCACGGGCGTTTGCAGGAACCGTGCGTTGGTTCCACTCATCTTGTTTGTCATGTCTCAGGCCCCCGTGAGGACCGATGCGCCGTTGAACCCGACGAGCAGCGAGACATCAACACCGTCCGCTGCCACGTAGGTGAGCGGAACAATGCCCGTGCCGCCGTTGGCGACATCCACGATCTCGAGCGTCTCGGCCGCGCCTGCTGCGGCACGGGCGTTCGACCCGCCAGCCGAGATGCTGACCGTTCCGACCACGCCGGGCACGATCGCTGCCGTGCTGGCGTTGTCGACCATCACCTTTGCGACGCCGATCAACTGCGGGAACCAGACCGTGGCGACACGGAACCAGCCGCCCGCGAGGTCTCCCGCCCAGCTGACTGTGTTCGCCGTCGGGGTGTTCACCCACTTCGGCTCGGAGATGACCTTGCCAATGACGACCGCGTTCTGTGCCAGCGTCTCGACGACCGGCAGGCCGTTCGTCGCATCGTAGGTGTTGTCTGCAGCGCCGTCGATCTGGACCCACTGGTCTTTCCGGATCGCCGCCGCCTTGGTGATCCCCGTGTCGTGATACCCGTCCGGGCCGAACACATTCGCAGTGACCGTGTTCGCGCCCTCGTAGAGGATGCACGTCAGCTTGACGCCGCCGCCGCCCTCCACGCCTGCAATAGTGCTGATTGCCATAGCTCCTTACCTCCCCGTTGCCGCGCGGAGTTCTCGCACGATGGCGAGCGCCCCGTCACCCTCCGCGATGCTCACACCCGTGCCGTCCACCGGCTTTGCCGCCATCACCGACGCGATATACGCCGCCTCGGTCGCGATCGCCTCGACGATTGCCGCGCGATAAGCGTCAGCGTCGAACGATTCGCCGATCGGCACGTCCACGCGAGCCTTCGCCGCATCCGGCAGCGCCGACTTTGCCAGCTCGTCTGAGCGGATTGCCGCCGCCTCGGCAATCACCGCCGCCTGCTTCACGGTCCCGAGTTCTGCTGTCAGTGCGCCGACCTGTTCGGTCAGCGTCGCGATCGTCGCGTCCTTCGTCGCGATCGCCTCGTTGAGCGGGGCGACTGCTGCCGCGACCGCCTCTTCCAGATTCTCCGTCATGTCCTCGTGCTCCTCCTCTGCTTCTGCCATCACGGCCCCGCCGGCGGCGGGTGTCGCGACGAAGTCGACGCTGATCACCCGGTTGATGGACTCGACCAGCATACCGCGCCGGCCTTCCGCCTCGCCCATCTTCTGCCGCCCGACCACCCGGTGACTCACGCCGATGAACGGCGCCAGCTCGACGATACGGTCACGGTACTGCCCCACCGGCTTCACGCGCGCGTACAGCCCGCTGCCGTCGAACGCCCCCTCGTCCCCTTCGTCGAGGTACCGGGCGTCCTCTGACAGCACCGCCGCCAGCGCGTTCAGATCGCCCGATGGCTGCTCGCGCAGCTGCACCGGGCCGGGGTGGTTCCAGAAGTCCTTCGTGCCGGCCGTGTACAGCGCTGCCGCCTCGCGCAGGAACTTCTCAGAATAGTACCGGCCGTTCAGGGACCAACCCGGCCCGATGATCTTGATCGGGATCGTGCCGTCCTCTCCGACCACGGCCTCGCCGAGCGGGGTCCAGTCTCCCTCGGAGACGAACGCCTCAGTCAACGTGCCGCCCGAGTTAACCATATCTGGTTAACTTGAACGAATTACTCTTTAAAAATGTTATGCCCGTTTTGCCCGACCACTCACGCGCACACCGCCCGCATCAGGTCGGCGTGACTCATCGGCCGGGAGAGGGCGCGGTTGGTCGCGGCTGGTTGCGCTGTGCCGGCAGAGGGGTTCATTGGCGGCGCATAGTTCGACGTGGCGGTCGACGGTGTGACCGCCGACTTGTTCACCGTGCCGCCTGTAATGCCGTCTCTGCTGCCGTTGCGGTCGCTCGATAATCAGCCAGATAACGGTTTCCGATTGCCCCCACCCGTTTAATTACCACGCAGATCACCGGTTTGAGGTTCGGCCTTGATTGCATTTTTCTGAGCCTTGGTAAGTTTATCCATCTTCTTACCACCAGACTCAATTTCATCAAGATCCTTTTCAGTGATCTTCTTCAATTTCCATTGCAATTTTAAGAATTTAATTGTTGCATCGGACGCCATTATGTACCCCCTTTGAGAAGTTCAACGATCAATGCTTCCGCCGCTTCCAACCGCTCTTCAAGTGTTGGTGGTGGGTGGAGACGATCGTATTCCTCTTGTGCGAGAATTTCGGCTTTGTTCGGATCTTCCACCGGAACACCGTTAACGATCGTTATAAACCGATCCCCGGACATCGGCTCCGGGACGTTTCCGGCCGCGAGCCAGTCCAGATAGGGCACGTATGCGGCCTCATCGATATACCGGCAGTTCTCCACCTCGAAGATCAGCGAAGTGGACATAGATGTGAAATGGCGTTCAAATTGTGACATAATCAGTATCTCCTAGTTGGGGGGACGAAATCGGCAGAATACCGCCCGACCCCCTTCGTAAATCTGAATCCCTGGATATATCCGGCCATATTGCCCCCGTTGTGGGCCCCGATATCAATTATGTGGTCACTGTATCGCCAGACCGCTAGGGCGCTTGATGAGGTGCCGAACGCGACCCCATCAAGGAAACTCTTGATCGTGCTCCCGCCAGTTCGGGAGAGTGCGATATGGTGCCAATTGCTCGAGAGGACGGGGGAGATATGATAGGCCATAAGATTACCATTGGTATTGTTCCATAACTGAACTAAGAGCGTGTTATCCGCATGGTAGGTAAACGACCAGGGGCGATTGATCCCCCAGTTTTCGATTACCACCTGTGTTACAGACTGCCGCGTGACATATAGCCAGAACTCGATCGTAAAATTCACGTTCGCGTCTATGATGAAATCTCCCGAGCTCCCCGCCGGAGTCGTCAGATGGTCGTCGGTCCCATCGAGATAGATCACGTTTCCGATGAACCTGCGGTTGGTTTGTGTCAGAGATACGTTTCCGTTATTCGTCCACGTTTTACCGGCTAGGTCGTGGATTGTCTGTCCGTTCCCATCTCCCCGGAGGAGGGATTTGGTATAGGTGTCCGGCCTCCGGAGCGCTGCACCTTGTCCAACACATGCTGCAATCATGGTATAACGAACGTCAGAATCATGCTAAGATCCTGTGCGTCCCCTCCAGTTCCTTTTGTCGCAGACACTTCGATTAATTCGCCAAATTGAACATCATACGCCGCCGCTGCAATTTGAACAACTGATGTTGTAACATTCGTATTCGCCAACGTCAACCCAGTTGATAGAACATCGGTGCTGTTAATTCGAGCATTTACCACACCATTTGACGAACTGTCCGCGACGCGGGTTTTTGCCGATACTCTTACCAGATATGCCGCAACATTCGGCCAATAGTACGCCCACCCGAGATCATTTGCCATCAACGTCGTGTCGGTTGCATCCTCGTAATATCCCGGAATGAGCACGGGGAATATGATCACTCTTGCAGGATCACCATAATACAGAGCATCAATCGCACCCTCGATTGGAGCACCGGCAATAGTCAACAGTGTTGATGTAATCGCCGTGCAAATGGCGTAATACGGATCGCCATCAACGATGAATTTAATCGGCATTCCGGGCTTGATGGTTGCAGTTAAATCGGCTGTAAGAGTAAGGGTGCTCGTACTTGGTGGTGATGCTGTAACATCGGTTACCTCAGTCCAAACTTCCGCACCACCGCCGGTCGGATCGGCATTTGCGAACACCGTTCCGTTATACGCGATTACCTGTCCGGTGGTTGGGGTTGTAATGGTGACGTCGGAGAGATCGTCAAGACTGCCGCCACCGATCCGGCTCTCATGATCGGCGACGTTGGCCTGCAACGCCGCGATGTCCATCTCGGCGATCCGTCGTGCGACCTTTGTCCCAACGGCCCACGGGCGCGCGGTGCCCTGAACGCCGCGTGTGACCGTGAGCACGCCGTCAACCGCGTCAAGTGCATACGAGACGGTCTCGGCATCGGCACCGAGCCCGAGCGTGCAGATGTTCGGCGCGGCCGGCAGCTTCGTCGCGTCCGCGAGGTGGAGCACGGTCGCCAGTTCGTCGACGGCGGCGGTCAGCACGGTCTCCGGGGAGTTGACCATCCCCGGGTACATCGTGACCTGTGCCACTGCCTACACCTCGTATGTGATCTCGACTTGCAGGGCATAGATCCGGAAGTCGCCCGCCGTGCCCCCATTCGCCAGGCTCTCGACCTGGAGCACGACCTGGACGCCGCCGTTGTTCAGGATCGCCGGTGTGATCTGTCCGGTGGACAGCCCCCAGAGGTCGTTCTCGCCACCATAGGAGGTGAGGTAGATCCCGTGGCCCGCCGCGTCAGAATGGTACTGCCAGTCGGTGGTTAATTTCGCATAGTTGTCCGAGTCGATCCACCCCCCGGGTGTATCTGGATCGGTGAACCGGAGGAACAGTTTCAGGTCGCGCCCGGTGGCCGGCGGCGCGCCTGTGTAACAGCCGTACCGCTTGACCGTGAACCCGGTCACTGTTGCGCCCTGGGGAACGCCGGCGGAGACATAATTCTCAGCGCCGAACCCGCCCGGCATGCGGAAGAGATGATAACCGAACGACGTCGTAAAGGACTTACCCTCTTTCGGGGTCGTCTGCCCGGTCATGAGGAACGTCGTTGCATTGACGTTCAGAAGGCCCGCGTCCCACTTGAGCACAACACCCGACTCGGCAGGGTTGTACCCGTACCCAAAGTTCCCGCCCAAAAGCGATCCGTCCTGGACCGTTTGCGCCGGGACGACATAGACCGGCGGGTCGGTGTTCGGGGTGCTCGGGTTGGTCGCCGCTGGGACGGGGGTTGTCGGTGAGACGTTGTCCGGGGTGACTGTCGGGGTGGTCACCGCGACCGGGGCGGGGATGGTGATCGGATCTCCGCCGCCGCCGGGGGTGACCGATGCCGTGGTCGGGCTCGCGCCCTCGGGGCCGATGTATTCGAGGCGGGCGCCGAGGACGTTCGCGCCGTCGGCCGGACCCTTCGAGAAGTCGATCGCAAACGGCCCGTTGAACGATCCCGTGAACCAGCCGAAGCCGCCGTTGCAGAGGATGCACCCCTCCGCCCCGGGGTCGAGGTAGTAGTCACAGGTGAACGTCCCGACGGACCCGGTCGCCGTCGACGGTAGGAAGAGGAGGCGGGTCAGGGGCTCCCAGAGGAGGTCGTTGATGTACCCCCCAATCATCGGGACCGATGCCAGCGGGCCGATCGATATCTCGCGAGCGGACCCCGTTGCCATCGGCAGGGTCGTGCCGCCGCGGGGAATGACTTTGACCCGGTGGTCCGAGGCGTCGGCCGTGGCGCCGTCGACGAACGTCTGGATGTTGCCCCAGAGGTTCTCGATGCCGCGCCAGACGATCGGCGTCTGACCGTTCGTGCCGAGCGCCATGCCGGTCCCGTTTGTGCCGATGGTCGCGTCGGCTGATCCGTAGCCGTTGATCCGCCCGCCGAAGACCGCATCGCCGGTTGGGAGGTCCGAGACTCCGCGCCCGAGCACGGCTTGCATGTTCATCGTCTGGTGCTCGACCATCTGGAGCAGGACGATCGCGGACCAGGTCCAGACGTTGATCAGCCCCCAGCCGCTGCCGACGTTCTCGGCATATGTCCGAGCCTCGGTCATCGGCAGCAGGATCGGAGTCTGTGCCCCGACGGTGAGGCAGTTCGCCCCGGCGATCGACCCGTTGAGGTTCTCACTCTCGAGCGACGTTCCGACCTGCCGCAGGATGATCGTCCCGGCCGCGTCGCCACCGGCCCAGGTGCCCGAGGTGACGTTCCAGTCAACCACGATCCCGGTCTCCCCGGTCGACGCCCCGGTCATCGTCTCGCCGATCGTCGGTGCCGTGGTCCCGCCGCTCGTGAACGGTAGCGTGACGAGTGCCCCGCTCCCGGTGACCGGCTGCTCGCCCGTCCTCGAGTGGAGCGCAAGGGTCGCGGACTTGTGCGCGGGGAAGTCCCGGGTCAGAAGGTTCGCCTGATACGCAGACACGTAGATGTACTCGCGCTCCTTGCCGCCGCGCTGCCGGAAGGCCGGGTGGACCTCGAACCCGGAGAGGTCGATCGGCGAGATCCACCAGCGATAGACGCCCGTCGACGGGTTGTCCGCCTTGACCCAGAACTTCGGGATTGCGACCATGACCCGTCCTGCGGACCCGTCGAGCGTCAGCCCGTCGCCGCGCGCGTTCGTGCCGAACGTCGGCGTGCCGGTCGTCGAGAGAATGCAGCGCCGGATCTCGCGATACGTCCTGTGGTTGTCGAACGAGCCGAACGGCAGCGTCTCGATCGGGTTGCCGTCGACGTCGATCAGCTGCAGCGCGGTGGTGTCGTCCGCACCCCGGTCCCACTGGACGCCGATCGCCTGCTGACTGAACAGGTAGGACTCGTTCGCCATGATGGTGTTGAGGTCATACGAGCTGATGTACCGGGCGACAGGCGTGTTCGCCGCGTGCGTGCGGGCGATGCCGCGCGTGCCGTCGGTCACGAACCCGCGCGTGCACCCGCCGATTGAGTTGGCGTCGCGAGTGGTGTAGAGCACGACTTCGGAGTTGTCGCCGTCCTCGATGACGGCAAGGTTCGGCGCCTCCGGGAGCATGGTGGCGTCGTTCAGGACGATGGTGGTCGCGACTGCGTCGATACCGGACGCAAGATGCGTCTCCGGCGAAAAGGGCTTCACCGGGTAGTTGCGGGAAATACTCATGGTTTATATCACCTCGGAAACGGGGCGCTCGGGCAGGAACGCCGTGTGCGTGTGGATGATGCCGTCGGTTGTCTCGGTGAGCGTGCCGACCGGGACGGTGACGCGCGAGACGGGCTCGCCGCCGGTGTCCGCCAGGTAGAGTACCGAGCCGGCAATGCGGACGGGGAGAATGCTGGAGAACTCGGCATCGCCGCCCCGGAGCCGGACTTCATAGACGACGCGCGTGGCGACGGCCGTGTCGGTCACGGTGACGCGCGGGTCCGTCGCACAGTCGAGCCGGCAGAGTTCGCGGCCGTCGGAGTCGACGATGGCCATATACCGCCAGGCGGCAATGACGCGGGCGCGGAGAACGGCATACCCAGCCGTGGTGATCTCCATCAGTCGGTCAGCCCCACAGGGTCGGTCGGTGTCGGTGGGTGGGGCGGGCGCCATCGTGGTCGATCGGCGAACTCCGGCGCGTACCGCCCCTGGTCGTCGTCCATTCAGAACACCACCGGGATGATCGTGTTCGTCGCGACATACGCGCCGAGAACGAGCAGGAAGAGCCGGCCGAGCCACCGACCGAACCTATAATAATGGTACTCCCGGAGCACGTACTCCCGGACGCCTGCCGGATACGAGACGGGGATCAGGTTGGTGTCGAACGGTTCCCGGTCGAGTGGGGAGAAGAACCCCATCCAGATCGAATGCCACTCGTCGCCGTCGGGGTCGTTGCAGAACTCCCCCGGCAGATCGGCGATCGGGTTTTGTCGAAGCCGGATGAATGCCGGCGTGCCGAACAGCCCCCTGATCCTGTCAAATGTGCCCATTGGTAATGTCTGACTCGAACCTAGTATATAAGAGTTAATGAAAAATAGTTAACCATTTGGTTTTGCCAGTCCGAGCTTTACCGCCTCGCGGTGACAGGCATCAATTGAGTGGTGTACGTAGTCGCGGAGTTTGTTGCAGGGAACGCGCCCGTAATATCGTTTCAGGATCGCGATCTCGCGATCGGACCACTGCCCGCGTGGCTCTGTCGGCTTCGTCACAATCGCGTCGTACATGTTGATCGGTTCTTCCAGCGGAGGCGGCCCCCTGCGGGATGCTGGCCGGCGGCCTTCTATGATGGTCACCCGAGCGCCGGGGATCTCTACAGGATCGACGACGGGCGGAGGATTGCCCCCATAACACGGGCGATTCTTGCACCGGATCTCGATCTCGTCGAGCAATTCGCGCGTCGTGACGGTCGCCAGGTCGGGGGTCATTCGTCCCCCTCACAGAATCCGGTTGCCAGCGCCCACGCAGTGACCTCGTCGGCTGCCCTCTTGCGCCAATCTGGATCGAGATCGTCGTGGAAGTCTCGGACTCGGTATATCTGTTTCCTGCCTGCGGTGTCGATGTAGAAATCCGGGATGGCCCCTTTGCCGTCCCACGGGCGGGAGGGGATCGTTCGCGTCATACCTCAGCCTCCGATCTATCAATCTGCGAGAAATTGATAGGAATTGATAGATCTCGTGCGTCGACGTCCTCCAACCGGCGCCAGCCTGCGAGGTGTGCGGTCAGGCCGGTCATTCGTCGCCTCCTGCCACCTGATACAACTCGCAGCACCGGCATGCCGGGTGCCCGCACGGCTGCTGGTGCCCGGACTGGTGCGGCTGTTCGAGCGGTATCCAGCCCTCGTCCTGGTTGTTCCGGCAGAGTGCCGACACCCGGTCGTCACCAACGGTCAGCCAGGACTTCTCCATCGGGATGCCCTTCGCGCTCAACCGGTTCACCGTCTGCCGGCCCGCCGACTCGTACGCCTGTCCGAGCTCGTAGACGGCGATCAACTCAGCTCTGTTCCGTATGTGCTTCTGCGGTGCCGGGTCGCCGAACTGGTCGAACCGCTTGACCATGCGCCGGGCGATCTCCGAGTATGAGAGCCCGTCCGCCTTGCCGCGTCCGATGATCGCCGCAACCGTGCGCCGGGTGGTCTCGTCGATGCCGGCGATCTGCTTCCCGCAATACGCCTTGAGCGCCGCCTGCACCTGGGGATCGTGGAAGTTGAACGCGATGTCAACGTTGAAGTCGGCGCACCGATGCCGGACGGCGCCCTGCATGGCGCGGACGATCGCTTCCTGCATGGACGCCGTGAAGGCCCCCCGCGTCTCCTTGAAGACGTCCGTGAGGATCATCGCGGTGATCTCCGCCAGCCCTTCGGACAACACCGCCTCATTCAGGTGAGCGAACTTGTCCCGTAGGCGGCGGTCGAGCAGGTCTTTCTGTCGCTGGAAGTGCATGGCGGCGGCCCGGTTGAGCTGGGTGCGGAGCGGGGCGAGCAGCTTCTCTTTTCTCGCGACGTGGGCGGCGGCGATGGCGTTGCGGGCGGCTTCGGTGAGGGCGGTCATGTCGCGGCGCCTCCGGTCTCGGAGACGAGATCAGAAGGATGCGTCGGGGTGGGAATTGCACCCCCGTTTCCCGGCTGGTTGGCCGGGCGTTCTGCGCTCTGAACTACCGACGCGCGTTTCGGATAGGGCTTTCTGAGCGGGGCTATCCGTGTACGCATTTCATCGGTCAGTGGATAAACGTATCTGTATTTGCCCGGGCGCTTCCGCGAGGGTAGCCGCTTTATCTGTTCTCGTGGAAGCCGCTTATAAACATCCGTGACGTGCCGCCAATCTCCATTATAATAATACTCGGTCGTCTCGGCCGACATCCCCGTGTAAAGCCAGTTCGTCGCCTGATAGATCCCGCCGTGGTGGCCCTGTGAGGGGTCAGCGAACGAGACCACGACTTTTATCCCCGGGCACTTCCGGCGCAGGAACTTCAAAGCGATGCTTAAAATTCTCGACACCGGGGCGTCGTGGTTATCGAGGGCGACCCGGACGAGTTCGCAGGCTTCGGTGTTCGACACCCCGAACTGCTTGTGCATCACGGCGGACGCGCCGAGGCCGTAGATAACGACCCCCACAAAGGCGCCATTTTCCCACACGCCGACGTTGAGGAGTTTGTTTACCGGGATCTTCCCTGTATAGTGCCATTTTTCACAGGCATACTTCGCGGCCTTGTGGTCGCACCAGTCAAGGCGTAAACTCATGGCCGCACTCCGGGCAGACTGCTTTCTTCTTCTCGTCGAGCCGGGGAACCTCGTCCTCCGAGATGGGCGCGAAGTCCGGCACCTCATCGGCGAGCCCTCGCAACAGGTCACGGATCGCCGCATCCTCCGTCTCGATCGACTCCATCAAGCCGGCGAGCATCTGCTTGTCGGCCTCGGCCATTGCGGAGATCGGATCGAATGTCGCCAGGATCATCGCCTCCTCCTCCTCGGAGAGGTCGACGACGTTGACCGGGACCGTCTTCTCCTTCCGCTTGGCCGCGAGGTCGACCCTCAGGTGACCGTCGATGAGGTGCCCGGTGCGCCGGTTCCAGATGACCTGCGTCACCCAGCCAACCTCGTCGAGGACGCCGGCGAGGGCGTTCTGCTGCGCGGTCGGGTGCTTTCTCCAGTTCTTCGGGTTCGCCTTGAGGTCCGAGACCTTCATCTCGGCCGTCTCGATAATGCGGTTCTTCCACGTCGACATGCTAATTCTTCTCCTTGTTCAGCGATTCTATCACAAGCCCCGGAACATCGGCGGGGCACATGCCGGCGGCGTCGAGCAGCCGGCGGGGCACCCGGGCGCGAACGACGACGAACTCGCCGAGGTGCTCCTGCCGGCGCACCCAGTTCCGGACGGCGCGGCCGCTCCGATATCCGCCGTTGTCGTCCGGAAACAGGCGGGCGAGGTCGCGGGCAATCCCGCCCCAGGTCTTGGTGTAGGCCACTCGTTCGATATATTCGCGCTCGCGCGCCGAGTATTCCGGACCCCTGCTCATGGCGGATCGAGATCTCTCGACCGGCGTCGCATCCCGATTGCGGCGGCCTTGATGCGGACCGCGTCACACGAGCGGTCTGGGAGATACTTCATCAGCGCCGGCGGCGGCACACGCCCGTAGTACTTGGCGACGATTGCCTTCTCGTCGTCCGTCCACGGGCGCCGATCGGGAGCGTACGTCTTCGCGATCTCGTCGAGCTCCGGGATGATGATCTCGTTCATGATGTGGCCTCATCGAATTGATCGAGGGTCGGGACGATGGTGGTGGCGGCTCCCGTCGTCAGGCAGTGTGGCGAGAACCAGATCCGCTCGCGGTGCCGATTCCCGTTCTTCGACCCGTACGCGATCCGTGCCTTCCACGGGACGGCCGTCCACGTCTCGGGCATGTCGTGTTCTCCCTCGTAGCCGCAGAGGGCGATCCGGAGTTTCGGATCGTCGCCGTGAGCAATGCACCACTCGCGGACGGCATGTGCGACCGTCTCCGAGTCGGTCGAATAGAGGTCGCTGCAGCGGCTCGCTGTGTCGGCGTACGGTGGATCGAGAAAGACCCCGGTGAGCCCCTGCTTTGTCGTGGGGGTTGTTCCGCAGACCCGTGACCAGTCACCGCAGCAGACACGGACGTCGCGGAGCCGTTCGGAGAGGGCGGCGAACCACTCGGCGATCCACTCGCCCCTCCCGGCGTTCCCGAGGTGCGGGAGTTTCCGGTTGATGCCCATCCTCCCGAGGTGAGGGCGGTTCCGGTTGATGCCCACCCCGGCGTTCCCGAGGTGAGGGCGTTTCACGAGCCGGTCGTCGTCGACGTGCCACGGCCCGCGCCCCGAACACCATCCCGAGCCGATCCAGGCACATTGACCCCAGATCCACCAGCCGGCGATCTTCGGATCGTAGTAGTCGGGATCGCCTTCGAGCTGGGATCGCAGGTCGACGGTTCGCGCGACGAGCCAGGCGTGCCGGGCGTGGAGGTCGTTCTCGTTCACGGGCCAATCGGCATAGAACGCGACGGACTCGGGGTCGTCCCGCATGGCCCGCCAGACGTTCGCGACGAAGCCGTCCTTATCGTTGATGGTCTCCGGACCTGCGAACGGTTGCGGGCGGGCGAGGAGGACGGCCCCGGAGCCGAAGAACGGCTCGACGTAGTTCCGCACGTCGCCGAACGCCTGCCAGACGAGCGGGGCAACCTTCGATTTGCCGCCGAACCACGGGAACGGGGCGAGTGTTTGCGCCGTCAAACCGTCACCTCCTGAAACTGGTGCGCAGGCGTGAGTCGCGTTAAGAGCGGCCGAATCCAGTGCTCGTCGCCGTCGACGGTGAGCAGCAGCGCGCCGATATGTTTCGCGGCCATGCCGAGCCCGTGGGTTGCGGCGAAGTGGTCGCGGGACTTCCACGACGGGCATCCGGCAATATGCGTCTCGCCGTTGTCCCACTGGTAATAGTCGTGTCTGTGCCCTCTGAGGAGCAGGTCGAACTTACCGTAGACAGGCCGGGAGAGCTCGGCGTGTGCCGCCTCCTTCGCCGGCGCGGTCGCCTTGCTCGCCGGGCTGGTCGTGTGCCCGATGGCGTGACACAGGTGGATTCTCGTATCCTCGACACAGATCGCCAAGTCCGTGGCGAACTCCCCCTTGAGCAGGTCCATCACGGCGAGGTCTCCGGACGTGTTGCTATCGACATGATATCTGCTACCGTCGACGCCGAAATACGGGAATGGGGCCTTCAGTTCGACATTCACGCTCCCTGCACTCCCCCGGGCGCGGCTTCGACTGTCCGAACGCGGGCGCGCGGTTTTTTCTCCCGCGCCGAGGTTCCGACGAAATCGTCCGGCGGCGCCGGCGTTCGCTCGGGATGGTTTCGGCACCAGTCGGCTGGGGATACGCGCGGAAAACGACCACGCTGTTCATCTGGCACTACCGCCGGCGGGTTGTACCGGCACTCGCCGTATCCCCGGTCGCCCGGGGAAAAATACACACACGTGCTACAGGTTGTCATTGATCACCGTCCAAAAACAATAGCCACCACCGTGAGCGAAACAGGGCGTAGACAATCACGGCCAAAACCGCCCAGGAAACCGCGCCGGCCGCGTAGAGCAGACAATATCCGATGCTCATGCCGGAGCCTCCAAACACAGCAGCCTCAACACGACACGCAGGGCGGCGTAGGTATAGCCCACGACCCCCGCCAGGAACAGCCACCAGAAAAACATCGACAATGCGGTGCTCATGTTTCCTCGTCCGGGGGAACGTCAATCACCGGTGCGAACCCACAGACGCAGCGCGGGTGCTGGGGCAGCCACGGGGCGTCGTTCACGGCGAAGATCGTTCCGGCGAACGGCTCGCATATCTCACACGGCTCGGGACCGACGAGATACTCGACCCTGTCGACGCCGGATTTCAGGTACCGGCCGAACGCGGCGTCGTTCCGGATGCGCGACATCTCGGTGCGGGCGACGGTCTCGGCATGCCCCTTCATCGAGTCGAAAACCGGCTCGAGCGTGTCGGCCAGCGCGCCGACACCCTGCCCCGACGCAATGTGCTCCTCGACGAGGTCGACCAGCGCGTTTCGGGCAGTCTCCGTGTAGTCCCGCAGCCACGGCACGAACTCCTGCGCGGTCGTGCCGTCGTCGCGCCGGACGGTGCAGAGCGAGCCGCCGCGCGCGACGTCCTTCGCGTATTGCGTCACGAGTGCGAGCGCCGCCCTGTTCACCTGGTCCCAGCGAATCCCGCCGACAAGGCGCGACTGTGCGAGCGCGTCGCCGGCGGCAGCCGCTATCTCTGCACCGGAAACGAGCGCCTTCGCAACAGCCTTCTCGAACTCGGCGAAATACTCGTCGAGCGCCGCCTGATATGTCGGCTTCCGGGCCATCACCCGATCTCCTTTTTGAGCGCGGCGAGGACCTTCTCCCGGACGGCGTCGACTTCGCGCCGGATGTCCCTCTCGACCGGCGAGAATATCTCGTCGTCGTCAGGGATGCCACGGGCAAGTTCCCGGGCTTCAAGCTCCGCTTCTCCAGGTTCGGTGTCGTCCGGCATTGCACTGGTCGCGCCGGGCGAGACCGCCTCGGGCGAATACGGTTCGAGCATGTCCTCGGAGATACCGAACTGACTTGCCACCCACGCGCGCGGAAGCACGGCGAACGGCTGCGCGCCCGTCGACTGCATGATCCGCGCGATCCAGACCGACTTCGTCGCCTCGTCCACGGGATTGACGTCGTTGAACACCAGCTTCACCGCGCCCGGGGACCCGGTGATGCGGTCGATGAGCTGCGTGTTGTATACGTCGGCGATCTTGCGCTGGAGCGCACCGATCTTCCCATAGAACGCCTGCATCCGGCTCGACGCGGTCGCGTCCGTGGTACCCCGTCGAAGTCCGATCATCTCCTCGGGCACTCCGCACGCAGCACAGAGACGCTGGAGCGCGATATCGCCGTATTCGGCAACAGGGCCGGCACCGCCCGTGTCGAGCTGGACGACGTCGACCTTGTCGTCCGTCACGAACTCGTTGTCCGACTCGATGTTCTCGAACTCGCGCCGGATCACCGGAATGTCGTCCGCGACGGGCAGCTTGGGATCGGCCGGCGCGATCTTGATGTGCCACTTCGCGGTGCCGTGCCGCTTGATCGCCTTGCGCGCCGCCTCGGCGGTCTCCGCGTCGCGCATGATCTCGTCGTAGGCACGCTTGATCAGCGGCTCGCCGTAGACCTTGCCCGACAGCCGGCGCGGGCTGAACCGGATGACGAACTCCGGCTCAACAACCGTTCCGCCACCGGTGTCGAGTTCATCGAACACCTGCCGGTAGCGGACGACGTTCCCGTATTCGTCGGCGTCGATCTCGAACGTGGACGGATCGCGCGGCTCGACGCCGTAGATATCCCCGCCGCGTGTGAACACAATCTCTTGGATCGCGTCGCCGGCCCAGCCGTAACCGTCGACAATCGCGGACCAGACGAGGTCGTAAAACCCGATGCGATCAAGCACCTCCTGCACAGCGGCAACATCGGCTTCGTCTGCACCCTGCAGGCGGTAGCCGTTCGTGATCGCGTAGAGCGCGTATGCATCGATGATCTCGGCGACGATCCCGCCCTGCTCGTAGATCGTGCGATACTCGCGGATCTTCGCACGCGACCGTTCCTGCGGCGCGAAGAGCTTTTCGGCGGCCCCCCCGACGGATACACGGGTGCGTCGCACGGGCTCCGGCGGTGCGAGCCTTCGAATGTAGTTCCTTAATTGTTCGAACATTAGAAGTTCACTCTCCCGGCCATTGCCCGCAGCCGGCGCGGTGGTTGGGGCACGTGGGTGGCGATCCCGTACCGCAGGGCGTCCATCAGGTGGTCGTGGAACTTGACCGGCTCTTCGAGCACCCGGCCGCTTTTGTCCTGCCGGTAGACATACGCGCGCAGCTCGGCGATCAGGTTCGCGGAGTCCGGATGGACGTGGAGTCGCCGGCGCTTCACCGCGTCGATGCCGAGCGAGACATTTTTGTCGGCGGGGATCGCGGTGAACCCGGCCCGCCGAATCTCCTCGATGCGCGCCGGCTCCGCGCTGTCCGCGTAGATGATCGCCCGCTCCGGCACGATCTCCTTGAGCCGCGCGATGAGATCCGCGTTCGTGAGGTGCGTCTGGTACAGCAGCTCCCGGACGTAGACATCGCCGTCGTACTCCCCGATCTCGACGAGCGCCGACGGGTTCGTGTGGCCAAAATCGAGCCCGTACCAGACGGACGACAGGTTCGGCCAGGTCCGCGCAATCTCCCAGTTCGAGTAGATCACGTTCTGCAGCACTCCGGGCTCGCCGAGCGCGTAGATGCGGTAGTAATTCTCATCCTGATGGATCAGGTCTTCAAGTTGCCTTGCGTACTCGGCGTCGAGATACGGATTGTCGCGATAGGTCGAGTGGAGCACGGCCGCGTCGGGGCGCGCGGACTGAATGAAATCCCGCACCACCCAGTGGTACTGGTCGATCGGGTTAAACGTCAGCACGACCTGATTCGGGCGCGACCCCTTCCGGCGCAGGCGGAGGTTGAGCTGTAAAAAATCCTCGCGCGAAATATCGGTCGCCTCTTCGACCCAGATGAAATTGAACTCGGCAGACTTGATCTTCTCGGGGTCGTCGAGCGACTTGAACAGGATCTCCGAGTCGCCGAACCGGATCGTGAGATCGGTCCGGTTCAGGTCGAACGGCACGCCCCAGCTCCGAAGCGTATCAAGCACGAGCCGGTAAGCGGTGATCTTGAGCGCGGGCAGCGTCTTGCGTATCACGGCGATCCGGATGTCCGGGACCGTGAGCAGCAGCCGGCAGATGTGATGCGAGACCGCGACCGACTTGCCCGAGCCGGCCCCGCCGTAGACGACGAGCACCCGGGCGTCGGCGGTGTTGAGAAATTGCCGAAACTTCGGGATCGACGTTTGGACCACGTCAGGCATGGTCCTCGGGATCGACAAACCGGATGGTGATACTCTCTCCGTTAGCACCGGTTACTTCCTGCCGCTCGGTATATCCGCGCGTCTTCCCCTGCGTCATAAGGAAAAACCGGATCGCGGGGAACTCTCCTCGCAACACCGCCGCCCACAGATAGTCTTCGGCGATATCGAGCCGCCGATCGCGGCACTCCTGAATTGCCTTCTGGAGGTCGGTATCTGCGGAGATGCGGTCATAGAGCGCCGTTCTCGAGCACCCGATTGCCTGCGCGGCGAGCGATACGTTCCCGTTCGCCTTTCGGATCGCCGCAATCAGTACGTGTTTCCGCGGTAGTCGATTTCCCCCCATCAGTTTATCACGTCTTCGAGGGGGTATTCGATGTGCTCTCCCGTCGTGCGGATGTGCATGCTCTCGTAGAGCGAGACGAGACGGGCCATCGCCCGGGCGATCATGTTGATCGCTTCGTGCGTATCTTCTTGCTCTTGTGCGAGCTGGTCGACGCGCGCCGCGAGCGCGGCAATCATGTGGTAATCGCTCGACATCAATCGGTCAGCCCCACAACGATTCGCGCTGGAACGGGAGGGCGTGGTGGTGTCGAGGCATGCTCCGGTCCGTAGCGCCCGGTGTCGTTCTCGCTCCCGTCGAACAGACCGCCCATTGGGGCGACCGGCGGCCACCCGCGAAACACCGGCGCTCACCCCGGGCGCGTGATCTCGACGCCGGCGCGTTCAACCGCGTCGAAAAATGCGATTGCCGCTTCGGCGAGCGCGTCCTTCTCGGTGGCCGTGTAGCCGTCCGGCCGCATCGCGTAATAGTTCGCGCCGAGCACGGCAAACGACTGCGCGGCCGCAATAACCGCTTTGGCCTTGCGCGAGGCGAGATACCCCGCGGTGAGGCCAAGGATCGCGACAACCCACCCCAGTATTGGCGCAATGTTGGACACATATACTATTGTATACACATAGCATATCAACGTGTCGTGTGTGGTCACTCATCAACCGCGCGCGGCGGCGAGACGCCGATCACGAGCAGGTGATCGAGCGACGAGAGCAGGTCTTGTGCCAGGTCGCGGGCGCCGGCGGGATTCTCGGCGTCGATCTCGAAAATGCCGTCGAAAAAAACGTGATAGGTTGGCATTTACCGATAACACTCCTGCTGGTCGCCCTGCACATCGCGATAGAATATCCGGATCTCGTCGGGCAGCCAGCCGACGACGTGCTCGGGATACCCGTTTGCGCCGATCTTGACCGCGCCGTACTGCGCCCGGAGCGTAACACCGCCGGCGGCGAAATACTCGGGCGGAATCCGTACCCCGCTCTCGCCGACCATGAGCTGCGCCGGTCGGCCCTCGGGCGGCTGATACCAGATCCAGCCGCCGTCCTCGGTGTAGAGCGAGCCCTGCGGCACGGGGTTGGGGAGATCGGGCGTCGGCGGCTCGGCCGGCGGCGGGGCGCAGACGTCAAGCGGTAGGTATTGCCAGTCGCCGACGAGCCGGCTCGACGGCCAGACCTCGACAACGGGGCGCTGTTTCGCGCGGACGACGATCTGCGTGCCGTAGATCGTGTAACCAAGTTTGTCGTACTTGTTCCGGACGACGGCCGCGTGTCCAGGGCAATCGAAATAATCGATGCGCGCCGTCCGGCCAAGTGTGACGGCTGGCGTCGGCGGGTCGACGAGCGACAGGTCGAGCGTGCCCGCGCCTGTCACCTGGCCCTGGAATGCCCGGACCTTCGCGCGCTCCGACCGGAAGTCGATCTCGGCATCCTTCGCGGCGTACTCGCAGATGAGGCCGTACTTCGAGCCGACGTCCGAGCAGCCCGTGATGCGCAGGCTCTTCGGCACCTCGTTCTTGACGCCGAATCCGGCGAGCGCGCACTCGATGGACCGGCAGTCGATATACGTCGCGCTCTGGCCGTAGAACCCCGAGCAGAACCGTTCCTGCTCGTTCGGACTGCACCGCTGACCGCAGCGCTCGGCGACGCAGCGGTCGTAAACGAGGCCGGTGACGGTCTGCGCGTGCCCGGCCCAGTTTCCGTCACAGTGGAATCCAGATTGGTAGGCGTCGATGGCGATGCATCGCCGGAGCACGACATCGCGGACATTCCCGGTGTCGGCCGTGTTAAACCCGGTGCTCCAGTCACGCGGACTGAGCAGGCCGGAGCCGCAGGAAATCGCCCGGCAGTCCTCGAACAGGAAATTTTCGAACGTCGATCCCTCCTGGTAGGAATAGACGTGCATCGAAAAGCCGTGGTGGTAGCTCCGGATCGCCGTGCACCGCCGAAGCGTGACGTTCCTCAGAGTCTTGCCCTTCCGGGCGTAGAACAGGAACGCGGCGGTACAGTTCTTCTTGAGATCGAGATACCCTCCGGCGCCGTCGGACTGGTCGACCGAGACGTCCTCGAGCAGCGAGTCGAAGCCGCTGTCGAACCACTGGATATGACCCTTCCCTTTCAGCGACATTTGCCTGAGTATAACCCCAGGTTTGTCGACGGTGATCCGGACGATATTGTTCGGCGCGGCAAGCACGGTCCCGGGCTCACCGGTGATTGTCGTTCCCTCGCCCGGGCGGAGGTAGCCGCCGCCGGACGGGTCACCGGAGCTCCCGCCGTTCAGGTTCACCGTGCCGGCGAGGATCCGGATGTCCGCACCGGGCCGGGTGACGTACTTCGCGAGCACGGTAATGTCGGTCGTGCCGTCGAGCCGGACATCGGCCGGCGCGGGATTGCCCTTCGGGGCGATGGTGATTGTCATCTGTCCACCGCCCAGTTCTCCGCGATCTTCCGCGCGGCATCGAGTGCCGTCTCGAGCGATACCGGCAGGGACGAGACGTCCCAGTCCTTCGGCATGATGTCGACGTCGAAAAACAGTTCGGCACCGTTCTTCCCGATCGTCACCCCGTCGATGTACCGTACTGGTACAGTGATGTTAACTTCTATGCATTGAGGCTCGTTCGTGTCAGATTTGTCAGGTTTTGTCATACTACCCGATCCCCCACGCTCGCACGAGCGCGGTCGTGGCCGCGTCGACCGCGTCGTAAAACGCGATCTCCTGCGGCAGCATGTTCATCGGTCGCCCGTATCCGACCGCGTCGCGGATCTTTTTCGCCCGCATCATCGCGATCGTGCCGAGGTGGTCGGTGAGCGAATCGTACTGCTCGAACAGCTCGGACGTTGGCGTCGGGTGAATGGCGTCTCGCAGCTCGTCGAGCCGGGTCATCGCGGCGAGTATCATCTCGGGCGGTAGCCGCGTCAGGTCGGGCGCGGTGCGCTCTGCCTGGAGCGCGAGCTGGAGCACGTCCACCAGGCTAGCACGCGGCGACGACGGAGCGGGCGTAGGCGATCACCTCCTGCGCCGAGTAGGTCTCACCGGCGAGCGACGATATCTCACGGGCGAGCGCCGGCCAGAACTCGACATGATCCATATCATAGTCGTTCTCTGGCAGTCGGCGAAGAAGGCCGG
>Ga0208197_1000735_pt1 | contig 38127 bp, 36 predicted proteins | sample AD_JPNNA4_MetaG_FD_184444 | JGI IMG/M metagenome (GOLD analysis project Ga0208197, IMG submission 184444) | Active sludge microbial communities of municipal wastewater-treating anaerobic digesters from Japan - AD_JPNNA4_MetaG (SPAdes) (version 2) | ecosystem: Engineered > Bioreactor > Anaerobic...
CCACGGGTCCACCCACAGCACGTCAGGCGGCCACGCTTCGAGCGTTGCTTGCCATCGTGCGGCGTTCGTGACGGTCATGCTGATATAGGTATCCTCCGGCCCTTCCAGCGTCGCCATGCGGATATGCGCCCCCAGCATGGCAACCTGTTCCGCCGTCAGGCCCGCATTCATCTTGCGGATGTCGTATTGCAGACGGTGAATGCTGTTTTCGCTCCCCATCATCAGGTGACGCAGGGGGCGCGGCGCAGTCGGCAGCCCCGCGAAGGGCAGGCCGAGGACTTGGTTGCGGGCGATGTTCAGAGCGAGGCGGGACTTGCCAAGCCCGCCCTGCCCGAAAATCACGCACGACGCGCCGAGAGTGAACCCGCCCCACACTTCCAGCGGAGGGACAAGGTGCATCCGCCCAAGCTCATCCCATGCGCGGGTTGAGTACGGGCGCACGATCTCCGCGCCCTCCGGGGTATCAGCTTGCGTCGTTTCGGTTTCGGCAATCATGGATTCAACGGATTTCATGTCGGGGGGTCCCTTCGGGGTTCAAGTAGAGCAGACGTTGCCACGCGCCCTTTTCGGCGCGGTAGTGTCCCGGCAGCCGGGACAGCCGGGCCTCGTTGCGGCATTGAGGGTCACAGCCAAGCGGGACGAGAACCCGAGGAAATAGCTTGCCCTCGATTTTCCGTTCCCAATCGGCCCGCGTTTCGCACTCGACGCGCAAAATGGCGTGGATGCTCTTGCCCCCGCTGTCTATCAGCGCGACGATGGGGGCGGTGCGGAAGCCCCACCAAAAGGCGAGTTGCTCCGGCTTTGATAGCCCGTCAAATTCAGCGACCGCATACAGGAAGCCCGCCACGGCGGAATCCCCCCGCTTCGACAACTTGCCATCGGCCAAAGGATGCTCCCGCCCCGTCAGCGGATTCGGAATGAAGTGCGGCGGGACCGGACGGCCATCGTCGAAACGGCCAATCCATTCCGCCGCCGTCCGCACCCCTTCCGCGCCGCCGTATCTCTCGCCGCAGAATACGTGTTCCCACGGCCTGTAGAGGACGCGGAGCAGGGTAGCGGCATCACGCGGGCCGGGTTCCCAGTCTATGCGGACGGGCGAGGCTTCAAACCAATCGCTTTCCGTCGCACCGTCGCCGCGAGCGATGAACGCCGCCGCCGTCATGGGGCGGGGCTTCGGTTTAGCCGGGGCGATGCTCCGGGGCGTAAAGGTCATCCCCGGCGTATGTTCCGAGTACGCCTTGCGGACAGCCGCGCCGACCTCCGCCGAGGGCGAGGGCGGGCGCGTCATGGCTTGGAGGATTTCCCGTTCGGCATCGGCCGCAGGAAGGCCCGCGATTGCCGCGAGGTTCGCGCAGGAAAGAATCCAACTATGAACCCCGGCCCCAGCCGAGGGACAGGCGCGGAGAGCGTCAAAGAACCGCGCAGAGACTTTATTGGAGAGCTTCATTGTGCCGCTCCCTCCTTTAGCGAACCGCGTCCACGCGGCACCGGGCCAAATACGCCTCAAGGTCGCGCACATCTATCAAGATGGTTCTGTGGCCCAACTTGTAGATCGGGAGTCGGCGTTCCTGCCAAGCCCGCTTCAGGGCGGAGCGACGTATCCCATAGATTTCCTCGACCTGTCCCGGCGTGAGGCATCGGCTTTTCGGCGGGAGTTTCGTTGTCGTATTCATTGCATCGGTTCCTTTGTGCTCTTGCGCTCCCTTTGAGCGCGTACACAAATCCCGGCGCACTATTCCAACCACCCAACCCAAGACGCGAAAAGGGCGGCCAGTAGCCGCCCAAATCGCTATTCCAAACTATTCCGCCAGCTATTCCGGGCCGTGTTCGCTTTCCTCCTTTTCGGCCACTTCGTCAAATGGTGTCCGGGTATCCGCCGCCTCAATCCCATCCTGTCCCCATGCACCCCGGCCCGGATTGTCCGGTAGCCGTTTCCGTTCCGCAGGAGGCAGAAGAAACTCGGGCAACTCCCTCCCGTTGGCCCTTATCGCTTCCCGCAGGGCGGGCAATGCCTTGTTGACCGTCGGTTGAGACACTTTCAACTCTTTCGCCGCGTGTGTCTGGTTTCCGTCCGCCCGCTTCATCGCAAAGTATAGATTGCGCTGTTCAAGCTCCAACCCGTCCACCAACAACTCGACAACCTCCCGCGCCACGGCCATCGGCTTTTCTTCGGCCTCCCGCTTCCCCTGTTCCAGTTGCCGGACCTTCCCCCCGATAGCCGCCCCCAGCTTGGCGACATCCTCCACAGTTGCCGGGCCCGTGCCGTTCAGCCTGTTAACATCGGCCACGATGTCGGCGAACCGCCCCGCGTCGGCAGGGTACAGACCTTGACAATCAAACGCGGCCAGCTTGATTGGCTTCCGTTGCTCCGGCGTTTTTGCCGCCTCCAACCGCCGCCGCAGTTCGCGCTCCGCCGCCGCCGCCTTCATTGATGCTTCGGCCCGCCGCATCTTTTCGCGGCCCTCTTGCTTCATGTTGTCCATGTCATTTCCCTTTCGACTTCCGCGCCGCTTTCGTCGGCAGGATGTTCCAAAACGCATCCACCTCCGCCGCCCGGATTGTCCGGTTGACGTAGTGCTGTCGCATGATTGCCAGCGTGTGCCCGCCCTCCTCCGCTACCATCGGAGCGTTTTGGGTTTGGGCCAGCCGGAAGCTTGTGCGCGTGTGGCGGAGAATGTCCTGCCCCCACGGTATCGGCTCAAACTCCATGCGGGTTTTCTTGCCCTTCTTCTTCGCCGCCCGCTTGATTTTGCCGGGCTCCGCTATCCGCCTATCCTGTCGGGGCTCCTTGCCCGCAATCCAATCCAAGAGGCGGCGGGAATAGTAGATGCCACCCTTGCGGCGCGACGGCGGCACGGTTTCCAGCCATGCGCGGAGATTGGGCGAGATGGGCACAAGGCGGGCGCGGTTGGTTTTCGACGATGCCCGGCGCACGGTGATGTTGCCGCCCTCTAGGTCTATGTCCCGCCAGTCCAGCCCGCGCAATTCGTTCATCGGACGAAGCCCCCCGAATAGCCCGATTGCCAAGTAAGGCACAAGGGCGGGCGCGTGTTTCTCCGCCCGGCCCATCAGTTCCGCCGCGTCCGCCGCCGTGAGGATGCAGACCTCATCCCGAGGCGCGGGCTCCACCCGCTCCACCGTCGCCACGGGGTTCCGGTCTATGTATCCCCGTCGCATGGCAAACTCGAAAACGGCATGGGCGGCACGACGGCGGGCGGCCCTCATGCTGTCCGTGTTCGCCGCGAATATCCAGTCCTCCGCCGTCGCCGGGGAGAACGTCGCCGCCAGCTTGCGCCCGTGGTCGGCCACCAGCGGGGCGAGATTGCGCCGCCTGTCCGCGTAGGTGGCGGGCCTCCGCCGTTGGCGCACAATCCGCAGATGTTCCCCGACGATCCGCCACACCTTTTTCCGCGCCCCCGTCAGATGCGTTTTGGCGTACACCTTGACGGCATCGGCCAGAACCTCCGCCCCGCCGCCAGCGGCCCGCAGGGAGGCAACGGCGGCGGCAATAGCGGCCTTTTCCTTCGGTGACAGGTTCGCCAGCGCGACAATGGTATCCCGCCGCTTGTCCGCCCGGCGTGTCACCTTGTCATCTTTGGCCCGTTCCTTCCGCTCCTCCTCAATCCATTCATCCAGTTCCGCCCGCGTCCCGCATTGCTTTGAGCGGTGGACGTAATCTTCACCGGACGCGCCACGCTCCCACCAGTCCGCCCGCCATGCCGTTCCGTTGGCGAGCGTCCTTTGCGATATGCGCGGAGTCCATTCCGGCACGGCGGGTTTCCCGGCCTTGCCCGTCTTTTTCGGTTTTGCTATCTTGCCCACGGTATGCCCTTCCGTTCTTTATCTGATTGAATGATTCCGATTGCAACTATATATCCTCAATCTATCCTTGCAAGTAAAAAGCGCATATTCCCTAGAGAATACGCGCACAGGGCAAGGCTCTCTTAATCAGTGGGTCGTGGGTTCGAGCCCCTCCGCCTCTACCATCTTGATCCCCTGAAAACACCGGTTTTCAGGGCTTTTTTGTGCCTTCGAGGAATAGTGCGCAAATGGGCCTTGTCAGGCAACAGGCGGCAGCATTCCCGTTCTTGCCCCATGCCTAACTCTTCTGCTACCGTCCGCTTATGATTTACAAGCGTCCCAACCCGTTCCAACATTTGACGTGGTAACCCCATGAACCAAATCACCCACAATAAAATGGTTTCTTTCATCTGGAGCATTGCCGACGACGTGCTCCGCGACCTGTTTAAACGTAGCAAGTTCACCCGTCATTTTTACAAACCCCAGCCCCTCCGCATTCTCGACGAAATTCGCGCCGACATCCTCGCCGTCCAAAAAGAATCGGAAGGAGTTCTGGATGGGTTGCTAAAGGAGAAGACTCCATGAATGAGATACACGGCCTCGCCAAGAACATCCGCGCCCTGTTGAGTGGCTGCAAGTACGAGATCGACTACTACCAGCGCGAATACAAGTGGCAAACCAAGCATGTGGCCGAACTGCTCAACGACCTGACCGACAAGTTCCTCGACAGCTACGACTCTAAGCATGATCGAGCCAAGGTGGAAGGCTATGGGCACTATTTTCTTGGCTCCATCATCATCAGCGACAAGAACGGCCGCAAGTTCATCATTGACGGTCAACAACGCCTCACGTCCCTAACCCTCCTGCTGATCTACATCCTCCGCAACCTGCATGATGCCGAGCAGAAAAGCCAACTGGCGCCCCTCATTTTCTCCGGGAAATACGGGACAAAATCCTTCAATCTCAACGTGCCTGAGCGCGAAGTCTGCATGAATGCCATTTTCAACGGCCAGATACCCCACGAAAACGGCCAGCCTGAATCCATCGCCAACATCATCGGCCGTTACCGTGACATTCAGGAGCAGTTCTCAAAGGAAGTGGATGCCGAGGCCATGCCGTATTTCGCGGACTGGCTCATTGAGAATGTTCATCTCGTGGAAATCACCGCGCACACGGACGAGGACGCCTACACCATCTTTGAAACCATGAACGACCGCGGGCTATCTCTCACCCCCACCGACATGCTCAAGGGCTATCTTCTGGCCAACATCACCAACGACAACCAGCGCAACCAGGCTGGCGACACCTGGAAAAAGCGCATCGCTGAACTCAATGCTCTTGGCAAGGAGGAGGACGCCGACGCCATCAAGTCTTGGCTCCGCAGCCAGTACGCCGAAACAATCCGCGAACGCAAGCGCGGGGCTTCGCCGCAAGACTTTGACTTGATTGGAACAGAATTCCACCGGTGGGTCCGGGACAACGAAACGCGACTGGGACTGGAAGGCAGCAACACTTTCGCCAAGTTCATTGATCGTGATTTTTCGTTCTACACCGGTCATTATTTGATGATTCGCAACGCGGCCGAAACGTTGACCCCGGGGCTAGAGTGCATCCATTACAACCATCAGAACGACTTCACCCTCCAGTACCCTCTGCTGCTGGCCCCGCTGCGTATCGGCGACTCCAACAAGGACATCCAGCGCAAGCTGCGTATCGTCGCTGCCTACATCGATATTCTGATCACCCGGCGCATCTGGAATTTCAAGGCCATTGAGTACTCCACCATGCAATACGCCATGTTCCTTGTGATGAGGGAAATCCGGGCCAAAAGCGCCTCGGAATTGGCTAACCTCCTAGCCAAGCGTCTCGAAGATAAAACTTCAGCTCCACCCTTCTCAAACACGGATAATTTCCGCCTCCATGGCATGAACGGTCGGCAGATCCATCGCATTCTGGCCCGCATGACCGACTACGTGGAAACCCAATCTGGGTTGGCATCGCGCTATTCGGAGTATATCCAGCGCAGCGGGAAAAAAGGCTACGAGGTTGAGCACATCTGGGCGGATCATCCCGAGTTGCACAAGGATGAATTTGACCATCCAAACGACTTCGACGAATACCGCAACCGTATCGGGGGGCTGCTTCTGCTGCCTAAAACGTTCAACGCCAGCTATCGCGACATGCCCTACAAGAAGAAGCGGACGCACTACCTGAAGCAAAACCTGCTGGCCCAGAGCCTGCACGAAAATGCCTACGAACGCAGCCCGCGGTTCAAGCGGTTCGTAAACCGCAGCGGACTGAACTTCCAGCCAATGCCGGTTTTCAAGAAAGCCGAAATGGATGCACGTCAGCAACTCTATCTGCGCCTAGCCGAGCAAATCTGGGACCCGGATCGCCTGTTCGAAGAGGCGGACGCATGATCAGCCGACTCCAACCCTTTCCCTGATACTAAGACTCAGGGCTGCCGTGGCTTGGCAAGGTGCCTCGTATCGAGCACGACAAGGCCCTAGCCTGAGTCATGCTGCCCCTTCTGCGCGACGATACTCAGGTCTATAAACAGTTTGTCGAGAACAACCCCTTCCGCCACTTTGTGACCGATATGGTGTACCAGATCGCCTGCGCTTGACGCGCGAATGCCCCTTGCTTGGGTTGAGGAGACTATTCCCCTCTGGCGTCAGGGTTGTGCGGCGGGTGTGTGGTGTGCTCATTCCACAGCTCGGTGTAGGTGACGGCCTTGCCCTTGTTTTCCGGCTTGGCTTCCCAATCGGCCTTGAGTTTGGCCAGACTATCGCCCATCGCGTCGCACAGTTTCTGCTGCTGCTCTTCGGTCAGCGACAGAAACTTCGCGATCACCCGCCGGCGTGCTTCCGCGTCCATGCCCAAGCCATACCACAGATCCCCCTATCAGGATCAATGATTTCCGAATGATTGCCGGAAGAATGGGAAGGTTGGTAGTGTGGGCGGCATGAGACGGATATGTGGCTGGATCGTGATGGCGCTGGTGGTGTTGGGGCCGTTGGTGGGGGTTGCCGCGCCGGAGGCGGAGGCGTTGGGGCTGGTGCGCCGGTTCGTGGAGGAGGAACTCCACGGAGACTTCGCAGCGCTGGCGACGTACGATTTGAGCACGTTGGAGGGGCATGCGCTCTTCGGCGCACCGGGGCGCACGTTCGACACCGATGACTGTGATCTGGTGCGGGCAATTTTCGCGGTGCTGTACGCCGATGCGCTGCCGGGCTTGAATTTGGAAACGCTCGGCACAGGGCGCGCCTATCGGGGCGACACACTCAACAGTTTCAACACGCTGTTTGGCCGGCCCATTCCGGATCAGCCCGGCCGGTTTGCCGGCTTGGAGCGCTATGCCCCCACCGATGATCTGCGTGCGCGGGCGGCGGAGTTTCACCATACCTATCACACGCTGGGCAATCTGGCTCCCCTCCCCAATTTGTCGCTGGAGCGAATGACGTTCAACACGTACCGCGGAACCCATCCGGGTTGGCGCGACGCGTTTCCCATCTTTTTGCAAAACTTGCGGCTGGCCTTGCTGGACGACCCCGCGGCGGACCCGACATTGTGCCGGTTGGTGGCGCGGAATGCGGCTGCATTCAGCGAGTTCCGCGGGCCGGATGGTTTGGCGGAATTCGCGCAGCGGCTGGATTTGGATGATTACCTGGATGCTGCTACAGGCCTGCCGCTGCCGCTTTATTCCCCCAACGCGCATTTTGCTACGCAAAGCCGCGAGGATTATTTGGCGGCGGCGGAGCATTATCTGACCGTGGCTACGGAGCTGATTCAACGCCGGGCCGCGCGCATGATGGCCCGGTTGCAGGAACTGTTGGCGGAGTAAAAATCAATCGGTAGGGATCAGGTGGCCGGCGGAATGGTTGCGAGCAGGGCGCGCACGGTTTCGCGGTCATCGAAGTGCGCCATGCGCCCGGCGATTTCCTGATAGGGCTCGTGGCCTTTGCCGGCGATGAGAATGGTGTCGCCCGCGCGCGCGGCACGCAGTGCGGTGGCGATGGCGGCGGCCCGGTCGGGCTCAACCAGATGCGGCTTGGCGGGGTCCATGCCGGCGAGGATATCGTCAATGATGGCTTGCGGTTCCTCGTGGCGGGGGTTGTCGCTGGTGACGATGGCGAGGTCGGCATATTCCGCCACGGCAGCGCCCATGCGCGGGCGTTTGCCGCGGTCGCGGTTGCCCCCGCAGCCAAAGACACACAACAGGTGGCCGGGCGCATTTTCGCGCAGGGTTTGCAACACGTTGCGCAGGGCATCCTCGGTGTGGGCATAGTCCACGAAAATGTGGCGACCATGGGGATCGGCGATGCGCTCCATGCGACCGGGCACCGCCGGCATGGCGGCGAGGGTGGCGGCCATAACGGGCAGCGGCACGCCCAACGTGCCGCAGGTGGCAATGGCCGCTAGCGCATTATACACATTGAAGCGGCCGGCGAAACCGGTTGCAATGGCCGCCTCGCCCCACGGCGTGATAACGCGAAACGTGGAAGACGTTTCCGTCAACTGAATATCCACCGCGCGGACCTGCGCGGCCGGATCGCCGCCAAACGTGACGACGTGCCCGGCCAACGCGGGATCGGCGGCCAGTTGCCGTCCGTGGGGGTCATCGGCATTGATGACGGCGGGCGCACCGCCTTGAGCGGCGATGGTGTCGAACAGCCGCTTTTTGGCGAGAAAATAGGCCTCCATGGTGTGATGGAAGTCGAGGTGGTCAACGCTCAAGTTGGTGAACACGGCAGCGGCAAAGCGGACTCCGCGCAGGCGTTCCGCGGCCAGGCCTTGCGACGACACTTCCATGGCCACGGCCTGGCAACCGGCATGCAGGGCTTCGGCCAGCATTCGTTGCAGGTCGAGGGCTTCCGGCGTGGTGCGCCCGGCAGCGAGACGCCGCCCGCCATACTCATATTGCACGGTGCCCAGCAGCCCGCAGGATTGCCCGGCGGCTTGCAGGATATCGCGAATCATAAAGGTGGTGGTGGTTTTGCCGTTGGTGCCGGTGACGCCCAGCACACGCAGTTGCCGCGAGGGGTGGGCATAGAACTCCGCAGCCAGATCGGCCAGCGCAAGGCGGGCATCGGGCACTTGGATGGCGGCAACTCCACGCGGCAGGCGCAAATCCTGATCGTGCAACACGGCGACGGCGCCGCGCCGGATGGCGTCTTCGGCGAACAATGCGCCATTGGTTTTCTCGCCGCGCAGGGCCAGGAACAAGAAGCCCGGTTGCACCGCGCGGGAATCGTAAGCCAGCCCGGTGATTTCCGTGGAGGCGGCACCGGCCTGCAATTTGGCCTCGGGACTCGCCGCCAGCAGTCGGTTCAGTTTGACGGGGCGCGCGGCCTTGCCATTACCGGGGCGGTTCAAGGTTCATCCTCCAGCATGCGCTGGTAATAGCCCATTTCGGTGGCATTGACGGGCTGGATATCCAAGTAACGGGCGACGGGTTCAGCGATTTGCGCGAAGACCGGGCCGGCCGTCACGCCGCCGGTGCGCAGCGGCTGCGGATTATCCAGCACGACGACAATCCCGATTTCCGGGCGCTCGGCAGGGAAAATGCCCATGAACGAGGATACATTGGCATTATGGACGTAGCGCCCGTCCTGGATTTTTTCGGCGGTGCCGGTTTTACCGGCGACATTGAAGCCGGGAATGGCCGCGCGGGTGCCGGTGCCGCCCTCGCGGGTGACTTCCATCAACATTTGCCGCATGAGCGCCGCGGTGCGCTCGGTGATGGGCCGCGCCACGGCTTCGGGCTTGTTCTCGAACAGCACCACGCCATCCTTGTCCACCACTTTGCGCACAATGTGGTTTTTCATCAGAAAACCATCATTCCCGATGCAGCAAATCATGTTGAGCATTTGCAGCGCGGTGACCGCCACCGTGTGCCCCATGGCGATGCGCGTGATGTCCACCTTGGCCCATTTGCCCACGGGGTTGAGGATGCCAGTTTCCTCGCCGGGCAATTCAATGCCGGTGGTGCGGCCAAGGCCGTACTCTTTCAAGTAGCGGTACAGCCGCTCCGGACCGAGCATCACGGCGATTTTGGCCGCGCCGATATTGCTGGATTTGCGCAAGATGCCGGTCACATCCAAAATGCCGTAGGGGTGAAAATCCTTCAGCGGGCGGCCGGCATAGAACCACATGCCGTTTTCGCAATCGAAGAGGTCGTTGGTGGCAATGAGGCCTTCATTGATGGCCGCGGCCACCACGCCAATTTTGAACACAGAGCCCGGCTCATAGTTCACGCCAATGGCGCGGTTGAGCCGGATATCCGGCCCGGTTTCATTGAAGATATTGAGGTCGTAGGCCGGGCGCGAGGCCATGCCCAAAATGAAGCCGGTGCGCACATCTTGCACGATGGCCCAGGCGGCCTCGGGGTTGAAGTTGGTCATGGCGGCATCCAGCGCCTTTTCGAGGTAATACTGGACATTCATGTCCAATGTCAGATGAACATCGGCCCCCTCCTCGGCGGCGATGACGATCTTGCGCCGATCGGGCAGCTCGTGGCGTTTGCCGTCGCGCAAGCTTTCGCGGAATCCGCTGCGCCCTTTGAGGTAGGAATCCAGCCGCTGCTCGATGCCGGCGCTGCCCACGCCTTCCATGTTGGAAAAACCCAGCACATGGCAGGCCAGGGTGGTGTGCGGATAAAACCGCATGGTTTGCGACCGGAAAAACACACCGGGCATTTTGAGGCGGGCAACACGGTCGGCGACTTCCTCGGTGGCGAAGCGCATAATGGGCTCATCGCGGCGGCCGGGGCGGTTGACGCGGTCATAAACCTGCTTATAGGGCAGGTCCAGCGTACGGGCGAGCACCTGGCTGATGACGCGCGCCTGCCCGTTACTGAGCACCACGACGGGGTCCACACGGATATCCTTGACCGGCAAGTCCAGCGCCAGGATGTTCTCGTTGCGGTCCAGCACGCGTCCGCGACCCACGCGCAGTTCTTCCTTCACGATGCGCATTCGTTGAATGCGGTCGCGCAGCTTGACGTTATCGTTGAGGTGCAACATGCCCAGCCGCACGGCCAGGCCGCTCCAGGCCGCCAGCAGCAGCACTACGACGAGCGTCGTTCGCCAGATGTATTGACGGTCAATCACGCGCGCTGTTGCGCTGGGCGTATTGCAACGGATCCGCCGGCTCCAACGGCTTCAGGCGGATGATGTTTTTCTGTTCGGGAAAAGTCATGGCGATGCCCTGCGCGGCCAGCATGCGCTCCATGTTGATGATGGAACAGGCCATGGACCAATTGCGCTGCTCGTTCACCACTTGCTTGTGCATTTCGGCGCGCAGGTATTCCTGCTCCTTGATTTTCCGCCCCAGTTGCTCGCACGTGCTGCACAGCCGCAGGTAGAGGCCCATCATGACGGCCAGGATCGTAATGATGCCAATGCCCCACACCGCGAACCGGTTGCCCCGTTGCTCGTTTTTGCGATTACGCCTTGCCATGTCACGCCATCCTTTCCAACACCCGCAATTTGGCCGACCGCGCGCGCGGGTTGCGCGCCACTTCCTCCGCCGCGGCCGCCACGGCCTTGCGCACCACCCGGCGCGCGCGCGGCAGTTGCCCCTGCCAGCGCGCGCCGCCCTTGGCGAGCGCCTCCATGCGGCCTTCGTGAGCCACCATGAACTGTTTGACCATTCGATCTTCCAAACTGTGAAAACTAATCACCGCCAGCCGGCCGCCGGGCGCCAGCAAATCCAGCGCCGCCGGCAGCGCCCGCGCCAGCGCGGACAACTCGCCATTCACCGCGATCCGCAGCGCCTGGAACACCTGCGTGGCGGGATGCGTCCGGCCGCGCCGGCCACCCTTGGCCTGCGCCACCAGCTCGGCCAGTTGCGTGGTGGTGGCCGGCAGCCGGCCCTCCTCCCGCGCCTGCACCAGCGCGCGCGCAATCCGCCGCGCCATGGTTTCCTCGCCATAGCGTCGCAGGATGTCCGCCAGCTCGACTTCCGGCGCTTGGGCCAGCAATTGCGCGGCGGTCAACTCCTGCCGCGCATCCATCCGCATATCCAGCGGGGCGTCGCGCAGGAAGCTGAAGCCGCGTTCCGGCCGGTCCAACTGCATGGAGGACACACCCAAATCCATCACGATGCCGCGGACATCGCGGATGCCGTGGCGGGCGGCCACCGGCGCGAGGTCCGCGAAGTTGGCCTGCTCCAGCACCACCCGCGCACCGAACGGCGCCAACGCCGCGCGCGCCAGTTCCAGAGCCTCGGCATCACGATCCAGCGCCAGCAGGCGGGCATCCAGCCCGGCGGCGGCAAGGAGCGCAGTGGCGTGCCCCCCTGCCCCCACGGTGGCATCCACGTACCAGCCGCCGGGTTCCGTCACCACGTGGGCAACGGTTTCCGCAAGCAAAACCGGCATATGGAGCATGCCTCACCTCATTGTGCGTTAGACAAACCAGACTTGGCCGCGCTGCTGGCGCAGGCTGGGCGACCCAATGCGCCATTGGCCCGGCCGCTCTTCGATCACCGCATCCGCGCCTTCGAACAACTGATAACGCGGCAGGAGGACGCGTTGGGGAACGGAGAACCAACGCGATCCCTCCTTGCCGCTGGAAAGTGATTTGCTCATGAACAGGTGGCGAGCCACTTCGCCGCGCGCCGCGGCTTGCGGCGCAGCCATGACGCGGGTGGCGGCCTGTACGCGCGTGGTGGCCACCACGCGCGCCGTGGTGCGCGAACGTGACTGCACCGAGACAATCGCGCGGCTGGCGGCAGGCTTGACGGCCGGCGCGGGCTTGGCGGCAATGGTCACCTGCCCGGCCTCGTCGAACATCTCCGCCTGCCGGCCCAGCGTCATGGGCGTATCGGTGGGTTCGCGCTCCCACCAATTCTCGGTGGAACGCGTCGGCGCGGCAGCCGGCCCGATGCCGAGGAAGAAGGCGCCGAGGAAGTTTAGAAGCCGATGTATTGGGCTGCTTCGGCGAACTTCGATTGATCCAGTTGCGAACTCTGCTCCTGCCATGATTCCGGACTCCATAATTCGAACCGGATACCGGTTCCGATCAGCACCATCTGGTTGACGATTCCAGCGTATTCCAACAATTCATCTTTGACGCGGATGCGGCCCTGGGCGTCCAGCGTCACGCGGTCCGCGCGCGCGAAAAAGTCGCGCATGAACTTTTGCGCCTGCACATTGGCCACGGAGGATGCACGCGCTTTTTCCATGCGCTGGGCCATCTCGCGCGCGGTCACCACGTAGAGGCACTTGAAGCCCACCCCCGGCAGAACGAACAGCACGGGATTGCCTGCGGCGTCACGCCAATCGGCGGGGATGGTCACGCGCTTTTTGCCATCGAGCGAGTGGGTATAGCTGCCCACGAACGCCCCGGCGTTCAGCAGCTCGTCAAATTCGGTTGTGACACGACGCTCCATTTGGCTGTTCTTTCGATGCACTTTATCCCACTTTGACCCACCAACCGTCAACAGAAAAATGTGATATTTTTTATCTTTATTTATCTTGCTCTCCTGCAAGCAGTAAGAACTACGATTGCCGCCGGGTTTTCGTGGAATATCCACATGTTATCCACAGCCGATTTTTTCGCTGCTCATAATCTCCAGATTTTTCGCGGAGAATCGCACGATTTTGGGCTGTGAATGGCGCGCGCAGGCGGGCTCAAAATTGGGATTTTTCGCAGGTTTTTCGAGCGCCGGTTGACGCGGTGTGGTAGAGTGCCCGGCCATGCATGAATTGAGTCTCATGTCCCAACTGCTGGCCGATGCCACGGCGGCGGCCGAAGGCGCGCCGATCCATGCGCTGAAGGTGCGCGTGGGGCCGCTCTCCGGCGTGGTGCCGGAAGCGTTGCGCTTTGCGTTTGAATCGCTGATCCCCGGCACCCCGGCCGCCAACGCGCGGCTGGATTTGGAAGAAACGCCCCTCCGCTTCCATTGCTTGCGTTGCCACGCGGATTACGCTACACCCCTTGGCCTGTATAATTGCCCCCAGTGCGGCGCGACCGATAGCGAGCTGCGTGGCGGCAACGAACTGGAACTCATCTCCATCGAGGTACCTGACCATGTGTGACACTTGCGGCTGCGGCGACCCCCATCTTCATCCCCACGACCACGCGCACGACCATGCGCATGACCACACCCACCACCATGAGCATGGGCACGGCCATTCCCATGACCACGTCCATGATCATGCCCATGGCCACGCACACCCCCCGGCCCGCACCATCGAAGTGCAAAAACCCGCGCTGGCCCTGAATCAGCGCTATGCCGACCAAAACCGTGGCTGGTTCCGCGCCAAGGGGCTCACCGTGTTCAACCTGCTCTCCTCCCCCGGCTCTGGCAAAACCACGCTCTTGGAGCACACGCTGCGCGCCGTGCCCGGCTGCGCGGCCGTGGTGGGCGACTTGCAAACGGAGAATGACGCCAACCGCCTGCGCGCCACCGGCGCGCCCGCCGTGCAGATCACCACCGGCGCCACCTGCCATCTCGATGCCCACATGGTGGCCCACGCCCTGCCCAAGTTGAACCTCGACGGCGTGACCCGGCTATTCATCGAAAACGTTGGCAACTTGGTTTGCCCGGCATCCTATGACTTGGGCGAAAACCGCCGCGTGGTCCTGCTCTCCGTGACCGAGGGCGAGGACAAGCCGCAAAAATATCCGGTCATTTTCCACAACGCCGATCTCGTGCTGATCACCAAGTGCGACTTGGCCGAGGCCGTGGGCTTTGATCGCGACAAAGCGCTAACCATCATCCGACAGGTGGCGCCACGGGCGCAGATTCTGGAAGTGTCTGCCCGTACCGGCCAAGGCATGGCCGAGTGGCAGGCGTGGTTATCTTCCTAACGGTTTAGTCGCGCGGCGAAAAACGCGCAATCACCGGCGAGCCCCACAGCCGCGTCAGCCCCAACGCACGGCAAACCGCTTCCGCCCCGCGCGACAGCGCGCGGCTTTTCAGCATCCGGTGCAGCACCATCGGCAGGAAGAACTGCTTGGTTTGCGCGGTGAGGGCATAACCGTGCCGGGCGAATTCATCCCGAATCTGGCGGTGGCGGAACAGCATCCAATGGCGCGTGTTGCGTTCATATTTTTGCTTGGCGCCAAAGAGCGCCGGCGCGATGGCGTTCAAGCTCTGGCCCGTGGGGTAATCCACAATCACCGCGCGGCGTGCCACGCGGCATAGCTCGCGCACCAGCTCGGGCCACCGTTCGCAATGCGTCAACAGCCGGAAGCACAGCACCACATCGAATGACTTATCTGGAAATGGCAACGCCAGCACATTGCCCACCACAAACTCGCAGGCGCCGGAATCCACCACCTCCCGCACGCGGTGCCGACACGATTCCGCGCTCCCCAGCACCGTCACGCGCCAGCCATCACGACACAGCGGCACCGCCAACTGCCCATGCCCGCCGCCGACATCCAACACCGTGCCGCCTGCCGCCACCTGCAATTGCCGCCGGGTAATGCGCTCCTGCACCGCAAGCATCCACTCCCCCACCGGCCCGGCAAAACGCGCCGCGTATTCATCCGCCGAGGTATGAATGTCCGCCGTCTCGGGAAACGGGCAATCTGGATCCGTCACGCTCATGGGGCCTTTGTAGCGGTTTCGTCGCGCCGGCGCAATCCCACCGCGAACAGCAGCGCGAGGACCAGAAACCCCAGTGCCGAAAAACCAAACACGCCGCGCAGGCTCACCAGCGCCACGCTGCCCGCCACCAGCGGGCCGATGGTCCACCCAATCGAGCGCGTGGTGCTGGCCAAACCGAAGATCACGCCCTGCCGCGATTCCGGCACGTGCTTGGCCAGCCACGCGTTTAGCGCCGGCTCCAACGCGCCCGCAAAAAAGACGTTGCCGAAGCGGATCGGAAACAACACCACGAATGAATGCACCACCATTTGCCAGCCGCTAAACACCGCCGCCACCATGGCGGCCACGATGACCACCCGCAGCGGGTTTACCCGGTCGGCCAGCCAGCCGGTGGCGAGGCCGGCCAGCAGCCCGGCCACACTGCCGCAGGCATTCAATGCCCCGCTCCACAGGGACACCCCCTCCAGCGAGCCGTGGATGTCCTGCACGAGGAGTGGCACAAAGGCCAAATCGAACTGCCGCACAAACGCGATTGCGCCAATCATGCCCAAGACACCGTAGAGCATGGCCGGCAGCGGCGCGCGGCGCGGCGCAGCGGGTTGTTGCCCTGCCAGTCTGCCGGCGCGCGCCGCAGGCACCACGGTTTCACGCGTGCAGCACAGCACCAGCAAACCCGCCAGCAACAGCAAGATTCCCGATAACCCAAACGCGGCCCGGTAACCGGCCCAATGCGCCACAAAACCGCCGCAAAAGGCCCCCGCCATGCTCCCCGAAAACACCGCCGCGCTCAGTCCGCCTACCGCCAGGCCGCGCCGCTCGCGCGGCATTTCGCCGGCCAGGAACGCCTGCGCCGCCGTCATGGTGCCGGTCAGCGCGCCCTGCATCAGCCGCAGTACAATCAGCATCAATGGCGTGTGCACCGTGCCCATTAGCGACATTACCACCGCCCCCGCCAGATTGGCGCGAATCAGCATGATGCGCTTGCCGTAGCGATCCGCCAGCACCCCCCACAACGGCGCGGCAATCGCCATTGTCACCGCCGCAGACGACGAAAACAACGCCACCCACATCTGCAAGGCCGCGTGGGTAATCACCCCCAGTTCCTGCTGCAAAAAGTACGGCGCAAACGGCAGCGCAAACGAAAATCCCATGATGGACAAGAATTGCGATGCCCACACCAAGGCCATTTGCTTTTTCCACGAATCCGTCATGAGGCCCACGACTATGCCCCACCCCCACCCCGCTTTCCAGCCAGCATTTTTGGACGGCACGACAACGCCGCAAGCCCACAATCGCGGTGGCCGGTGCGTCGCTTTCACGCGACCGGCGGCGGTCACAAAAGGCTTTCTTTTCGAGGGTGAAAGAAACAGAATGCCAGCTTGCACGAAGAAAAAGCGAAAGCAGAACCTCCACCAAGCGAAAGGGACAAAATGAAAAAAGCGATTCTGATGATTGCACTGGTGTTGTTGGCCACAACCAGCATGGCGCAAGTGATCGGCCTGCCGATTGCGACCACGGCCAGTTCCCAGCCGCTGGGCACGGTGGCGGCTTCCGGCGGTATTGTGCTGGGCGATGATCTCAACTTATATGGCGGACGCATTTCGTTTTCGCCGGTGGACATTCTGGCGATTTTTGGCGACCTCGGCCTGATTGATCCCGACGAGGGCAAAACCGGATTTGCCGCGCAAGGCGGCGGCCTGCTGACCTTGCCGATCCGCGACCTCCCCGTGGATGTCGGGCTGCGCGCAACGGCGGCCTACGCGGCGTTTGATATCCCCGGTGGCGATCTCACGATGAACACTCTCAATGCGGGTGTTCTGGTCAGCCGCGATTTGAACCACATCAGCCCCTATGTTTTCCTGGGCCTCAATTTTGCGGATGTGACTGCGAAATCCCACGGCTACAAGGCCACGGAAGATGAGACGGACTTGGCCCTGGCGGCTGGTCTCATTGTGAAGCTCACCACGGACTTTGCCCTCTACGGCGAAATGGCCCACGTGGATAACCTCTTTGTGGCGGTGGGCGCCCGCTGGATCCACTGACCTGCGGCCACGCCGCGTCAACACCCCACCGGCCCCGTGCGCAATCCGCCGCGGCCGGCTTGGTTTCCCCGAAAAATGGCTTGCGCCGGAAATGGTTGCTGGCCATGCTGCGGCCAAATCAAGTCATAAGGAGTTGCCATGGTTCCCCAATGGATTATTGAAAAGAAGCGCGACGGACACATTTTGAGCGCCGAAGAAATCCGGTTTTTCATCAATGGATTCACCCAAGGCTCCATTCCCGATTACCAGATGGCAGCCATGGCCATGGCGATTTATCTCAAGGGAATGACTCCCGAAGAGACGGCGATCCTGACCGACTCCATGATGCGCTCGGGCGCGATGGTAGACACTTCTTCCATCAAGCTGCCGCTGGTGGACAAGCATTCCACCGGGGGCATCGGCGACAAAGTCTCACTGATTCTGGCGCCGCTGGCCGCGTGCGCGGGGTTGGCCGTGCCGATGATTTCCGGCCGCGGGCTGGGCATCACCGGCGGCACGCTCGACAAGTTGGAATCCATCCCGGGGTTCAACGTTAATCTGACGGAAAAGCAATTCATTGAAACCATCCACAAGTGTGGATTCTCCATGATCGGCCAAACGGGTGAGATTGCGCCCGCCGACAAAAAGTTGTACGCGCTGCGGGACGTCACCGGCACGGTGGCTTCCATTCCGCTGATCACCGCTTCGATCATGTGCAAAAAGATGGCCGAAGGGATTGACTCGCTGGTGTTGGACGTCAAGTGGGGCACGGGCGCGTTCATGAAGACCATCGAGGACGCCACCACCCTGGCCAAGTCCATGGTGCGCGTGGGCAAGGCCATGAACAAGGGGATGGTGGCTTTGCTGACGGATATGAACCAGCCGCTGGGCCGTACGGCCGGCAACGCGCTGGAGATCATTGAATCCATGGAATGCCTGCAAGGCCAGCACGCCGGCGAAGACCTGATGAATATTACGCTGGCGCTCACCGCGGAAATGCTGGTGCTGGGCAAGAAAGCGGAAAATACCGTGGCCGCGCTGGAGATTCTGCGCGGGCACATTGTGTCCGGGGCGGCATTCGCCAAGTTCAAGGAAATGGCCGTGCTGCATGGCGCGGATGTCAGCACTCTCGACGATTTGAGCAAGCTGCCCAAGGCCCGCATCATCAAGCCGTATCTCGCGCCGTCGGCCGGCTATCTGGCCAAGGTGGATGCGGAGTCCATCGGCCGCGCGGTATTGGTGCTGGGCGGCGGTCGCCAAAAGACTGACGACCGCATTGATTACGGCGTGGGCACTTCCGGCCTCGCCAAGATCGGCGACAAGGTGGAGAAGGGCCAGCCGCTGGTCACGGTGCACGCCAATTCGGAAGAAAAGCTGGCCACTGCCATGGGCTACATTGAGCAGGCGTTTGGTCTCACCGATACGCCTGTTGCGCCGCCCAAGCCGATCGTGGACCGCATCACCGGTTAGGCGGGCGCTTACACCGAGCCGCACAGCACCGCGGCAATGTGTCGGGGCAAATGCTCGCGGGTGGCGTTGTCCACCGTCAATAGTTCTGTGACGGCATCGCGTCCGATCCGCTCCAGCCAGCGATCCAGCGCGCGTTGTTGAATCACCGCCAGCACAGGCCGTTCCGCGCGAAATAGTTGCGCAATGGCCGTGACAAAATCATCGCAGGCCAACTCCACCACGCCGAGTTCGTCCAGCACTACAGGCTGGTGGCATGGCAGCAGGCTGGCGCGGGCGTGGGAGATGAATGCCGCGTGATCCAACCGATACGGGAACCCCGCGGCTGTGTTGTCACGCCGGGCAATCACTTGCGGGATTCCGCCCCACGCTTCGAGAAATAATTCCGCGCTGCCGCGTTCTTGCCCGCCCCAATGCGTGCGAAAGCCCGCAGGGGTCGTCCAGCCCAATTCGCGCAGTACCGCTTGCACCACGGTGCTCTTGCCCGCGCCAATGGCGCCGGTGAGCATAATCTTGGGGTGAGGCAGTCGGGGGCCCTCGTCACAATTTGTCTGAATCATGCTCATGGGCCAGCAGCATACCCGGTTGCGCGCCAACGGCCAACTCCACAACCGATAAAACGCTTTGATGAATCCTGCTTTCCTGTTTGCGTCAGGGGGCTAGGTATTTTATGTTTTTAGGGATATTCACGCGCAGGAGCGACTGATGACCAAAGCACGAAAGAATGCCCGCCAACTGATCGGAACCGGCATGCACCGCGTGGATGCGGCCGGCAAGGTTAGCGGGGAGACCCGCTACCTTAACGACATGCCGCTCAAGGGGATTCTGCATGGCGTGGTGGTGCGTTCGCCTGTGCCGCGCGGCATTCTCAAGGCGGTCGAGCCGGATCCGGCCTACAACTGGACCGGAATCACGGTGGCGACGGCCAAGGACATCCCGGGCGAAAACGTGGTGCACATGCACGACCGCACCATGCCGCTGCTGGCGGAAGTCGGCGCGGAAGTACGCTACCGCGGTGAACCGGTGGCCGTGGTGGCCGCCAAAACTCTGGCCCAAGCCAGCGCCGCCGCGGCACATATCCGCGTGGAGGTGGACCCCCTGCCCCCGCTCTTGACGCTGGCCGAAGCCGTGGCCGTTTTCAAGTCCACGCCCGACAAGTTTGACTCGATGAAAAGCCAGGACATCGTCAAGGGCGACATCGCCAAGGGGTTTGCCGAGGCGGACGACATTCTGGAAGGCGAATACGAAGCCGGCCATCAGGAACAGCTTTACTTGGAAAACCAGGGCGTGGTGGTTTATCCGCAAAAAGACGGCTCCATCTTCGCAGATGGCTCGTTGCAGTGCCCCTATTTCCCGGTGCACGAACTGAATGACCCGCTCCAACTCCCGCCGGAAAAAATCCGCGTGCGCCAAACGCCCATCGGCGGCGCGTTCGGCGGCAAGGAGGAATATCCCACCATGTTGATCGGCTATGCGGCGCTGCCCGCGCTGAAATCCGGCAAGCCGGTCAAAATCACTTATGAGCGCAACGAGGACATTCTCTTCACGCCCAAGCGCCATCCGGTATGGGTGCGCTATAAAACCGGTTTCAAAAAAGATGGCACACTCACCGCGATTGAATGCGATTACATTCTGGATGGCGGGGCCTACCTGACCATTTCCGACGTGGTGATGTTCCGCGGCATTTTGCATTGCGCGCTGGCCTATCGCTGCGACAATGTGGTGATCCGCGGCAAGGTGGCGCGCACCCATTCCATGCCGTGCGGCGCGTTCCGCGGCTTCGGCGCGCCGCAAGCCATCTGGGGCATTGAATCGCACATTGATGCCGTGGCGGCGCACCTCGGCCGCGCCCCGCATGAGTATCGCCAGCAAATCCATATTCGCCCCGGCGACAGCACCCCCACCGGCCAGATTCTCTCCGCGGAAAATGGCTCCACCACCTGCCTCAAGCAGGCGCTGCAACGCGCTGATTTCGCGCGCAAGTGGCGGCAGTCCTCGCAGGGCAAGCTGCGCAAGGGGCAGCAGAAACTCTACGGCGTTGGCCTCGCCTTTCTCGGCCACGGTTCGGCGTTCACCGGCGATGGCGAAGCCAAGTTCAAGGCCAAGGGCCGGGTGGAGTTGGCCACGCTTGCCAACGGCAAGCCCGGGGTGAACATCCGCGTGTCTTCCACCGAGATGGGCCAAGGCGTCCATACCATCTTCACGCAGATTGCGGCGGACGCGCTTTCGCTGGCACCGGAACATATCCGCTTTCCGCTGGCGGATACCGCCTTCGTGCCGAACTCGGGCCCCACGGTAGCCTCGCGCACGACGATGGTGGTGGGCAATGTGGTTTATCGCGCCGCGCAGGATTTGAAGCAGCAGATTGAAGCCTTCGCCGCCCAACATTTCTTCCGGGGCGCGGCGGCCACGCTGAAAGATTCGCAACTGGTCGCCAAGGGTGCGCGACCGGTGCCATTCGCCAAGGTGGCGCAGGCGATGTTGAAGGAAATCGGCGGCGCGAGCGGCTCGTTCCAGTTCAACTTGCCCGATTCGATCCGCTGGGACCAGACCACCTTCAAGGGCGACTCCTATCCGGGCTATTCCTGGATGGCCAACATCGCCGAAGTGGAGATTGATCCGCTGACCTACGAGTTGGCCGTCACGCGCGTGACGGCGGTCATTGATATTGGCCGCGTCATCAATCCGGTGACGGCCGGCGGGCAGGTCGAAGGCGGCCTGACCCAGGCGCTGGGCTACGCCGTCATGGAAAAGATGGGCACGGGCAAAAATGGACTCTACGACGCAGCGCGGCTCCAGACCTACATCATCCCCACCGCGCTTGACACGCCGGAGTTCGACATCCACTTTGTGGAATACCCCTACACCTTCGCGCCGCCGGGCGCCAAAGGCGTGGGCGAACTGCCCATGGACGGCCTTGCGCCGGCCATCGCCAACGCGGTTGCCGCGGCAACCGGGCGTCGCCTGCGGCAAATCCCCATCACCCCTGAAGCCATTTATGAGGCCGTCCACGGCGGCCGGGAAGGCACCCCATGAGCAACGTCACCCGCACTTGGAAACTGAACGGCAAATCCGTCACAGTCCGCGCGCCCGCCGGGCGCCGACTGCTGGATGTGCTGCGCGATGATCTTGGCCTGACCGGCTCCAAGGAAAGCTGTGGCGAAGGAGAATGCGGCGCGTGCACGGTGCTGGTGGACGATGAGCCCATGGTCTCTTGCCTGATTCCTGTGGGCCAACTGCCCAACGGTACGGAAATTTTGACCATCGAAGGCATCGCGCGCAAAGCTGCGGGCCGGGTGATCCAGCAAGCCTATATCGAATGCGGCGCGGTGCAATGCGGGTTTTGCATTCCCGGCATGGTGGTCAGTTCCTATGCGCTGCTCCAGCGCAATCCCAAGCCCTCCACCCGCGCCATCCGCGACGCGCTGGCCGGCAACCTCTGCCGTTGCACGGGCTACGCCAAAATTATTCAGGCCGTGAAACTGGCCGCCACTCGCCTCGCCAAACGCACCCGTTGAGGCCCGCCATGAAAAATATTGAAAAAATCGCATTTCAATTTCCGACCACGCTGGCGGCGGCGCTACGCCTGCAAGCCAATGAGAAAACTCGCGGCAAGTTGCTCGCCGGCGGCACGGACCTGATGGTGCAATGGGCTTCCGGTGTGCCCACGCCCGAGCGCGTGACTTCGCTGTGGAACCTGCCGGAAATTTCCGCCATCCGGGTTTTGGCGGACCATGTGGAAATCGGCGCGGGCGTGACCCACGCCTTTCTGGTGGATTGTCAACCGCTACGCACGCACGTGCCCGCGTTGGTGGCGGCCGCCGGGACGGTTGGGGCCAAGCAAATCCAAGCACGTGGCACCCTCGGCGGCAACGTGGCCAATGCTTCGCCCGCCGGCGATACCGCCCCCGCCCTGCTGGTGACAGACGGCACCGTCGTGCTGGCTTCGCAAGCCGGCGAACGCGAAGTGTCGCTGAGCCAATTCTGGACCGGCTATCGCCAGATTGCCGCACGGCCGGATGAAATCATCGTGGCCTTCCGCCTGCCCAAGCGCGGCAAAGCCCGCGAGCGCTTCCGCAAGATTGGCACCCGTCGCGCGCAAGCCATCAGCAAAGTCATGGCCGCCTCGCGCATTCGTGTGGAAAAAGGCGTGATTGTATCGGCGGCCATTGCGTTGGGCTCCGTGGCCCCCACCCCCGTCCGCCTGACACAGGTGGAACAATTCCTGGCCGGCAAAAAGCTGACCCCCGCCCTCATTGCCGAAGCCGAAAAACTGGCGCAAACCACTGTCCAGCCCATTGCGGATATCCGCTCCACGGCGGAATACCGCCGCTGGGCCTCCGGCCGGCTGGTCCGCGACGCGCTCGAACACCTCTAAACTAGAGACGGCGTTTCCGTCGCGCGGCGCGGATTACGGGGTATACAATCCGGCAGGTTTGGCCGAAAAACTGCGCATAAATCCATTGCACCGGCCTGCCTGATTCGGGTATGGTACGCCGCGACCACTCAAACAAGGAGTCATGCGATGATACGTTGGTTGCCCGCCCTGTTGTGCTTGTTGGCCTTGGCCGTCACGGCCGTTGCCCAAGATGATTTGGATGCCCTCCTCGCCGGCCTTGGCGATAACGAGGTCGTTGCCGCCCCTGTTGCCGCAGAACCCGCGGCGGCTCCCGAAGAAGCCGCTGTTGCCGATCCTTTTGCGGATCTGCTGAACGCCGCGGAACCGGTAGTGGAAGAAGCCTCGGCTGCCGTGGAAGAGGTGATTGAAACCGCCCCCGACGTTGCAGACCCGTTTGCCACCGCGCCGGCGGCCGATGACCCGTTTGCCGATCTGTTGGCTGCGCCCGCAGAGGAACCGGTGACAGAAGTCGTCGAAGACGTGGTTGCTGAACCAATCGCGGAAGAAGCCGCCGCAGTGGAAGACCCATTTGCCGACCTGCTCGGCGAGGCCCCCTTGGCTGAAGAAGTCCCCGTGGCCGAAGAAGTCGTTGAAGACGTGATCGAAGCCCCTGTAGCCGAAGAGGCGATTGCGGAGGAAGACCCGTTTGCCGACCTGCTTAGTGAGGAACCCGTGGTGGAAGAATCGCCGATAGTGGAAGAAGTGGTCGAAGACGTGATCGCTGAGCCGGCCGTGGAAGAGGCTGTCGCAGATGAAGATCCATTTGCCGACCTGCTTGGCGATGAGCCCGTGGTCGAAGCAGCTCCCGTGGCGGAAGAAGTCGTGGAAGAAGCGGTTGTCGAAGAAGTCGAGTCGCCTGATGCCCCCGCCACTCAGCAGGATGTGGATGAGGCCATTTCCATGCTGAAGGGCAAGCCGAAGGCCGACAAGAAGGCTGAGCCCAAGAAGGCCAAGGACAAGAAGGCGGAAGAGCCCAAGAAAGCCAAGGCCGATGACAAGAAAGCCGACGAGCCCAAGGCCAAGGAAAAGAAAGCCGATGAGCCCAAAGCGAAGCCGGTTGAGGAAAAAGAAGCGGCCAAGCCGGTCTTGAAGCCGCGCGTGGCCGACAAGGCTCCCGACTGGAACGAGCCGATTTATTGGTAAGGCAATTGCGGCCTGCAAGCCGGCGGAATTTTCCGCCGGCTTTTTTATTGCGCGGCGAATGCCGCCCACTCGGCGGGGGTATTGATGTTGCGCAAAATGGCGGGATCATCCACCGCCAGCGTTCGGGCCTGCGGGCGCGCCCAGTCGTCCACGCGGGCATCCGGCGGCAGGTTCAGCAACTCGTGCGCCGCGGCGGCGGACACCCATAGCAGGTTGCCTTTCGCTGCTTGATAGACCGGTCGCCAAATGGCGGCCGGTTCCCGCGCTGCCGCGGCCAGAATGGCCCGCACGGTTTCAGGCTTCACGCCAACCGCATCCACCGGCATGAAAAGAAAGCCCGTGGCCTCGGGGAACGCGACGATCCCGGCTTGCACGGAAGTGGCCCGCCCTTGTGCCCAACGGGTATTTTCTACCACACGCAATGTTGCCGGCAACTCTTGGCGGATGCGTTCGGATTCAGCGCCCAGCACAATGGCCACTGGAGCGCAGCCGCCGGCGGCCAGCACTGCGGTTTGGCGAACGGCCAACGGTATGCCGTCGGCCCCGCGCAGCAGCGCTTTGGGCATCCCCATGCGTTGCGACGCCCCCGCCGCCAGGACAATGCCCACGGTTTGTTCCACCACGCTTCAGCCTCCGCGCTTGGCCACCGCGCGCCGGTACACATCCAGATATTTCCGGGCGGAGGCCTCCCACTCAAAACGCTGCTGCATGGCCTGCTCACGCATAAGCGTGACGTGGCTCGGCCGGTCATACCACGTGCTGACCGCCCAGCCAATGGTTGCCCGCAGCGCATTGGCTTCCGGCGTGTAAAACTTGAAACCGGTCCCCTGCCCTTCGCCCTGGTTGTACTGGATGATGGTGTCCTCCAGCCCGCCGGTGGCATTCACCACGGGCAACGTGCCATAGCGCAGCGCATACAACTGGCTCAGGCCGCAGGGTTCAAACAGCGACGGCATCAAAAAGAAATCGCTTCCGGCCTGAATGCGGTGCGACAACTCCTCGGAAAACCCAATTTCCACGGCCACGCGTCCGGGATATGAACGGGCAAGCCAACGGAAGAAGTTTTCGTCATCGTGATCGCCGGAGCCGAGCACCACCAGTTGCAACTGCATTTCGTTGAGTGCGGCAGGCAAAGCCTCGCGCAGCAAGCCGGTGCCTTTCTGGGCGGCCAGCCGTGTCACCATGCCAAAGAGCGGCACGGCGGCATCCTGCGCCAAGCCCATCTGGGCTTGCAGCTCGCGCTTGCACTGCCCCTTGCCGATCAACGATGTCGCGCGGAAGTTTGCGGGGATCAGCCGGTCGGTCTCCGGATTCCACACATCATAATCAGCGCCGTTGAGGATCCCGACAAAGTCATCGCCACGCCGTTGCAAATAGCCGGAGAGACCGTTGCCGCCCGGCTCGCCAAGAATTTCCCGCGCATAGGTGGGCGAGACCGTGGTGATGGCATCGGCATAATTGATGCCGCCTTTTAGCAGATTGATTTTGCCCCATGCCTCCAGGCCATCCGGCGTGAAGTACTCGCTGCCCAGGCCCAAGTAGCCCAGCGCCGATGGATGATAATAGCCCTGATATCCTTGATTATGAATGGTCAGCACGCCGGCCGCCCGCCCGAGGGGGACACCGGCCTTGCGCCACGCATCCAACAGCACGGCCATGACTGCCGTGGGCCAATCATGTACATGCACAACATCCGGCAACCAATGGCGATCATGGCACACCTGCGCCGCCGCCATGCACAGCAGGCCGAAGCGAAACGCGTTGTCGCCATATTCTGCGCCGTGGTCGTCATAGATTCCGGGCCGCGCGTAGTAGCGGTTGTGCTCGATGAACCACACCGGCACCTCGCCATCGTTCATGCCGCGCCAGACGCCGCAACCGTTCACCTCGCCGCCGCCGCAGACCACCCGACAGGAGGGTTCTTCCACCAGCCGGTACTTCTCGCGCGCAATGGAGTCATAGAGTGGCAGCGCCACACGTACATCCGCGCCCAGCCGGCGCAGCGCCTTGGGCAAGCTGCCAACCACATCGCCCAGCCCGCCGCTTTTGGCAAACGGCGCGCATTCCGAAGCAACAAACAAAACCTTCAGCGGGGGTGAGCCGGCGGCAACTGAATTGATGTCCATGCGCGCAGTATAGGCCCGTGGCCAGCGGCCGCACAATGGCAAAGACAAGCCAAGTTCGTGGCAACCACCGGGCAGTAAAAAGGCCCCGCGTTCAGCAAACGCGGGGCCGGTCAGGGCCGTAACGGGTTATTCGGCGGCCTTGATGGCGTCCCACAGGTGGGTGTATTTGATATTGTCCGCGCCAAGGTCGGCAATCATTTCCAGCTTGGCCACCACCTCGTCCGGCGGGAACAGGATGGGGTCTTCGCGCACTTCTTCGCTGAGGAGTTCATAGCTGGGCACGTTGGGGCACAGGAAGTAGATGAACTCGGTCAGCTCGGCAGCCACGCGCGGCTCAAGAATGAAATTGATGAACGCATGGGCCAGTTCCACCTGTGTGGCATCGGCGGGAATCACCATGTCATCAAAACTCAGCACGCTGCCTTCGCGGGGCACGGCGATGGCGATATCTTCTTCCTCGGTCTGCACCAGCATGAGATCGCCGCTATACCCGTGCGTGATGAGGAATTCCCCGGACGCGAGGCCATTTTTGTACTGTTCATTGTCAAACTTGGCGATGTTCTTCTTCCAGCGCACGAGCACGTCTTTGGCGGCGGCCAGCTCGTCATCGTTCGTGGTGTTGAGGCTGTAGCCAAGGAACTTGAGCGCGGCGCCAATGGCTTCGCGCTGGTCGTTGAGCATGGTCATGCGGCCCTTGTACTCCGTGCGGTCGAGCATGTTCCACGACGGTTCAAAGTCCGGCACACGGCTCGCGCGGTAGCCTAGGCACGTGACGGTGAGGGTGTACGGCACGCTGTGGTCCATCTCCTTGTCAAACGCCATATGCAGATATTTCGGATCCACGTTGCCCAAATTGGGCAGCAGATCGTGATTGAGTTTCTGCAGCATGCCCTGCTCGTTCATGATTTTGACCATGTAGCTGCTGGGGAACAGCAGGTCATAGCCCTTGGCGCCGGCTTTCAGCTTGGCGTACATGGCCTCGTTGGAGTCGTAGGTGTCCACGACCACCTTGCAGCCATGTGTCCGTTCAAACTCTTTGACGAGCGACGGCTTGACGTAATCCGACCACGTGTAGACGTGCAGCACCGGCTTCTTGTCGGCACAACCGCACAGCGCGGCGAGGAGCGCGGCACAGCCGGCCGCGAGCAGCATTTTTTTCAGTATCATGGGGGGTCTCCTTGGGGTTGTGGTTATTTAGCCGCTTTGGGCTCTTGTTGGGTCAGATACTGGCTGACAATCACGCACGTGAACGTGATTACCAGCAGGATGGTGGACAGCGCGTTGATCAGCGGGGGCGCGCCATACTTGATCATGCTGTAAATCTTGATGGGCAGCGTGGTCGAGCCCGGCCCCGCCACAAAGAACGAAATGACAAAGTCATCAATGGACAGCGTGAACGCCAACAGACCGCCGGCGAGGATGCCGGGCGCCAGCATCGGCAGCAGCACGCGCCACACCGTGGTCCACCAGCCGGCGCCGAGGTCCTGCGCGGCCTCCACAATCGCAAAATCAAAATCCTGCAAGCGGGCCAGCACGGTCATGGCCACATAGGACAAGCAGAACGTCACGTGCGCGATGGCAATGGTAACCAGCCCCAGTTGCACCTTCAGCGCCACGAAAAACAGCAGCATGCTCAAGCCCATGAGAATTTCCGGCAGCACCAGCGGGGTATAGATGATGCTGTAGTGCAGCTTTTGCAGGCGGCTGCCGGCAAACCGGTGCAGCGCAAACGCTGCGGAGGTCCCCAGCACCATCGAAACCAGTGTGGCGCTCAACGCAATAAACAGCGTATTCTGCAGCGCGTGCCAAATATCATCCTCCTGCATGAGCCGGATGTACCACTTGAGCGACGTGGATTCCCACGAACCGCCGAAGCGCGACGAATTGAACGAGTTGGCCACCAGAATCACAATGGGCAGATAAAAGAACAAGATCACCGCCCAGGTGACGATCATGGGAACGCGGCTGGGTTTCATGGCCTTAGACCCCCTCCTCGCGCAAGGCGTCTTTGGGGCTTTCTTTCCGGCGCAGCGTGGTGATGGTGATCATGGGGATCAGCACCGCCAGCGTCAGCAGTGCGGAGAGTCCTGCCGCGTGCGGCAGATTGCGGTCCACAAACGTGCGCTGGGCAATCTTGTTGCCGATCATTTCGCTGGTGGGACCGCCGACGATATCCGGAATGACGTACGACCCCAGCGACGGAATGAACACCATCAGAAAAGCGGTCAGCAGCCCCACGCGAATGCCCGGCAAAAACACCGCGCGGAAGGCGCGAAACGACGTGGCCCCCAAATCCTTGGCGGCCTCGATCAGGCGGAAATCGAATTTTTCGGAAGCCGCATAAATCGGCAGGATGGCGAACGGCAGTTCGGTATACACCATCACCAGCAGCACCGCGAAGGTGTTGTATAGCAGCGAGGTGTCCGGCGTGCACAAGTGCAGAAACACCAGCAACTGTTTGAGCAGGCCTTCCGGATGCAGCAGCACTTTCCACGCAAAAATACGCACCAGAAAGCTGGTCCAGAACGGCAGAATTACCAGCAGCAGGACCATCTGCCGGCGGCGCGGGCTGATTCGCGCCATGTAATAGCCCATGGGCGTGGCCAGCACGATACACAGCGCGGTCACCACCACGCTCAACCAGATGGTGCGCCAAACAATGGCCGGATAATTCGGATTGCCCAACGTGCGCAGGGTTTCCAGCGTCCAGCCGGAGCCGATGCCGCCATACGGGGTGGCGGGCTTGAACGTGATGGCAAACACCAGGACGGTGGGAATCAGAAACAGCACCAACAGCCACACCAGCGAGGGCAGCGTGACCAGCCACTCGAACACCCTGACCCGGCGCTGGGCTTTCATTGCGCCGTGGCGCTCCCCGCCAAGTCTGCGCCGTTGAGGCTGGGTGGATTTTCGCCGACCTCTTCCGGTGGCAGTTGAATCAGGTTTTCATCTTGCGCGCTGTATTTCTCCAGCATGAAGCCGTCATCCGCGTGCCAACTGATCCAGACCTCTTCGTGCCAGCGGATCGGCTTTTCATCCAACAGAAAACGACTGTGCTGGCGGATGATGGAAATCCGGTAATCGCCAGTGCGCACCCAGTACTTGGTTTGCGAGCCGAGGTAGATGACATCCTCGACCGTGCCGGCAATGATGTTGAGGTGCGGCGTGGTCGCCGGGCGCTCGCGCGAGATGCGCATTTTTTCCGGACGGATGCTCAAGAATACGCGCTCGCCTTCCTTGATCTGCTTGTCGTTGAAGCACTCCAAATCCGGGAAGTCCTCGATTTTGAGGCGGCTATAGTCCTTGTCCACCGCCGCCGCGAGGAAGCCGTTGAGCACGGAATCTTTTTCCAGCGGCTCGGCCACGGTGCCGTCAAAAAAGTTGGTGTCGCCGATGAAGGCGGCCACAAAGCTCGAACGGGGGGCCTCGTAGATTTCTTCCGGCGTGCCGAGTTGCTCGATTTTGCCCAGCTTCATCACGGCGATCCGGTCGGAGAGGCTCATGGCTTCGCCCTGGTCGTGCGTCACATACAAGAAGGTGATGCCCACTTCGTCGTGAATGAGATCCAGTTCGATCAACATCCGCTGGCGCAGCTTCAAATCGAGCGCGGCCAGCGGTTCATCCAGCAGCAGTACGCGCGGCTTGTTCACCAGCGCGCGCGCGATGGCCACGCGCTGTTTTTGACCGCCGGAAATCTGATCCGGCTTTTTCCATGCCTGATCTTCCATTTGAATCAAGGTGAGCATCTTGGCGACCTCTTCCTTGATTTCTTTTTTGGGGCGCTTGGCCACTTTGAGACCGAAGGCAATGTTGTCCCACACGGAGAGATGCGGAAACAACGCGTAGCTTTGGAAGATGGTATTGACCTTGCGCTCATAGGGCGGCAAGTCCGTCACGTCTTCGCCACCGAGCAGCACGCGCCCGGTATCCGGCTGCTCAAACCCCGCCAGGATGCGCAGCAGCGTGGTCTTGCCACATCCGCTGGGACCGAGAAGCGAAAAAAATTCGCCTTGCTTGACGGTCAACGAAACGTGATCAACCGCTTTGACATCGCCATAATGTTTAGAAACATCCTGGAACTCCAGAAACTCGCTCACAGCCCTGTGTGTCCTCCGTTTTTAAGACCAGCAGCCCGTCATTTTTCTGAAACAAACGATGCGCATTATGGAACAGCCTCCCTTCATTTCAATCAAAACTTTCACACTTTTTTGGGGACCACCCGGCGACGGGTAGGTCGCCGCATGGCGACTGTTGGCGCACCCGTTTTTTGCTCGTCCGCGGCATTTCCATTTTCCCGCCAAATACGGCATTTGGCGCGGTATTTTGGCGTTTTTGCTGTCCGGCGGATGTTTGACTTGCCCTGCCGGTTGCGGCATAGTTCACGGCATGACGGTTGGCCGGCGGGAGTCGGCAGCTTTCAACTCGAAGGGTATTGCCATGAAAAAAATTGCATTGTCGTTCCTGCTGGCCTGCTGCTTGAGCGGAGTACTCCTTGCCCAACCCGCCCCCCCGCCCACCTTCACTCCGGAGCCGCCGGAACCGGCCGCGCTCGCGTTCGTCAACCACTATTTGGAATTGCTCGCTGCCGACAACACCGAGCAGGCGCTGGCGCTCAATGACCTGCGCGGCATGCGGCAATATCTGCTGGAACGCCGCCTCGCGGAGCTGCAAGCGCACAACCCGGAGTTGACTGCCGCCGAGATTGAAGAGATTTCCTCGCAACTGCAAATGCACGACCTGGATCCCGCCCGCCTGCGCGCCATTTTGCTGGAAGTCATGCAACAGGGAAAGTTCACCGGCATGACGTGGGCCATCCAGGGTTTTGCACCGGCTCCGGAAGGCCTAGATGGCTATCTGGTCCAGATCAGCGCGCGCAACGCCGACCACGCAGAAAAGCCATTTTTACTTGGCATTAAAAAACTGGGTGAACAATGGCAAGTGGCGCCGGAAATTCTTGAGGAGCTGAACCGTCAGCTTGCTCCCGCCCGGCTCCCCAATCTGCCGCCACCCACGGAAGTCGAAACAGCCGTGGATGTTTTCTGGACCCGCTGGCAGCAGGGAGAACTGGCCGAGGCCTATGACACATTTGCGCCGGAATACCGTGGCAAAACCTCCCTGCTGGCATTTTTGCAGCAGGCGCAGAGCTTCGTAGACATTGCCGGAATGCCTACGACTTGGGAGATCACCCGCTGCCGGCCCCTGACACCCGACACCCTCGGCTTGGGCGTTGACGTGCGGGGACTTACCGCCACCCGGCCAATCGTTATGGTGTACCGCAAGGCGCCAGCCGGCTGGCAACTGTACGACATCCAATTGCAAATGCCCCTCCCCCCGGAAGGCCGCCCCCCCCTCCCTGCGGGCCCTGCCCCCTTCCGCTCCAACCTGCGGCCCGACCTGAAGCCGGACCTGTCCACCCCGGCCGCCCCCCTGCATCAGGCGCCCACCGGGCCAACAGCTCCATAAGCCGCGAAACACTTGATTTTTTCACCCGAATGGTTCAGCCTGCCGTCTCGGGAATGTGTGCATCAGAAATGAATACTCATCCTGAACTGGCCCCAGTGTCAGGGACGTTTTCCGCGCAGGGAAAACGCCTCGGCGTGTTTGTTATTTCGTACAACGCTGAAAAACTGATCCAAGAAACCTTGCAACGGATTCCGGATGAAATCTGGCGCGAGGTGGAAGTTGTCTATGTGGTGGACGACTGCAGCATGGATGAAACCACCCGCGCGGCGCTCACCTATCCCGATCCGTATCGCAAGTTGAAGGTATTTCGCAATCGCATCAACCGGCGCTACGGGGGCAACCAGAAGTTCGGCTATCAGTACGCCATTGACCGCGGCTTGGATACCGTCATCATGCTGCACGGCGATGGCCAATATGCGCCGGAAATGCTGCCGCAGTTGTTTCAACCGCTGATTGACGGCTCGGCGGATATCGTCATTGGCTCGCGTATGCTGCACCGTCGCGACGCGCTCAAGGGCGGCATGCCCAAATATAAATTTGTCGCCAATATTTTTCTGACCGGTATCGAGAACCTACTCAGCGGCCTCTCCATGTCGGAATTTCATTCCGGTTACCGCGGCTATACAACTCAGTTTCTAAAACGGATTCCTCTCTGGGAAAACAGCGACGAATGGCATTTCGATTCGCACATTTTGTTCCAAGCCAAACAAGCCGGTGCAACCATCACGGAAATCCCGATTCCCACGCATTACGGTGACGAAGTCTGCCATGTCAACGGCATCTCTTATGGCCTGAATTGTATCCGCAGCGCACTGCTCTTTCGTCTACACCGCTGGGGTTTGGTGCGGCTCAACCGCTACGACATTGCCCCCCACTCCCTTGTGGATGCGCGCAAACTGGACGACCCCTACTCCTCGCACTCGCTTATTTACCGCCGCCTACGCAAGATGAAGCTGACCCACGACAAGGTGCTGGACCTCGGCTTCGGCTGCGCGGGTATTGCCGCCGCCATCACGCAGCACGGCGCGGTGCTGGACGGCGTGGACCGCGACCCCGTCGCCATCGCCGAATCCGGCCCCCTGTTCCGCCGCACGTTCCAGCATGACATCAATGACCTCGACAACATCCCCTTCAACGAGAAATACGACATCATCCTCGCCGCCGATATTTTGCAGTTCTTGGTGGATCCGGCCGACATTCTCTCCCGGCTGAAAAAATATCTGGTGAAGGGGGGCATGTTGGTTGTCGCCCTGCCCAATGTGGTCAATGTGCAACCGCGCCTGCGCATTCTGTTGGGCCGCTTCCCGCTGCACCACCGCGGTATTTTGGAAGAACAAGCATTGCATTTTTACACGCTCGACAGCATGAAACAACTGCTGGTGCGCGCCGGCTGGCAGGTGGAAGAAACCGATGTCACTAACGTGCCCCTCACGTTGCTGTTTCCATTTTTGCGGGCCCGACGCTGGCGATTGCCTCTCTGGCTGTGCCGCGGCCTGACGCTGATGTTCAAAGGCCTTTTCGCCTATCAGGGCCTGCTGTTTTGTAAAAACCCCAACGAGGCTGATCTACTGTGAAAAGCCAACCGGTTGCCGCAGGAACCATGCCGGCGGTGCCTTACCGACAAGCGCCCCTGGTGTTTCTGTTGATGCTGGTGGCCGTGCTGGGTATGACCTGGCCCTGGCTCCAGACCTTCTCCAACGCCATGCTAAACCATTGGGACCCGCCGTTCCATGCCTGGAAGTTGGAATATGTGGCGCGCGCCATCCTCAATGGCCACCTGCTGCCACCCGATGGCAACACCAACATGTACTACCCATATTCCGGCACGCTGTATTATGAGGCGCTCCACTGGCCGCAAGCGTTGTTGGCCGCGCCATTGTTTGGTTGGCTGAACCTCAATCCCGTGCTGGTCTACCACGTGATTCTCGTGTTGTTTTGGGCACTCACCGGCGTCTGTACCTGGATGCTGATGCTGGCCTTGGGCTCCACTCGCCGCTCGGCCCTGCTGGGCGCGCTGCTGTTCACCATTATCCCCTACCGCATCAGCTACATGGTCGAATTCAACATGCAGTTGAATTTTGGCATCCCGCTCTTTTTCTTTTTTATGGTGCGCTATTTCCAGCGACCGGCCATCCGCTATGCCTGCGGCATGGCCCTCGCCTGGTGGCTCCAAGCCATCAGTGAACTCTACCAAGCCGTTTTTCTACTTCTGATTTTGCCTTTCCCGGCGCTGGCGCTCATGGCCAACAACTGGCACCTCCTTAAATCGTTCCGCCGTTTTTGGCTGCCGGGCATCTGCGCGGCGATTCTGGGCGGCGCGCTGACATGGCTGATCCTGCGGCCATACCTCACCATGCTCCATGTTCATGCCGTCAACCGCGGCTTGCAGGAGATCGCCACCCACGTGCTGGAACCGCTTTCCTTCCTGCGGCCGGGTGGCCGCTTTCACTACCCTCCGCCCATGGATGCCCGCCGCGACGAAATGATCGTCTATCCCACCGTGGCGCTGATCTTGCTGAACTGCCTGCACGTGGTGAACGACACCCGCCGGCTGCTGCGCCACCGGGTCTCCCGCTGGCTCTGGCTGGCGCGCGTGGTCCGCTGGCTGGCGCTCATTGCATTCTTCTTGGTGACCTTCGGCATCTATTTCTTTGGCGCGCCGGCCGCCGGCGGCAATCTCTACGGCCTGTTGCCGGTCATCGCCATTCTTTTTTCTGTTTTGGTGCTGGTGCGGCCCACTTCCACCAACCCGGCCACCTTGTTCATGACCGGATTTTTCTCGGCAGCGGTGTTCGCCTTTTTTTTGAGTTTTGGGCCGGGCATTCGCATCCGCCATGCGCACTTCGGCACGCCCAATTGGTTGTATTTGTGGATCTACAATCATCTCGACGCTCTGCAAGGCTTCCGGGTGGTGTCGCGTTTCAGTGTGTATGTGCTGCTCTTCATGGTGTTGGCCGGCGCCCTGGCCTGGAGCCGAATTGAACGCCGCTGGCTGCGCCACGGCCTCCGCAAATGGCTCTGGCTGGTGCCGCTCGCGCTGGCCATTCCCGAATGCCTGCCGCAACCTTTCAAAACGACGCCGTTGGAATACCCGCTCGCCACGCCGGTCATGCAGCAATTGGACCAATTGCCCGGCCCCTATGTTTTGGCCATGGCTCCGATGGGCGACCGCGCTTTGGATTCACGCTATATGTTGCAGATTGCCCGCACCGACCGGCTCTTTGTCTACGCGTGGGGTGGCGCTTACCCCGACTACACCACGCAGGTCGGGCAAGCCATGGCTCCCGCCAAACCGCAACCTGCGCTGGCAGCTAATCTCCTGCGCCAGGTGTGGCCCCCCTGTTACATTTTGGAAGATAAGAGCGTCACGCGTAAAGCTCGCATTCCATACAATTATGTCGAGCTGTTTGCGGGCGAAGCCAGCCTGGTTGCCGAAGATAACCGTTTTGCGTTGCTCAAATTGAACCCACCCACGGAACCAGCCGCCGAGGCCCACCGCATGGTGCGCCACGATTATCTTGTCCAGTATCCCTGCATCACTTTCAGCGCGCGAACTCCGGCCGGCAGCCCACCCGTCACGCTCTGGCTGGACTTGAACGGCTATGTTATCGGACGCTGGACCATTGGACCGGAAGCACGTGATATCCATGTGGATATTCCCGCTCGTTACGCCGTCAAACTCACGCCCAACCTGTTCCGATTCCGCACAGAAGACGCCATGCCCTTCTTCCTCGACAGCTTCGCGGCCGCGCGCCACCCCGGCCCACTCACGGAACCGGCGCTGGATTGCGCCACTGCCAACTGTCCCCTGCCGCTCGGCCACATTCACCAAATCCCCGCCGAAGCCATTCCGCTGAAAATCCGTTTCACGAGCGGGTTTCGCCTTATCGGTTGTGAACCGCTCCAAACCACCGCGCCGGCCGGCGGCGCCTTCCGCCTGCGCTATTACCTCCAATGCCCGCGTGATTTGGAAATCATCACCGGTTCGGTGTTGGCAACCCGGGTGACTGCCGCCAGCGGCAAATGGGTGGAAGAACGCAGTATCATCGCCGCCGTATGCGATCTCAATGACCTGCAATGTCAAATCCATCCCGGCATCTACACGCTGGAGCAAACCATCCAACTTCCTGAACACTTTGCGCCCGGCGACTACGTGCTTTCCGTTTTGCTGCGTACGGAAAAAGGCCAGCGCATCTATGGGATGAGCAATAAGAAACCCGGTCGGATATTCGTCCTGCCCGTTCCCATCCGCATCCTCGCGGCGGACGACTGACCCGCGCCGCTACGCGCGAGCCGGACCGGCAAAGGTCGGGTGCAGCCCAAACTCGCCGGTGAGCACCTCCACCAGCTCGGTCATAGGCAGGCCCACCACGTTCGTGTAGGAGCCTTGGATTTGCCGGATCATGTAGGCCGCGCGGCCCTGAATGGCATAGGCCCCCGCCTTGTCCATCGGCTCCCCGCTTTCGATATAGGCCTTGATTTCGGCGGCGCTGAGCTTTTTGAACTCCACATCGGTCACAACGGCCTGCGCCCACGATTTCAGTGGCCCCTTGCGCCCCGGCTCATACACGCAAAAACCGGTGATGACCTGATGCACCTGGCCGCTGAGCGCCCGCAACATCGCCTGCGCGCCGCGCGCCGACTGCGGTTTTTCCATAATTTTTCCACGTAACACCACCACGGTATCTGCCGCCACAATCACGGCCTCGGGCGAGACCCGCTGCGCCACATCCATGGCCTTTTCCTGCGCGTTGCGCAGGACATATTCCGCCGCATCTTCGCCGCGCCGTGGCCGCTCCTGCGTGAGCGGCGTCGCCACCCGGAAGGGATAGCCCAGTTGCCGGAAATATTCACGCCGCCGTGGGCTGGCGCTGGCCAAGATCAATTTACGATTCTGTTTTTTCTTTTTTTTCATACGCTTTTCCTGTGCCGCCGGTGGTCCACCGGAACATTTTTTCAGTCAGCGCGCCGAGCGCGCCATATTGCAGGGAACCCAGTGGGGTCCAGCGCGCCCACGCGCCCCGGGGTCGCGCCTGCCGCGCCGCGCGCAGCCAGGATTCCGTGCCGGCCACGGAAGTCGCCGCGCCGTCGAGCGCGTAGAGATTCACACGCCGCACGCCGCACCCCAGCACCACGCCCACCGCCTGTTCGAGATCGCGCGTATCGCGCATGCCGCGCAAATACGCATAAAAATCTGCGCCGCCGCCGAACAATGCCGCCCGCTCCGCGTTTTGCGGAATGGCGGTGTAGTCGCCGATCAAACCCACATCCACCGCTGCTCGCACGCCATAGAGCCGCCGGGCCAGAGTGGCGTAGCGGTTCAGCATCGCCACATAACTTTCCTGGCCAACCCGGTAGCGGTAGGTAATGAAGCTCAGCGCGTCCCATGTCACACCGGTCACCGGCGCGTTGAGCGCATCCTCCAGCGCCACGTTGCCGCGCGCCTGCGCATCGAGAAACGCGCGGTTGGCCGCGCCATCCACGGCGTAACCGCTGGCGTGCAACCCGGCAATCAACTCATTGAGCTCAGCCACGTCTCGCAAAAATTGAGTGGGATTCAACTGGGCGCGCAGCACGCCTGCCAACTGGCGCGGACTCTTTGCCCGCACCGCGGCGAACAATTCGCGCCCCAACAGCGGTGACGGCTCGCAATCAAACACAAAAGCGCGCACCGCGAGTTTTTCTTGAGTAAAATACTCCACGGCTTGCCGGGCCAGATCTCGCGTGGCGGCCAAACTCGCCTGCCCCACATACAGGTGCTCGTCATAGGGCAGCAGCAGCCAGGCATCCACCCGCACCCCGGCTTGCGCCGCCGCGCGCACCAGCGGCGCAAAATCTGGGTCGGCGAAACTTTCGCGCTCCACGTGGAGAATCAGATCACAATCATATTCGGCCAAAGTCGGCAGCTCGCGCGCGACTTCGGCATAGGGCATGAATTCACACCAGATCGCCAACCGCGCCAGCGGCGGTTCCGCGGCGGGTGCGGCCATGGCCAGCAGTCCGGCCAGCCCCAGTGCCAGCCAGCCGGTTTTACGCGCGCTTGTCGGCCGCGCGTACGCGGTTCCAGATGGCATCCATTTCAGCAAGGGTGCAATCCTTCAGCTTGCGGCCGGAAGCGGTAATTTCCTTTTCCACGACTTCG
>Ga0208197_1000741_pt1 | contig 38000 bp, 20 predicted proteins | sample AD_JPNNA4_MetaG_FD_184444 | JGI IMG/M metagenome (GOLD analysis project Ga0208197, IMG submission 184444) | Active sludge microbial communities of municipal wastewater-treating anaerobic digesters from Japan - AD_JPNNA4_MetaG (SPAdes) (version 2) | ecosystem: Engineered > Bioreactor > Anaerobic...
ACTATTGCAAAATATTTGAGTATCTCGGTTGGCAGTACTACTTCTGCCAACGCTATTAGTTGTTTTGTTTCCATGGTATAGAAACGTTGATACTTGGTTTTTTATGATATTTCTTTCCCCACTAAATTTCTACTGACCCCGATTCATCCGTTATAGGAGAATTAGCAATAAAACAAATTTTAGGTAAGATGAAATCTCACCCTCCCGATTAGAGAGCCTTTCAGACAAGAAAAAAAAACATTTTTGGCTATACTTCTGAATATCAACAAGAATTATATCGTTTCATTATTTAACACATAGGCATTGTTTTAAAAATCAAGAGTATAGAAGAAACTGTTTATAACTTATTTTGATAATGAAAAAAGAACCATGTATCTTTGAAACGGTTTGGTTTTCATATCTGCATTCTGCAGATTGAAATCAAAAGGGAATGCCGTGTAAATCGGCAACAGTACCCGCTGCTGTAAGTTCCATCTTCTATCAACAAAGAAGATTTATGGAGACGACAAGCTGCCACTGACTTTCTTGAAGTTGGGAAGGCGTCTTATCCGGAACGAGTCAGAAGACCTGCCAACACCACATACTTTCGAGGCTTTCGGGAGAAAGAGCCAACAAAAGAGATTTCTTAAGGCGCATTGGCCGTCAACAATCCCTCTTTGTTCATTTCTTCTACCGAGCTCCTCATTTCTTGAAAAAACATTTAATTAAAGGTTTTCATCATGAGCAGTTCAGAAATTCAAATCATTAAACGAAACGGAAAAGCTGAACACTTTTCCATTGAAAAAATCAAAAATGCTATTCGGAAGGCCTTTTTGGCCGCCGGCAGTTTTGCTACAGACGAAGAGTTGACTTCAATCCTTGGTCGCGTTCACATCTCAAGCTACATGAACGTAGAAGAGATTCAAAACCAAGTTGAGGTCGCCCTTATGGCCGAAAAATACTACTCCGTTGCAAAACGGTATATGCTATACCGTCAGCAACACTCGGAAGACCGAGACGAACTTGACAAATTATCTTTCCTGATCGACTACTGCAATGCGGAAAATCCTGCAACAGGCAGCAAATTCGACGCCAACGCTAATGTTGAGCAGAAAAACATTGCAACACTTATCGGAGAGCTTCCTAAGAAAAACTTTATCCGACTAAACAGAAGATTACTTACCGACAGATTAAAAGAGATGTACGGAAAGGAATTTTCTGATAAATATTTGGATTTGCTCAACCACCACTTTATTTATAAAAACGATGAAACCAGTTTGGCCAACTATTGTGCCAGCATCACCATGTACCCTTGGTTATTAAACGGAACTTCATCAATCGGAGGAAACTCGAAAGCTCCTACCAACCTGAAATCATTCTGCGGTGGTTTCGTCAACATGGTTTTTATGGTTTCAAGCATGTTGAGCGGTGCTTGTGCAACTCCTGAATTCTTGATGTACATGAACTACTTCATTGGATTGGAATTCGGTAAAGATTATTATTTAAAGGTTGACGATGTAGTTGACCTTTCAATACGCAAGCGCACACTCGACAAGGTTATCTGCGACTACTTCGAACAGATTGTCTACTCAATAAACCAACCTACGGGAGCCAGAAACTTCCAAGCTGTATTTTGGAACATCGCCTATTACGACAAGTTCTATTTCGAAAGTTTGTTTGGCGAATTTAGATTTCCAGACGGAAGTCAGCCTGACTGGAACGCTCTTAGCTGGTTACAGAAAAGATTCATGAAGTGGTTCAACAAAGAACGAACAAAGACCGTTCTGACTTTCCCTGTCGAAACCATGGCCCTACTCTCTGAAAACGGAGATGTAAAAGATAAAGAGTACGGAGACTTCACAGCAGAGATGTATGCTGAAGGGCACTCCTTCTTCACCTATATGAGCGACAACGCTGACTCTCTTTCAAGCTGCTGCCGTCTAAGAAACAAAATTCAGGACAACGGATTCAGCTACACCTTAGGTGCAGGTGGTGTCTCTACGGGCTCAAAAAGCGTATTAACCATCAACCTCAACCGCTGTATCCAATTCGCAAACAAGAGAGGCATGCATTACCTCACATTCCTCGAAGAGGTTGTAGACCTTGTACACAAGGTACAGTTGGGTTATAACGAAAACTTAAAGATGCTCCAGGAGAAAGGCATGTTGCCTTTGTTTGATGCCGGTTACATCAACCTAAACCGTCAATACCTGACCATCGGTGTCAACGGATTGGTTGAAGCTGCTGAGTTCCTTGGCATCAAGATCAATGACAATTCCAAATATGCAGCCTTTGTCCAAGAGGTTCTTGGATTGATCGAAACATACAACAAAAAGTACAGAGACAAAAACATACTCTTCAACTGCGAAATGATCCCAGCAGAGAATGTAGGAGTAAAACATGCTAAATGGGATAGAGAGGACGGCTACATCGTAACTCGTGATTGCTACAACAGCTACTTCTATGCAGTAGAAGACAACTGTCTGAACATTCTCGACAAGATCCGTATGCACGGCGAGAAATACATCAAACATTTAACCGGAGGTTCAGCTCTACACCTCAACCTAGAAGAGCATCTAAACCAACCACAATATAGACAGATCCTAAAAGTTGCAGCCAAAGAGGGCTGCAACTACTTCACATTCAACATTCCGAACACCATCTGTAACGAGTGTGGACACATCGACAAAAGACACCTCAAAGAGTGTCCTAACTGCCACAGCAAGAATGTTGACTATCTGACCCGTATCATCGGTTACATGAAACGCATCAGTAACTTCTCTGCTGCTCGTCAGAACGAGGCCGCACAACGTTATTATGAAAATGCTACGGTAAAAGAAGATTAAAAATGCTGAAATACACAGATTATAGCATCGTTTTCAGTGAGATTCCTGACGAGGTGACCCTTGCCATCAACCTGTCCAACTGTCCAAACAAATGCAAGGGCTGTCACAGCCCTTGGTTAATGGACGATATCGGTGAAGAGTTGACCAACTCGGCATTATCCAATCTCATTCAGAGATATGAAGATGAAATAACCTGCATCTGTTTCATGGGTGGAGACATTGACCCCAAAAGAGTCAACGAATTGGGCCAATACATACAAGACAACTGGGCTCAGATTAACGTAGGTTGGTATTCAGGAAAGTCGGAAAGTCCTGATTGTATCTCAGTTAAAAACTTTCAATACATCAAGTTAGGCGAGTATAAAGAAAATCTAGGCGGATTAAGTTCACCAAGGACCAATCAACGTCTGTACAAATGTTTTCCTAACGGTGAAAAGGTCGACATAACCTTTAAGTTTCAGAAGAAACAACTGTAAGATTCTTTCCTTCTGAAAAAACAGGCTTCGACTTCTAACGTGGCTTTTTCTTGCCAAAACGACACAAAACCACAGCTTTCACCTATGGCTACGAAAGGGAGAATACAGCTACATTCTGTAGCCACGCGCAAGCGTAGCATTGTCAATTCGAAACGTTATGTCTGTAGTTTACATGAATGTTTTCTACTTTTTTGACAAAGAAAAAATAAATTCCAATCCACCCATTTCGCGGTTACTGGCATAAATGACACCTCCATGGAACGAGACGGCATTTTTAACGATAGAGAGGCCAAGACCTGTTCCTCCTAGTTTGCGCGAACGACCTTTATCAATACGATAAAAACGCTCAAATATATGATCAAGATGTCTCTCATCCACGCCTATTCCATTATCAGCAAAAGAGAAACAATAAAAGTCATCTATCTCTTGTTCAAGAGTAATAAAGATATCTCGTCCTCCAGAATAGGCCAGCGCATTATCGGTCAGATTGCGAAAGATGGAATTCAACAAAGAAGGATTACCCATAATCTCCAAAGGCTCTGAAACATTGGTCGAGATTCGCATACGATCATCTTCTGGCAAGAGTTTCACCTCATTCATGATTTCAAAAATCAGAAGATCAAGGCGAACCGGCTCTTTACTGATCATCATGCTGGCCTCATCCATTCGCGTAAGCGTAGATATATCAGACAGGAGACTACACAACCGTTCAGTCTGAGAAAAGCTTTTTTCCAAGAAGCTTCGTTTCAAATCAGGATCCATATCAGGATTAGACAAGATGGTCTCCAAATATCCTCTAATAGCACTGACCGGTGTTTTCAACTCATGATTAATGTTATTCGTCAGCTGTTTCTTTATTCTTATCTTCTCACTCTCTTCATGCAAAGCAAACTCATGTTCCATTTCAGAATCGGCCATAGCCTCTTGCATCTTTTTATATAGACTAACAAGATGATTAGAGATATCGCCCAACTCATCTTTCGGGAAAGGAGGAAAATTATTGATGGATTTACCAGAATTCAGTAACTCAGCAAACTCACGCAAACTAGAAATATTATCGCCCAAATGCCTAGTCACCACGTAACCAGATAGGAAAAGAAGAATGGAGATGACAAGCACAAACCATACGAAATCACTGTCGGCCTGTAGTACATGCAGCAACGTCATGTTGTAAGGCAATGCTGAGCGTACTACCATATTATTCTCGCAAGTGGCAGAATAGAAATAATCACGTCCATCAATCTTAGATTCTCGTCTTACGGTATATGCTTTCCCATTACGTATTGCACCCACGACCTCTTCTCTTTGAAGATGATTCGGAATTGGACCCAATCTACCCTTCTCTTGCGAATCAAAATGAACATAGCCATCTGTAGAGATCAGCGTAACCCGGAGATCAACAAACATATCCCGATGATTTTCAAAGTAGGATTTGGCATCAATACCATACTGAAGGGCATCCAACATCTGCACATTAAAGAGTTGTAAAGAGGAATTCAGTTGTTCCTCCTTGAATTTTTTTTCCCTTTGATACTGAAACAAAAGAAAACAAAAAACCAACGACAAAGAAAACAGCACCAACAGCAGGAACAATCTTCTCTGATAGGTTGTCTTACTCTTCAAAGCCATATCCATACCCCATTTTTGTTATAATATGAGAACCATAACGGCCTATTTTTTTACGCAGACGTGTTATATTCACATCTATCGTACGGTCAAGAACCACCACCTCATCACTCCATACGTGATCTAAAATATGGGTACGAGAAAGAATAACGCCCTTATTTGAAAGAAGCAAGACTAATATTTCGAACTCCTTTTTGGTAAGCTGTACATCCTCCCCATCAAGCGTAACTCTTTTTTTATTTATATCCACCTGTAAAGTTTCATAACTAAGCAAAGAAGAACTCTTAACAGAATCCTCTTTTTGACGCACAGCGCGACGCAATACGGTCTGTACACGAGCCACCACCTCACGTACAGAGAATGGTTTCTGAATATAATCATCAGCACCAAGATTCAATCCTAAGATGGTATCGTCTTCAGTATTCTTGGCTGTACAGAAAATTATAGGAATAATGGCAGTTTCAGGTTTTGATTTCAACTGATGTGCAAATGTAAATCCGCTCATCTCTCCCATCATAACATCAAGAATAATGAGAGAATAAACATTCAAATCCATGGTTTGACATTGTTCTGCACTATAAGCCACATCGACTGCAAAGCCTTCCTTTTCCAAATTGAACTTTAAGATTTCGCACAACGACTCTTCATCGTCTACTACCAAAATTTTTTGTGCCATAAAATTTTCATTAAGTTACTCAAAGATAAGAAACATAAGCAATGAAAAAAAGGGGCTTGAGAAATTTCACGGAAATGTAACATCACAAAAAACGCCCTGATCACAAAGAAACAGAGCGTTTAATTATAGCGTCATTAAACTTTACAGTCTTGCTTTTCTCTTTCGGTAAAAGATAAAACCTGCATACCCAAGCATGAAAATGATGGATGGGACAACGGCATCACCGAGAGGGACTGGATCTGATATGGAGTAACCCACGTCACCTCCAATTGGTTCATTTCCTGTTGCATCAACATAATAATTACCGAATTCAAAACTAAACATCACATACGGTCCAGTTCCATCATGAATAAAACATTTTATATATTGGGTTTGTGATTGGGGATTCGCAATACAGGTCACATAATCAATTCCATCACAAACAACTTCAATTCCACAATGTGCACCCGTTTCCTCACAATGAGTTCCATCATCACAAAGTTCATACGCAAAGAGAATGTGTGGTGAAAGAAAAAAAAACAATATGATAAAAAAGTTGTATTTCATTTTATTTAGCCAAAACACATTTAACATTATTTACAACATAAACACCAGCAGGCAATCCTAAAACCAATGTTTCACCCTTGGTATATTTAACCTTAGAACGTACCACCTTCAACGCCTTCATATCATAGACATCAGCTTCGCCAGATGTAGATGAATAGATGCAAAGTTCGCCATCTTTTTCGTAAACAGCAAATTGAGACGAACTATTTGCATCATTGACTTGGTCTGTATAACCATCTCCATTCTCACCCTCGTTCACATTGTAAATAGACAAAGAACGGAAAGGTGATGGGGTCTTCTTCGTTGACGTAACATAGAGACGGAACGGAAGAACAGAGGTCAAACCCTCACTATAAACGAACTTGTTCAAAGAAGAGTTCAAGGTATAACAGTTATTGACCATAATTTTTCCTGTTGTTCCATAAACATCAAAAAGAGGCAAAGATGTTTTGATATTGGTTGGCGTAGCAGAAACAGATGCATTTGATGCAGAGTAACTGATTGTCTGACCTATCAAACTATACTCCTCACCCCATGCCGTACCCGGGAATGCCACCAAATAAGGGACGTATGCCTCCATGACAGGTACATCTGGTGCATCGAAACCTAAAGCATCCGATTGAGAAGTCACAAACTTTTTCAACCAAAAATCTCCGTTTGCATTGTTGTCTATTTTACTGAACGGTTTCATATTAGTGACAGGCAAACCAGCATTATCTTCTCTTCCTGAATTACGAAACTCTGTAGCCTTAAATGGAAGCACTATGCTTTCCCATCCTCCCTCTAAAGTGGCAAATATAGAAGGTTTACGCTTATAAACAATGTTTTCTGCAAAGAAATCATATGGAATATATAAATCCGCACTATCTGAGAGAACAATGCTATGAGCTTCATAACTACCGTTGTTTTTGCAAAGTACATTAGTTTTACTACAAAGGTTTACAGGAACATCCTCGTCAAAGACAGCCAAAGCATTACCATTCAGATTAAGACCATTACCCATAGAATCGACACGAGTCAACACCGCATCAGGTTTTCCGTAAAAGATAGAAACATCGAAGAAACGCTTCTTCACCTTTAGAGACAAATAAACCAAGCTGTCACAACCATCTACCGTAGAGAGTCGTAATGTGTCATGAACAACTCCTACGGTATCCTGTATCGGCAATCTAAAGCCATTCTTACGATAACCCATCGCCTCGTAAATGGAGTCTGAGATGTTAATCTTATAAGAAGGTTTCACATCCAAATTCACATAACAAGATGTATCTGGTACATTAACAGAGTTAGACTCCTTCAACTGATGCATAGAGATATTTCCTGGCGTCGTTGGAGAGAACGTACCTGCAGGTGTATTCAACGTGCTGCCCAAACACATGGTTTCATCAATATACTCTCTCACCCTTGGCTTTTGGTCGAAGACAAGATAAAAACGTTTGGATGTATTGCCTTTAGGCAAAGTGTAGACAAATGTACTCTGCACGGAAAGCGGTGTTTTCATAATGGGCGATGACAATGAATCAACCCAATAGATTTCATCTGCATCAACAAACGCATCTGCATTTGAAATCTGTACCGTTACATTTCCTGCAGCATTTTGATAAAGAGTTACGGGCACTACAATACCGGTTAACGAGTCGCGGTTCAAAACATTAGTCTCAACAATCACATTTCCAGCATGAGTATAGATATCAAGCGGAGCATCCTGAGCCAAAAGGTTCTGAACATCCTCATTCAAACGATAGTCTGCAGTAGCCGTCTCGTTTGCCATCACGTAAGCCGAGACAGATACATAACCGCTCTTCTGCAACTGCAAATTAAGCATATCTGTAGGTTTTGTAGACGAACGTAACAAGTTTTTCGTGTCATCTGTAGGGGACGCCACAGACAAACGGGATGCATCAAATTTAAGTTCAAGTGTAGCACCTAACAACAATGGTTTGACCAAGAAGGACTGCAATGGAGCCACATATTTAGTCATGTTGTTCGAGATACCATTAGAATAAGATACAAAATCGCCGACCTCTGCTGGTAAAAGCTTTATATCAGCAGCAATTACATCAGAATTGTCTTCATAAAATTTATCTAAATCAAGATGAGACATGTATGGATTAGTAAGCACTATATAATAGCCTCCATCAGCCTTCAACTTCTCTGTATAAGCAGAATCAGCTTTACTAAGATCCAAACCTTCAAATCGAGTGACCAAATCAATTGTAACAGTCTTCAAAGAATCAAATTCATTGTTATCGTCTTCAAATAAGAAACGATATCTATAATCTGTTTTATTCAAAAAGACATCTGTATTATCGACATAGGTATACTTAGTCCTAGAATTAGGGAATGTATAAACCATCGTTGTATCTGCAAACAATGGTTTTTTGACAAAATACCTAAATGCACAGCCTAATAGTGACTGAGACAAAAGCACATCATAATTCCTCATAGACAAAGACCAAGAAGCTGAATAGTTATCTCCATCTTTCTTTGCTGTAATATAACGCATATACGAAGTTCTATCTTCTGAATAGTAATCACCAGTGTATACCTCCTTCAATGGAGGAGCCAATAAATACCACATACTCGAAGTTGATTTTGAAGATTTTGATTTCAGAGCCATCTCCACATGGGCTTTTTTATAAGAAAGTCTATGTACATTACCCAAACTACCACCTGGATGGAAGTAAACATCAGCACACTCTCCAACAGAACCTATAATGGTAGGAAGTTTAGACACATGATCACTAGTCTCCGTATCCGGATTGTCCCATCCTATGTGGGCATCAAAACAGGAACTTGGTTTGGATATCAAAGTTGGCTCAGCACCCAAAGTTCCATCCGCATTTCTATACTTCCAGTTTTGAATATTATTATAGTCACCATCATTAGCAGCACCCGTCCAAGCCAAAGCTGTTTGGGAAATCTGAGGAATGTCAATAGACTTAGAATAGAATTCTACAGGTTTGGTTATATCAACAGAGTCGTAGCAAGTTACAGTGACTAAATGCAAACCAGCCACTACATTTTCCATATAAACAGAAAACAAGTTAACTGCAATGGAGTCAACCGCCTCAATTGGTTTCTGGCGAACCACTAATGTAGTGTCTGTACCATTGATCTTCTTTATATCCAAACCATAACGAGTTGTTAATAAATTCGTAGTCAATTGTTTACCAGCTTCCGTCTTAGTTCCTGTAATGTCAATATCAAGGTAAGGCTGGTGAAGCTCACCACCTGTACAGAGGGCTGGCATACTCATTATATCTATAGTAAAGTTCTGTCCCTCATAAAGAGTAAGACCTCCCTCCACCGCACCTTGGTAGGTTCGCATACTATCCGTCAAATTAACCATGGCAAGATGTTCCAAATCCAAATTTCTCCAAGCACGTGGAGCGTCATGTTCATCTGAAAGCAACTCATCCAACAGCGTTGAATTAGTTCCAGCCAATTCACGGAGTTCTAATCTAGACATACCATAACTACGACATGTCTGATGGTCTTCTAAGAACGGCGTTGTACTCACAATGTTCGGACCATAAGAACAATAGGATGATGTCAAATCAGAAGCAACAGAGAATGAAACACTGGAACAAGCACCCGCTAATTGAGTGGTTCCAATTGAAGTTCCTCCATTGTCGAAATAGATGCTTTCACCAATCGTATTATATTTTTTTGTAGTTAACACAGACAACACATTGTCTGCATCCGTGCTACCATTCATTGTATTGCCAGAGACAATAGAGTTGTACATATTAATTCGAGAGCTAGCGTCTTTATATAAAATAGTATTACCATTACAATCATTGTTGATGATTGACGAACTGATAATATCAACCTTGGCACCTTTTAGAGCAGAAATAACTCCATACTGATTGCCTACGTTTTCTGTCATTGTACAGTTAGCAAAAATCACATTAGCAGTAGTATCACCAATACCTCCATTTACATCCACACAAGCAGCCGTTTGGTTACGGGAACCTCCATAAGTATTTTTAACAAACGATGACGAGAAAATATTGGAATAACAATTTTCCAAATTAACAGTTCCTCCTGTTTCATAGAATTTATTCTGATAAAACTCTGTTTTATTAATCAAAATGCGAGAGTTTTTAGCCATAATAGCAGGACCAGAACCCTTTCCATTAGCAACTTCATTGTTTATAAACAAACACTTCGTCAAGCTGACTAAGGTGTTTGGATCATAGCTTGTACCATTCTTACCTTCCGTGTAAAAAGCTGCACCATTTTGTTGCGCTTTATTCTCTACATAAACGGAATGCGTCACATTAACAGCAGCACCCGAAACAAAACTACCTGCACAAGTGCCATCTCCTGATGTCATACTATTTTTATAGAACTTAGAGTCCTTAATTGAAATCAAGGAACTTTCTGTTGCGTACATAGAGGCACCCCTTCCTATCTCTGTAATTTTACCATTTGAGAACATGGAATTGGAAACATTTACAGTACTTTTATGCGAAGCAAAAGCACCTCCAAGACCCTTCACCATATAGGTATTGTTAAACCACAAATAGGAATAGTTTGTATTCGCAATGTTTTCAGTAAAGAGAACAGCACCCTCAGATGTTTGGTTTGAATACATAGTATTATTCGTCAAATAGGAATATCTGAAGTTAAGAGAGTTCGTATTTCCAATATAAATAACGGCACCAAAAATATTATAATTAGAATTAATATAATTATTTGTGAAGAAAGAAGACTCAATCAAAACAGAAGAGAGTCCGTCAAGATGCACAGCACCACCTCTTAACACACCGGCACTATACTGACCACTACCTGTATGAGCATTTCTGTCAAATAGATTGGCACATTTTGTAGAATCTGCAGGGTCAAGAAGATTGACAATCATATTCTTGTCTGCACTACAATCACGCCAGTCTGTAACATCATCTTTCGTACCTGGCATTTTGTTGACATTATCCTTAGTAGAAACTATCAATTCGTAAGGACCAACAATATTGAGGGCAGCTCCCTGCACTTGAGCAGAACCCTCAGGGGTATTAGTGATAAACTTACTATCGTAAATTTCAAGTTTACCTCCATTTGTTGAATTCAATTTAATGGCACCTCCATCATTATTTTGGAACTTACAATCGTTCACCTCAAGTTGTTCCTCTACTGCATTGTTTGCAGAATAAATTACCGGAGTGGAACTACCAACAGCATCATTGAAATCAAGATGAGAAATCACATTTTTACCATCACTGATTTTGAAGATCGCATCTGTTCGGTTACTTGTATTTTTAATAGCTGTATATCCACAACCTGTAACATACTCAGTAGAAGTACCATCAGTGTAATTATAACCACCGTAGATGGAGATATTTTTTAGCGTATCTGTTTTTACAGAACCATTTATTCCATTTACGGCATAGTCTCCTCCATTTTTAGACACATAAATGGCAATCTGCTTGTTGGCAGTTGCTTCATTAGCATGTAAAGTTGCTGCTGCAAGGAGAGCCTCGTCTATGGTGTTGAATGCACCATCAGCTCCCGCAGATGCAGCCTGAGCCCATGAAGATCCGTTGCCACTTACACCGCTTTGATTGTTAACGAAGTAATTCTGAACGCAAGCATCTCCAGGAACAACCTCTTCCGTTACCTCTCCTATTTTGATCTGTTTTGCAACATCTGCAAAAACCTCAACTTTGAAAGTATAAGAACTGGCAGTAAGGCCTGAGAGATGAATTGTATTTCCACTCCAACTGCCTGCATTGTATGTGCCACCTCCAGCATCTGTTCTTGACAAGGTATAAGCTGGCGTAATGAAATTCTCACTACTTGCCGGACTAGTTATGTTAACCGAAAGATCAATCTCTCCGTCACAATAACCATTCTCAGCAACAGAAGGAATATCAAATGTACATTCAGCTACCGTAACCGTTACATTTTTGCTAACATCATGACAGCCCAAAGAGACCTCTAGCGTAACTGTATTTGCACCTATAGTCGTGAAATTGTGGGTCAAAGAGAGATTATAAACAGAAGTTAGAGAAGACACAGCAACACTACCGCTCTTCAAAACGGTTCCACCCTGTTTCCAGCTATAAGTCATTGTTGCTCCGTTTTGAGGACTAGTAACATTTATAGTTTTAGTCAACGTCAAATTTTCACACTCTGTTGTGCTGTATGAAGCATTGGCATCTGAAATAGCTGCTGACATTGGATTTTTGGCACTGCTTACACTGGTCGATGAAATCTCTCTTGAAGCATAACCTGTAGCCGAAACATTAACTTTAAAGGTTAATGTACCAGTTTCTGAGGCTCCAACCATATATGTATTATCGCCGACAATAGCCGGATTAATCGTTCCTATCTTAGATGCATTGCTATAAACATCAATTGTATAAGCAAAACCATCATAACTAGTATTAATATCCTGAGGGTTTGACAAAGTTATGGTGATGTTCTGGCCTTGACAATAGAACGGAGTAGCAGCAAGCCTAACACTCGGAGATTCTCCGAAAGGCACCTGTTTTACTGCAAATGTTTTTTCTATTACCTCTCCAAATTGAGACGTAAGTTTGATGGTATAGCTTGACTCGGTACCATCAGTTGCAGCAGCCGCTTTATTGACTGAAATAACAGGATTAGCATAACTCTGAGAAGTTGAGTATGTCATCTTACTTGATGTGACCGTTGAACTAGTTGCATTATCGATAACTTCAACCGTATAGTTTGCATTGCCAAACAATTCCAACACATCAGTATCGAAGAGATTATTCACAGTGAATGTATCCTGTTGTCCATCCGAAGAGACATTAATAACAGATTTGTCTGAAATGGAAGCATCACACATCTGTTTCTCAAATAGTCGGAATGTGGTTGGTTCTGTCTGTTTATAGACACTACCCGTTGTCTCTGTATAGTTTATCTTCACACTCCAATAGCTATCACCCCTACTTTCACCTTCCGTAGAGAATGACAAGTTTTCAGAATCTGTAGTAGCAGCAGTTACAGAAGGATTTAAAGTTTTAGTGAAAACCAAATTATCATTAGAGTCGTAAACAGAGAAACTATCCACTTCAAATCCAGTAAAATTAGTGTAATTTACATTAATTGAAGCCGTATTGCCTGATTCAAAACAAACCGTATCATTGCTAATGGTGTTAATCATTGGACTACAGTTATAGGTATACTGAGCCGTGTCTTTCGTTCCGTTGTTATCCGTAACAATGACAGAATAGGTTGCACCAGAAGTAAATACCGTACTATTATTCAAGCACAATTCTGCACGAGTAGAATCTGTTATAACAGATTCGCCTTTTTTCCATATATATGTAAATGGCGAAGTTCCGTTCTCGACAGAAGCTACCAACTTATCTCCACCTGTAAAAGTTCCAGAACATACCAAAGCTGAACCCACCTTTTCTAAAGAGACAAACGGAGGACAGATCGAAGAAACTGAAATTGTAGAGATACAGTTTGTGCCTGTTAATTTAAGTGAACCACTAATGGTATTTTGAGGAGTGTAAATATGAGTTTTTACAACTCCATTCGTTGAAGTTTCAAAAGTAAACAACTCGGTGGATCCTACAGACACCTTTAAGTTCGCACCACCCCAAGTAGCCGCATTAGAAAAAGAGAAGAGATAACTTTTGCCTTTTGTTAATGTAATACTAGAATTAGATGTCAAGATACCATTTGTATTTAGCTGAACAAATGTTGATTGGTTTTGTCGATATAAATCACCAGAAATAGTATAAAGCATCAACTCACTCACTCCATCTGAAATGAGATTTTCTGGTGCACAACCTGTTGCATCAATAGAAAGAGCGGTTGCTGTATTGTAAGTTTGATTACAAAGTGTAGCAGAAGCAGACAATGAAGTGTGAAGATCATGAGTAAGAACAACATCGTCCTTCAGCTTCACTGTAATAGTATCCACACCGTCTACAAAACTGGCAGAAGTACCACCTACTACCTCAAAGTTTACTTGATCCAACAGGGTAAGCTGTGCACTTGTGATTCCGCACGTAGCAGAGAGCGTTACATTTTGCGAAGAAATATCTTTACTTAGAGCCATGCTTGAAGGCGAGAAAGTAAGAGATGGCGTACAAGCCTCAGAAGAGACTGTAATGGCGTCACTACTTACAGATCCGTTAACAGCAGTCAATGTAGTATTGATCGTTACATTGTGGCACTCTTTGAGACGAACAGTAGCTGTTGCCTGACCATTGTCGAATACAAGTGTATTACCTTCAACAACCTCGAAATGTGTATCATTTCCGAAAGAAAGGGTTGCTCCCTGAAGGCCACAAGTACCCGTAACAGTAACCACCTGAGTTGGGTTGGTTATACTGAGATTGACAGTGCTTGGTGTAATGGTCAATGCAGGATATGCCGTTTCTACGTGGAAAACTCCCGAATAGGTTTTTATACTATTTTCTCCATCTGGCACAGATACCATCAACCTGTAATAACCTGGTTGAGAGACAGCAGTATCTACCACTTGTGCTTGAGCAGGAGAGTCAAAGACAGTAGAATTCAAAACAATATGACTTCCAACATCAGAGAAACCATTTCCATCATCAGAGTACTGCCATACCGCATAAGAACCTGCTTCATCAGACTCACTTGCTACTTTTACAGAATCTATGGATACGGATAATGTGTCAGAACTTCCACTACAAGGAGCCTTATCTACAAGAGCACCTGTAGCAGGTACAAATTCAGCTCCTAAGCAAGAACGTACCACATACGGATCTGAAGTTCTTACCAACCTATAAACATTACCCAGGCAACTATCAGCATCTGTCTTGACATTTGTTTCGAATTGGCAAGAAACACGAACTGTATAATTACCAAACTGTTTTGCCGTATAGGTAGCATTAGTAGCACCACTTATTTCCACTCCATTTTTTAACCATTTGTATTGATAGCCAGAAACCGCCTCATTAATGCCATTTCTAGAATAACTGAAATTGGCAGTTAAAGTTCTACCGTTTACAGTGTCAGAAAGACAAGCTCCTTGCGCTCCCCCATCTGTAATGGTGGTTAAAGGCATCGAGTTCATGGCATAATAGAGTGTGTCTCCCTCTACATAGAAATATATTTCCTGATTGGAATTGTCCCATGTAGCATCATTGTTATAATTAAAATCAAACAAGAAACGACCTATCACAGGTTGTTGGTTCTGAAGGTTTGCTCTACAATTTGGATCTGAATTATACGTAGCATAGAAATAGTTAGATATGCCATTTACACTGGAACAGGTCTCTACTGTACAATTATTTTTACCTTTCATATAATTGCTTACTTGGGAGGTAGGGAACCCATAAATTCCGTATGTTCCAAAACTCAACTCCGGCAAATCCACTTGAGCTTTTAAACCTAAGCCCGAAAGGTCAATTAGGACTCCTGCCCATGATAAATTCACACCCGTACCATTATATGAATCAGCAGAACCTGTTGTACAACTTTGTGATAAGTTTTGAACCTGATCAGGATTAGCTCTATCAATTACAGTTTCGCCATTTTTGAGAGTAAGCGTAAAATGTCCAACCAACGTTGTATCATTGAAAGAATAGCCTGAGACGTTTGCATATTGTGATACGCAAGAAACAGAGGCATCAACCAAAGAAAGATGAACAGTACAAGAACCTAAATCCAGAATCTTACTATCACCCATATATACAGCATAGGTCAGTGTGGCTGTTTGACCATCACGGTCACCTATATATTTAGAATAGAGCGCATCTCCATTTTCCAGTGAGACAGACTCAAAACTCACATAGTTCACATCAGTTCCCAACTTGAGGGAATCGTTGCTTGAAGTTACCCTTATGGTATATCCATCAGGCAAATCAGTCAAGCTAAATGGAACTACCTTGGTTAAATTATTAGGAATATAAAGATTAGCACAATCTGTTATCACGAAGGAAGGAGCCTTACCCTCAAAGGTACATGACGTTTGAGTTAACGAGTCTTCAGCCTGAAAGAATTTAACCTTGCCGCTTGACGACACATTGCCCGTAAACAACACATGCAACGTGATTGGAGATGTAATATTTTCTCTAATAGTCACTGTATCCAAAGGATCGTTACCATAACCAATGATAACAAATCCAGCTGGTGCAGCAACTATCAGAGGGTTGTCTGTCAAAACACCAGATGTAGAGCTTATCACGAAACTTCCTGCATCTGCATTGGCTTGTTTCACCACAGGAGTCGAAACACAATTTCCGTTATCAAGTGTTACCGAAATAGTAGGAGCAACAACCGTAACACTTACAGTTACACTCTTTGCATCGGCATAAGTGGATGTTACATTAATGGTTTGCTGTTGTGCTGTTGATATAATGTCTGTGTCATCTATCTTTGCATACACTGTGGTTGATGCAAGAGTACCAGAGCCTCTGGACAAGGTAAGACTTTTCGAGTATTCACCATTTTCACTTGTACTCAAGAGCATATTAGTACCAACCGCACTCACCGTCACATCACTTTGAAGCACGTTTCCACTTACGGTAAAAGTAACTTTGTTACTTTCACCACCATAATTAGCAGTTAAAGAACCAGAAGCTGCAGAAACTGTCATTTCAGGACCATTAACAGTAACTGGAATAGTGACAGTCTGAGTATCTGCATTGGTAGAATTAACAATAATACTATCCATCAGCTGACCTTCCGTTTCCAATGCCGACGCACTGATACGGACATACACCGTAGTTGCAGAAACAGTTTTATTTTCTGCCATTGACAGAGAGAGATATGAATAATAAGTATCCCCTGTTGTAGAAAACTCCAACCTACTTAATTCGTCATCAACATTCACACTACCTTCCAACCCTTTTCCTGAAACGGTAAATGTTCGAGTCTCTGCACTGACAGTATTCCAATCGGATGTCAATGCGGTCAAAGAAGTTGGAGTGGCTGTGATAACGGGACCAGAAACGGTTGCATTAACAGTGACTGTCTTCTCCTCAGTTCCTGCACCTTCAGGAGTAGAGATGGTGACTGTCTCCTGTGCTGTTCCGCTTGTCTTGGTTGCAGAGGCTTTGATACGGAAATAAATTGTACCTTCAGCCGTATCGCCTGATTTAGTTATCGTAATTGAATTTGTGGTGTAAGTTACACCATCTGTAGACATTTCCAACACACTGCTTCCCGGCAACGAAACTGTTATATTCCCTTCTAGGGAAGAACCCGTCACAGCCAATGTGCTGGCGGTACTAGCCTGTCCCTGCGGAGTGGAAAAACTCAACGAAGTAGGACTTACAGTTAATTCCGGACCACAAGCGTATTGGTAAATGGCAGTATCTTTTAATCCATTGGCATCTTCAACTATGACACGATAATAAAGCTTGGTAACATCGAAAGTGGATCCCGAAGTCAAAGTCAACACATTTGTTGTTGAAGAAGAGCCAGAAGTGGTAGAAATAGCCGTACCGCTCCAATTTGTTCCATCGGTAGAGTTATACCATGAATACGTATAGTTTGCAGTTCCGTTTGTAACGGTAGCCGTGAGTTTATCAGTACCATCTCCTGTGCCACTGCATATTGCATGCGTTCCTGCCTCTGTAATCTTCACAACAGGAGGACAGATAGAAGTAAGGGAAATAGAAGAAAGATATGCATCACTACCACTACCATTATCACCATAAGCACCCATCACAATTTTTCCTGTTGCATTAGATGTCGCCGTAAAAACAAAAGTTTCTGTCGTGTGAACATAATCATTATTATTCGTTCCTAACCTAAACGAATTTCCACTGTTCATTGGCAGAGAGGCTACTGTCAGCTTAATGTATTTAGGTGTAGTATTATTTATAACCGTCAATTTATAGGCTTGACCTTTAATCAAAGAGACATTATTGTTTGAAGAAACGGTAGCTCCCGAAGTACCACCCCATTGATACTGATCAGTATTCACCCAAGTACCACTGTCATCTTTTGTGAAATTTGAATTAATCCCAGCTGGATTTACAGCATTCAACAGCGATTCTCCCACACAGCTACTTGCCGAAATATTGGCTGTTGACGATATATTATAGGTGCTATTTGTTGCGGTCAAAGTGGCAACAAGTCCTTCATTAGGGATTTCACCTGAGACACTGACAGTCACAGTTGCAGTACCGCCCGAAAAAGTGACACTTGTAGGAGAAACCGAAAACGAACTTGCATTTGTTCCTGAAAGTTGCAATGTAGCCCCAGAAAGGTTGGATGTTATAGTCACAACCTGCGAAGTTGAAGAATTACTCAAAGCAATTGAACTTGGAGAAAGTGACAAAGTAGGAATTTTAGCAGAGAAAGAGCAGGATGTTTTTGAACTAGCAGCATCTCCGAAAGAAACTTGGCCAGAAGCATCTGAGCTACCCACAAAAAACACATAATAAGTAGTAGAGCTTGAAATATTTGACGTTAATGTAAGCGTCTGCTGGTCATCTGATGAATTATATGAATCGTTAGTAGAAATCACAAAACCGGATGGAGCTGTAATGGTAAGCGTATTATTAGATGCCACACCAGAAGTAGAGGTAACAACGAACGTTCCTGCAGAAACTGAACTTGCGCCAACAGGCTTAAACACATTTGACGTTGCACTGCAAGTTCCCTGGGTTACGGTAATAGTTGGCATGCTTGCACTTATGGTCACAGTAGCATTAGTTGTTGTATTTCCTGTAGCCTCAGTAGCAGTAACAACCACCTGATGAGATCCAGCAGTCAATTCGGCACCACTATATGAAACAACACCAGTGCTATAATTTACAGAAAAAGCAGCATCTCCAGATGTTTTACTATAAGTTATAGATCCTGCAGAACAAGCTGTAGACGAAGTAGGAACTGTCGTCACTGTTGCAACAGACGTTTTCTCTGTTCCAACAGTAATGGTATGCTCTCCACTATAAGCTAAACCAGACAACACTGGACCTGAGGCAACAGAGATGGCTTGAGATGCCGAATAACCCGTACCTACACTATTTGTTGCATAATATCTTACATATAAAGAAGAATTATCATCATAATCTGCAACACTACCACCTGATGAAAAATTAGTCCAATCCCCATTATTCGAACTATTAGTAGAACAAATCTGCCAGCCTTGAGCAGTAACAGTAGAACCATTGTTATTAATACTTGGTGTATTTGGCAAACTCAAAGTTCCTCCCCTACATACAGAAGTAGGATTTCCTACTGGATACGAACCAACAGTAGGTACTGAGGAAAACGGAGTGGTAGAAAAATAAATCTTATTATCTGCTTCTTTTAAGTATATGTAAAATGTACCACTACTTTCTTGCACAGAAAAACCAAGGTGCATTTCAGTATTATATGAATTCTTTTGTGAATTACTCACAGTCAAACCAGATATACTTACTACCCCAGTTATATCCATATTATCAGTGGAGTATGTAGTTCCACCAGTCATTTTTATATCATAATAACCATAAGTAGATCCAGAAAGGCTAAATGTGATGACAGCACCAGATATAGATCCTGGAGTCACTGTCGTTGGCAACGTAGCCTTCACCTCTTCTGCTGATACAAGACATACCAAAAGAGCAACGAATGTTCTTAATATCGTTGCATTAAAAAGAGACTTGCATGAGTTTGAAATTCGCAAAGCGAATGAATGGATACTACCACTATTACTGCAGCCGTCTGTCAGTGACAAACTATTATGATTGTCACCTGCCATTCTATATTTTGATTGAGTTTCCATAAGACACATTTTTTCAGTTCAAGAATAAATAAAATCACTTCGAAGAACGTTAAATAAGAAAGTGAAGATTAGGGTTTTACTCTTTTCATTTCCCATTAAGTTGCCTCAATTTTGTCAGTATTAGCTTTTCTAAAATACTAAAAGTTACGACGAATCTGTACTTTACACCCTAAATTAAATACAAAGATAACATTTTTTCACACAACTAACAAGAAAACAAGCATAAAAAAAAGGTTCAATAAAAAAACGAACGTTTAGTGTATACAACACAAATAGCAGATTATCAATCAATTAATCAAAAAGCGTGTTTTTATCAACAAACATCAATTTAAAAAAGGAGGTTTTTCTTTCGTTTAATTCTTAGTAAAAAGATGCTTGAGATTTGTGTAAAAACAACAACAAGAAAGCTGTAAGGTATATTGTCTTATTTGAAGCTGCGCCCTCCAAGAAGAGAGCTGCTGCAGCTAAACAGATGCAGCTAGGGTTGACAGATTCATGGGATTTGTGGGTAAAAGAAATCTCGGTGTTACCCCTTAAACAAATACAAAAATCAGAATAAGGTAAAATTCGTTAAATTCGCAACAGAATATGGATGGCGCGACCTATTCGAAACGAAACTTATTTTACCCTTAACCGTTGACCAGCGCGCAAACGGGTGGAACGCATACCGTTCAGTTTCTGAATCTTTTTAACAGAGGTACCGTACTTACGGGCAATGGTAGAGAGGGTATCTCCCCTACGAACAACATGAGTGCCGGCACCTCCCTTTACATAGTGACGACCATGACGACTCCTACCATAATAAGAATCGAGATAAGCTGGCACAACCGTTACACGGTTTGCATTCAAAGAATCGTTCTTATAGTTTATAATGGAATCCTTCAAATCAATAAAAGCATTCACATATTTCTGTGGCAAGCATAGCGTATAAGGCTTTCCATTTCCTGGAATAATCTGTCGTCTGTACTGAGGATTCAAACTTTCCAACTCCTGCATACCAATACCCAATACCTCTGAAATTTGAAGCAGATGAATTCGCTCGTTCAACATCAATGTATCGCAAGATATCGGCATCTCAATCGGTGCCGGACAAAACTTATGCTCTTTGCAATAGGTCATTGTATATGTAGCTGCGATAAAAGCTGGCACATAACCTCTCGTCTCGATTGGCAAAAATGGATAGATAGCCCAATAATCACGTTTGCCACCCGAACGTCTGATCGCCTTATTTACGTTTCCAGGACCACAGTTGTAGGCCGCAATTACAAGTGCCCAATCATTATATATACCATACAGATCGCTCAAATAACGAACAGCGGCATCGGTTGCCTTTATTGGATCTCTACGCTCATCAACCAAGCTATTACCCTCCAATCCGTATATTTTTCCGGTTGCATACATGAACTGCCAAAGGCCAGATGCCCCTGCACGCGAAAATGCTCTTGGATTTAACGCAGACTCAATCACAGGAAGGTATTTCAATTCAATAGGCAAACCTGCGGCGTCTAATGCCTTCTCAAATATTGGGAAATAATACTTCCCGGCACCCAACATATAAGAGACCTGTTTCCTCTTTTTTATTGTATAAACTTCAATATACCGCTTTACTATGTCATTAAAGCTCAACTCCATAATTGCAGGGATCTGCTGCAAACGGCGCATGTACGTACTATCATCCAATGAAAAACCAAGGCTGTCTGACACACAATCGGAAGTATTATATGCATTAAGCTTATAAACATGCAACAAACTATCCAGATTAGCACCAAATTCATTAGGTACAACTTCAGCACTTACCATTGCCGAAGGACTTGCAGGCATATTGGCATATTCTTCGTCTAAACTAGATGCATCTTTGACAACGTCATTTTTTGCATATAGACTTGAGAAAAAAGAAAGTAATATCCAGAATAATATTGATATACGCTTCATTTCAAACTAAAATTTGCAGGATTCGGGAATGCGAAGTCCTAAAAGAAAACATCAAAAAGAGACGGAACACTGAAAGCCAAAGACTGACGTTGGCTTATAATCAGAACCATCTAAATACGGATTAATGACAGGCTCTACACGCAAAGACAAATCATCCGAAACCGTAAAATCATATAAATGTGCGTCAACAAACGCATCTACTACACTCAATACATAAAGGCCAGCCATACCGAAAATACTCAAATCGCGATAACGGCGGTAAGAATCACGTTTACGCATCAACGTGCTCGACAACCAAGCCATATCACTGTTGGTATAGCCAGAAATCAATCGTTCATAGCTGTTCGTGTTAGGATCATTATCTGCAATATCATGATATGCATTTTTGTAATCATTATACATACGGCCATTCCATAGAATCAAATAAGCCAATGTACACATACCTCCATACACAATTGGGACTTTCCAATAACTACGGTTGTATATCTGACCTAAACCAGGACAAACTAATGCATACCAAGTTGCTCTTGTCGGATCTGGGGCAAAAGAAGATTTAAAAACATGAGGTCCTTTAACTGTCGTAACAACGACAGAATCCGCCTTCGTACTATCCGTAAGCAGGAATGTATTTCCAGACTCAGTAACAACAATGGTCGAGTCTTTGGACTCTTGCCCAAAAACGGGGTAATACCCCAAAAACGTCATTAAAAACGCTACAACTACGATCGAATATTTTTTCAACATTCTATTTTTATCTATACAAGAAACGGAGAAAACCGTTCCTACAGCTATTTCTGTAAAGAATCAAAAATCTCCATTATCTTCTCCAATTCCTCATCATTCTTGAATGGAATTGAGATTTTACCTTTTCCTTTATTATTCTTTTGGATCTCCACCTTCGAGCTGAACAACGACTGTAATTTTTCTTTCAACAAAGAATATTCATCATCGTCAGGAGTCAAAGAACTAGTAGACTCTTCCTCTTTCTTCTCAATCTCTTTCTTCTCTGACAAAGAGCGGACCAGCTCCTCGACCTTACGAACAGACAAACTGTTTTTTATGATCTGATTGTAGATGTCCAACTGAGAAATAGGATCCTCAATGCCAATCAAAGCACGGGCGTGACCCATATCCACTTTTTTATCTTTCAATGCAACCTGAATCTCTGCAGGAAGACGTAGAAGACGTAGATAGTTAGAGATAGTGGTTCTCTTCTTTCCTACCCTTTCGCTCAACTGCTCTTGAGTGTAATTGCAAAGCTCCATCAAATTCTGATAAGAGAGAGCAACCTCAATCGCATTCAAGTCTTCACGTTGGATATTCTCGACAAGAGCCATCTCCATCATCTGTTCGTTGGAGATCTCGCGTACGTATGCAGGTATGGTGGTCAATTCGGCCATCTTCGCTGCACGGAAACGACGTTCACCTGCAATGATGATGTATTTATGATCTTCAACCTTACGTAATGTAATAGGTTGAATCACGCCCAACTGACGAATAGAGTCTGACAACTCCAACAAAGCCTCCGGACCAAAATTCTTTCTTGGCTGATCCGGATTTGGTTCTATCTCGGAAAGAGGAACTTCGTTAATGGAAGATGAGCCACCGGCAACTACCTCCTGCTCGTCATCCGTATCGATCAACGCACCCAATCCTTTTCCCAATCCAAACTTCTTTGCCATATCTTTTTTATAATTTCTAAATCGAACAAAAAATAATCTATATTAGGCCTCTTTTGCCACCAACTCTTTAGCCAAATCCATATAATTCTGTGCACCCTTTGAAGTTGCATCATAAGAGATAACAGACTGACCAAAACTTGGAGCCTCTCCCAACTTCACATTTCTTTGGATAATTGTCTTAAAGACCATATCGCCGAAATGTTTCTGAACCTCTTCTACCACCTGATTGTTCAAGCGGGTACGAGGATCGTACATCGTCAACAAGAAACCTTCGATTTCCAAATTGGGGTTGAGTTTGCTTTTGACAATTTTAATGGTATTAAGGAGCTTTGAAATTCCTTCCAAAGCGTAGTATTCACATTGCACAGGAATAATGACAGAATCTGTAGCCGTCAATGCGTTTAATGTGATTAAACCCAAAGAAGGGGAACAGTCTATCAAGATATAATCAAAATCATTACGAATCGGAGCCAATACATTTCTCAAAATGGTCTCTCTATCCGGAAGGTTCACCATTTCCAATTCGGCACCGACCAAGTCTATATGGGAAGGAATGATTTTCAAGAAATCAATATCCGTGTTACAAATGGCAGTACGAACATCAACTTTATCAACCAAACATTCGTAGATGGTATGCTTTAGGTTTTTAACGTCAAGTCCCAAACCGGAAGATGCGTTGGCCTGCGGATCGGCATCCACTATCAAAACTTTCTTTTCCATCACAGCCAAAGATGCTGCGAGGTTAACCGTTGAAGTTGTCTTTCCAACTCCACCCTTTTGATTTGCCAATGATATAATTTTACCCATATAGTCTATGCAAATTTTTGTTTCAAGTTTGCAAATATAGCAATATTTCAAAAACAACACTGCATTTTTATGGTGTTTTACTTTCAATCTCAAAAGGAATTTTAAATATATAAGAAATTACATTTCAATATTTTACATATCAACCAAAAACCTAAATCTCTCTTATTGTGGCGTTAAGGGATTATTAGAGAAATAACAAAAATTAAGGTCAAACAAAAAAATACGGATTTATACATACGATAAGATACGAGCCATACGCACAGGTAGAGACGTTCCCATTGGGGCGTCTCCCTGCCGACGCAAAGCGTCGAAAAAAATTGCATATTCTCATTCATTTCCTTAAACAGAAATGATTTTCTCATAAACAATCAAAAATATTATTCGAAAGAAAATGTAAAAATGCCATTGCGTGACATTTTTACATTCGGAGACGCCCCAATGGGAACGTCTCCACACCGAGCTTATTTTCAATACATTAACAGCATTATACCCCCACCTCTAGCACCAATTCCCCGGTTTCATCCAACCTGCCTTTTATCACATCCCCTTCTTGTGCCAATTCGGCCAAAATCATCTTGGAAACGGGACGGCGGAGATAATTGCGTATGATGCCCGAAATCTGACGAGCGCCATATTGGGGAGTGAAACCTTTGAAGGCTAGCATGTGCTTGGCATCGTCTGTCAATTCCATATCCATCTCACGATTGCGCAATAGATTGCGGAAGCCTCTGAACTGAATCTCAAAGATCTGCATTAAGATAGACTGGCCAATTGGTGCAAACGGAACAATCTCCGACAAACGGGCCAGAAATTCAGGACGGAAATAGCGGCCCATCATCTCCATCATCTGAACGGTGGTCGGAACTCTACCCTCTGAGATCTCTTTTGAAATCCATTCGCTGCCTACATTAGAAGTGAAAATGATAATGGCATTGGAGAAATCACCCTCTTTGCCCAGGCGATCGTGTAGTTTGCCTTCGTCCATAATTTGCAGGAAAATGTCGAATACGGAGGGATGAGCTTTTTCAATCTCATCAAACAAGACTACAGCATACGGCTGCTGACGGATTTTATTGACAAGCAATCCCCCCTCTTCATAACCTACATATCCAGGAGGCGCACCATAAAGCAAGGCTGCCGAATGTTCTTCCTTAAACTCTGACATATCGAAACGAATCATCGCCTTTTCATCGTTAAATAGAGCCTCAGCCAAAGCCTTTGTCAACTCAGTCTTACCTGTTCCCGTTGGACCAAGAAAGAAAAAAGAGCCAATCGGTTGACCAGGTTTGTTCATTCCACTGCGAGATTCGAGAATCGCATCGGTCAACGATTTCAAAGCTCGGTCTTGACCCACCACTCTGTTCCGTAAGATCTCTTCCATATTCAGCAAACGATCCTTCTCTCCTGCCTGAATTTTTCCGATAGGAATACCTGTTGCATTTGCCACAACAGCAGCAATGTGTTCGGAAGTGACCACCTCAATTTTCTGCTTGGAGAGTTCCTCTAATTGAAAAGTCAAGTGATGCAGATGGTCTAACAATTGAGAAGAATCAGAAAATTCAGCACTCAAAGCATCACCCAACTCACATTGAATTATCGGATTCATTCTGCCTTGAAGTTCCAACTTTAAAAGATTCAACTTTGCAGCAAATTCATCATCCGTCCAATCACCACGTTGAGTTTCGAGTTTGTCCAACTCTTGAGAAAGCCAACTAGCTTCAACCCCGGTTGTCTCGTTCACCATTTTCACGGCAGACATGGTTCTGTCCATCAAATCGATGGCAGAATCAGGCAAACGACGATCTTTGATGTAACGTTTGGCTAATCGCACACTCTCAGTCAAGGCAACCTCATCGACCTCCAAATGATGGTACATCTTATAACTATCCATAACAAAAGTGACCATATTGACGGCATCATCGAACCTAGGCTCAGCAATCTGAAGCACCTCAAACCGACGGTCGAAGGCATGGTCTGGCTCAACCAATTTGCGGTATTCATCGACCGTTATGGCACCAATGACGGTCAGTTCGCCCTTTGCCAACTCAGGCTTCAAAACATTGACGGCACCTGTATTCCCTTGTTTAGGGTCAAGCAACACATGTATCTCATCGACAAACAGGATAACCCGTTCTTGCTGTTTCAACTCCTTGATAATATTTTTCAGACGGTCTTCTATCTCACCTTTATAAGTTGCACCTGCAATCAAGGCTCCCGAGTCCAACTCCCAAAGCACCGTCTCCTCTAAGAACGAAGGCACATTGCCGTTGACGATATCAAAGGCCAAGCCCTCAACGATTGCTGTTTTACCGACACCAGAATCGCCCGTAATCATGACATTCGGTTTGCTTTTTCGACCCAAAATCACCATCATCTGCCGAATCTCTTTATCACGACAAACAACGGGATGCAACTTACCATCTCGTGCCTCCTGCGTCTTATTGACGCAATATTTCATCAGATTGGTTTGAGACGAGATCATGTCTTTTCCCATCGGGAGAGATTCAGACATTAGACTCGCAGTCTGTTTCGTTTTATCACTCTCATAATAAATATTCAGAATCTCCTTTTCCCGTATAGGAAACGACTTCAACTGATCTGCAGTAAAAGCAACCTCAGGTTTGGCCATGGCACACAAAACACAGATGGGATTAATCTCCAACAAACCTAATCTCAACCGGACATTATCAGCCTCTTCGAAAAGAGAATTGATTCGCTCGTCTGCCTCAACATCGGCAACACCAGAAAGTTTTTCGCACTCCTCAATATGGATTTCCGCCCATTCTTCTAAATAGGCAACCTCCTTACCCATCGACTCGACAAACGGTGCCAAACCGACCTCTTTATGAAGAAGAGCCTTCAGCAGATGTGCAGATGTATACTTTGCATTACCATATTCACGAGCCAAAGATTTGGCTATACGAATCGAAATCTGCAAATTTTCATTCAAATTCAAAAAATCCATGTTAGTATTTATTCATTAAAAAACAGATAAAAAAAACAAAACGATTTGTAGAAATCTGGGAGGATTCAATACGTTTATTTGCGCTGTAACTACAAAAAAAATCGCATCAAAACCATACGCATACTTTATCCCAGGGCTTGCTTTGGACGGACGTTGTTCTAGGTTTCAACCTACAGAACAAAACCTACTCTCTCCACTCCTTTTCTAAAACAACGGCATTGAAAGAGACTGATTTGGAAGAGACCACTAGTTTTGTCTCAATACCTTTTCCCGCAACATTTTCCTGCGACAAACCAACACAGGCGGCCTCAATAAATTTGATTCGAAGAGGCGGTGTGCCCGTCTCGTTTTTAAAGACCACCTCGCCACTTTTTCGGGACCACTGACTAACAGCCCATTGCGATAAAAGATTGTCTGGGGCCTGCGACAAAGTGAGGTTTAGAATGCCACCCTTCACCTCGGTCTGTGGTTCGCCCTTCTCATCGATAGGTTGAGCAAAAGAGGTACAGAAACCACTCAACTCATACGTTTTGCCCATAAAATGCAACTCTGCAGATATATTTCCGTCTGGTTGCTCTTGTTTCATTAAAAAACTTAAATCAAATCTCATATGTTTTTCCAGTTATTTTCTACAATTGTATCACCTAACACCATTTTCTTTGCGTACAAAGTAAAACTTGTTGCACAATAGCCTTTACCACTCTCAGCATACTGCAGATCCATTGCCACACATACAGCCATTGAAAATTTGATTTTCTGCAGTAACGTATTATCCGTGTCGTAAGTACAAATGACGCCATCTTTGATTTTTCTCGGGTTAATCATCCATTCCAACATATCAGACGAAGGTAGGTTGGCAAACGTCATCTGCAAAGTACCGGCACACACTTCGCCTTGAGGTTTTCCTAACTCGTCTGTAGCCTGATTAAAAGAATAGGCAAACTGGCACAACTCTATCTCGTCCGCAAGAACGCCCAATGTGCCCAACTGCAAAACACTTTTATATCCAAACATTTTACTAATATTTAATTGATTATCAATACAAAAACCAGGTTCTATTCCGATTCCTTTCACTCACTTTCTATTCCATCTATTTTCTAAGCGGCAACCAAACGGTTTCTTACAATCTCCATATTCAAAACAACAAACAAATATTTATTACAAGAATATAATTCTTATAATCAATTCAATAACCCAATTTTTTTTTGAAGAGAACAGATAAAATTCATTTTTAGTCGAACAAAAACATAAGAATAGAAATCTCTAACAAACAGCCGCAAGTTAGAAATTATTTTTAAATTGACAAAAATTGAAATTTGATTTTACAAAAAAAGAAATTGCATTTACCACTATTCCGTTCTCTATTTAAAACTTGAATATCTATTTTTGCAACAAATACAATATAAATGACGAGAAAAGAGAGATACACAAAAGTTGCCAGTCTATTAGCCAAAAGGTTTCCAAACGCAGAATATGAACTGCATTTCGATTCAACCTACCAACTAATGGTTGCCATCACTTTGGCAGCCCGCTGTTCTGATAAATTGGTGAACGAAATATCTCCTCGCCTCTTCTCCCGTTTCCCTTCCGTAAACGATTTAGCTAAGGCTAATGAAAAAGATGTTTTCGACCTTATCAAAGAGGCTACCTACCCTGAAAGCAAAGCGAAATACCTTATCGAAGCCGCAAAAATCAATGTAGAGAAATATAACGGAGAGATTCCTAATCAAAGTTTAGACCTTCAACAACTACCCGGCATCGGACGGAAATCTGCCAACACCATTTTGGCCGAAGGGTTTCACATTCCTGCCATCGCCGTCGACACGCATATTGCACGCGTCTCACAACGGATTGGATTTACAGCCTCAACCAATCCAGATATGATCGAAAGAGATTTATGTCTCATCATCCCGCGTGAAAACTGGATAACAGACAGCCACCGCCTTATCCTTTTCGGAAGGTATTTCTGCACGAGCAAAGAACCCAAATGCGAGGAATGTCCGATAAAAGAGGTTTGCACAACTAAAACGCCTCAAGAAAAGATAGAAAATTTGTTGTTTTAAAAAATCCACGAAAAGGATTCTGAAATCTTGGCACACGATTTGGAATAGGCATTGTATAAAAGATTATACATGAAAAAGATATTGGCAAAGTTAAAGAATAGGGCAAGCAGATTTCTTCATTTCTCAAAAAAGCATAAGAAGAAAATTCTCATCTCAATTTTATTTCTTTTCATTTCTCTCATTCTCCTTCTTGGGCTATTCATCTACGCAGTAGATAAAAATATGTTCGGTCTGTTTGGCGAAACACCAAGTGCTCAGCAACTGGACAATCCTATTCAAGTAGAGGCATCTGAAATTTACAGTGCCGACGGTGTTTTAATCGGTAAATATTTCACGGAAAACCGCACTTCTGTTCCTTTAGATAAGATTTCACAAGAACTAATCCATACACTCATCCATACCGAAGACGAACGTTTCTATTCTCACCACGGAATCGACTACATCGGATTACCTGGAGCATTAAAAGATGCCATTTTCGGCAAAGCTCGTGGAGCAAGTACTATCAGTCAGCAGCTGGTCAAGAACCTCTTTAAGATGAGGTCTGAATACAACAAGGGTTATTTCTGCAAAGTTCCAGGATTGAAGACACTGATTGTCAAAGTTAAAGAGTGGATTGTAGCGTCACGCATCGAAGACAGATACACAAAGGAACAGATTCTGAACATGTACCTCAACACTGTCTATTTCGGAAGTAACGCCTACGGAATCAAGGCAGCCGCCAAAACCTATTTCAACACAACACCCGCAAAACTCAACTATGAGCAGTCTGCATGTATAATAGGTATTCTGAAAGCAACTTCCTACTACAACCCTGTTCGTAATCCCGAAAACAATCTGAATCGCAGAAATACGATTCTGAATAACCTTCAAGACAACGACTTAATTGACGAACATATGTGCGATTCTCTTTGTCAGTTGCCGCTCAACCTGAGTTTCAAGTCGGAATCGAACCTCAACGGTTATGCGCTTTACTTCAGAGATGCCGTCAGCAATGAGTTGCAAGAATGGTGTGAAAAGAACGACGTGGATCTTTACCAAGATGGCCTAAAAATTTACACGAGCATAGACTCCCGTATGCAGAAATATGCAGAAGAGTCTGTCAGCAAACAAATGGCAGAGACACAGAAACTCTTCATGAAGCATTGGGGCAAAAGAAACCCTTGGCGCGACCGTAATAACCGAGAGATGAAGACATTTATCTCAGAAACTTTATTGAAGACAGATGTTTATCGCGGATTATCAGCCAAATACAAGGGCAACAAAGATTCTATTAATCTCTATCTTCACCGTCCTCACAAAATGAAGATTTTCGATTATAGAAAAGGCATAAAAGACACTGTACTCAGTAGCGTCGATTCGCTCAAACATATCTTGAAATATCTTCACTGCGGATTTGTAGCCATACAACCACAGACGGGATTAGTCAAAGCTTGGGTAGGCGATGTGGATTACCGATACTGGCAATATGACAAAGTGCTCACCAAACGTCAGCCCGGTTCCACTTTCAAACTGTTTGTATACGCCGAAGCTATTCGTCAAGGCAAATGTCCGTGCGATGTCATGAAAGACTCGTCAACAACCTGGAATTATACGGAAGATGGCAAACAAGTGACTTGGAATCCTCAGAACGCAAACGGCATCTATTCTGACGAGAAAGTCACGTTGAAGACCGCTTTTGCCCGTTCCATCAACACCATTGCCGTTCAGTTGGCAAGAGAAGAGGGAACGCAAAACATTGTAGACTTAGCCCATAAGATGGGAATTGAGAGTGACATCCGCCCCATACCATCCATTTGTTTAGGCACTGAAGATGTGTCGTTGTTGGAAATGGTTTCGGCCTACACCTCTATTGTCAACGAAGGCACAAGAGTCCATCCAATTATTGTCACCCATATCAAAGACAAAGAGGGCAACGTGATCTACAAGAACAAAACCATCAAGAAAAAAGCACTCGATTACGAGACTGCCTTTCTGATGCGAGAGATGCTTCGCGAAGGACTCGTCGACGAACGCGGAACATCCCAAAGACTGAAGCAATACCGGATTCATAACAGCACCGATTTCGGAGGTAAGACAGGAAGTACAGCCAACTACTCTGACGCTTGGTACATCGGAATTTCACCCAAACTTGTCGCCGGCGCTTGGGTTGGTGGAGAGTACCGTTGCATCCACTTCAGCAGCGGAGATTTAGGACAAGGTAGCCGTTCTGCGCTACCTATCTTCGGTCGTTTTATGGAAAAAGTACTGAACGATAAAAAGCTGGCCGCTTACCGAGGCCAATTCGGCGAGCCAAAAGAAGACATTTCAAAAGAGTACAAATGTCTGCCTGTAGAGCAACAAGACCACGGCATCAAAAAATTCTGGAAACGATTGTTTGGCCGCGATAACGATGAAGAGACGTTAGAAAAATCAGAAAAGAAAGAAAACGTCAAGGAGGGAGAAAAAAAGAGCAAACGTGAGCTCCGCAAAGAACGCCGCAAAGCCCGAAAGGAGAAAAAACGTTTGGAAAAAGAACGTAAAAAAAGAGAAAAGGAGTTAGAGAAAGCGAGAAAATAACAATAGATATAAGCATCTCGTTAACAAGAAGTTGTCACCTTTTTTTTATAATTTTTTTTATATCATCTCAAATAATCTAACAACAAAATTGAGACCGCTTCTAATATCATCAAAAAAAGGAAGAAACACGAAACATCTTTGATGTTAATCACATTTCTTCCTTTTGTCATTTTTCACTCATTTTATCGCAACATTGTCCATTCATGTTTGTGATTTGCTGATATTTTGTTTATATTAGAGCCATTAATAGACTACAATGAGAATATAAAAAATGAACAAAAAAACAGTCATTTACCAAGTACTTCCCCGTTTGTTCGGGAATTTAAATACAAATTTGTTTCCTTACGGAACAATTGATCAATGTGGATGTGGAAAGTTTGATGATTTTACAGACAAAGCACTCAAAGCAATAAATGCTTTGGGCGTTACCCATATCTGGTACACTGGCGTCTTAGAACATGCCACCCAAACTGACTACACAAAATACGGCATACTTAAAGACGATCCTTCCATTGTAAAAGGAAAAGCAGGTTCTCCTTACGCCATAAAAGATTATTATGACGTTGACCCTGATTTGGCCAACAACGTGAAGAAAAGATTGGACGAATTCAAAGCCCTTATCAAAAGAACGCACGAGGCAGGAATGAAGGTCATCATCGACTTCGTACCAAACCACGTAGCTCGTCAATATCACTCCGATGCCAAACCTAAGGGTGTAAAAGATCTGGGAGAGAACGACGTAAAAGAGGTCCTTTTCGATAGAGACAACAACTTCTACTACTTACCTGGCCAAGCATTCGAGCCTCGTATCAAGATAGCAGATGATTCTGAATTGAGATACCACGAGTTTCCTGCAAAGGCAACCGGCAACGATTACTTCCGCAATGACCCTTCTATTTACGATTGGTACGAAACAGTAAAGCTTAATTACGGCGTAGACTATCACAACTATCAATATAGAGACTTCAGCACCATTCCTAACACATGGAAGAAGATGCTTGACATTCTCAATTATTGGGCAAACATGGGCGTCGACGGTTTCCGCTGCGATATGGCAGAGATGGTTCCTGTAGAGTTCTGGTCTTGGGTCATCCCTCAGGTAAAAGAGGTCAACAACGAGCTTACGTTCATTGCAGAGACTTATGACCCTAATCAGTACGGCAGATATTTGAACGAAGGCCACTTCGATTATCTCTACGATAAAGTTGGATTGTACGACACATTGCGCAAGGTGGTAACCCACAAATGCAACACAGGCGATATCTGTCACAGTTGGCAATCGCTGAACGGTCATAAAGAACAGATGCTCAACTTTATGGAGAATCATGATGAACATAGAATCGGTTCCATCTTCTTTGCCGACGATGCCATAAAAGGCCGTCCTGCCATGCTCGTTTCGGCCACCATCAGTCAAGGACCTGTGATGGTCTACTCAGGACAGGAATTTGGGGAGCAAGCCATGGATTGCGAAGGATTCAGCGGACCAGACGGAAGAACAACCATCTTCGACTATTGGGCTGTCAAATCTGTACAAAGATGGATTAACAACGGCAAATACAACGAAGAAAAGTTGACTGCCCACGAGAAGCACATCTACAACTTCTATAAAAAGTTACTCAATCTCTGTATAACAGAGAAGGCTTTGTCTGAAGGCGACTTCTTTGACCTTATGTACGTCAACTATCACAATCCTGAATTCAATTCAGCTAGGCAATACGCATACATGAGGAAAGCAGGCAAAGAGGTGCTTTTAATCGTTGCCAACTTCGACGACAACGACGCCAACATCAAGTTGAACATCCCTCAGCACGCTTTCGATTACTTCAACATTCAGATAGGAAAAGCCTACAAGTTCACCGACTTATTGACTGGCGATTCCTTCAAAGAGGTCATCACCAGTGAAGAGCCTTTTGCATTATCTGTCAAAGCGCAGAACGGCGTAATCTTGAAATTCGAAAGAAAAGATAAAATGTAATTCCGAAAAGAAAAATTTAAGCAAGGCTGTGTCAAAAAAAAAATCGACACAGCCTTTTCTTTTTATTTTCTGTGGTTCTCAGCATAAACAAATCTTTATAAAAATCAACGACTACAAATTATACCCTCCCTTTGATTTGAAGAAGACAGTGAACTTTAGTACATTTGTATCTATGAAACAAGTTCAGTTGACAGACTTCCTTCCAACCACGAAAAAAGAGTTGGAGATTCGCAAATGGGACGAAGTGGACGTTGTCCTCTTCTCTGGCGACGCATACGTAGACCACCCCTCTTTTGCTGGTGCGGTTGTGGGGCGTATTATCGAACACGAAGGTTACCGCGTTGCCCTCGTTCCCCAACCCAACTGGAGAGACGACCTCAGAGATTTCAAAAAACTAGGCAGACCTAGAAAATTCTTTGCCGTAACAGCAGGTTGTATGGACTCAATGGTCAACCACTACACCGCCAACAAGAGATTGCGTTCCGACGATGCCTACTCACCTAATGGCAAAGCGGGTTTCCGTCCAGACCGAGCAACCGTCACCTACTGCAAAATCCTGAAGCAGCTCTTCCCTGATGTTCCTATCGTAATCGGAGGAATCGAAGCATCCTTGAGACGTGTAACCCATTACGACTATTGGGACGACGAATTAAAACCATGCATCCTTGCCGACTGCAATGCTGACTTGCTAATCTACGGCATGGGTGAGCTTCCGCTCAAACACATCATTGCAGAACTGAACGAAGGAAAAAGTTTCAACGAACTGACTGACATTCCTCAGACCGCATATTTGGTCAAGACAGATGCCATTCCAAAATACAAAGATACGGAGACATTCACTCTCTTTAGCCACAAAGAGTGCAAGAGAGACAAAGAAAAACAAGCCAAAAATTATAGGGTTGTCGAAGAAGAATCGAACAAGATAAAAGCCAACAGGCTTATCCAAGGCATTGACGATCAGATGTCGGTTGTAATCAACCCTCCTTTTCCTCCAATGAAAAGAGAAGATTTAGATGCTTCGTTCGAGCTTCCGTTCACCAGACTTCCCCATCCAAAATACAATGGCAAGACTATTCCCGCCTACGAGATGATCAAATTCTCCGTAAACATCCACCGAGGCTGTTTTGGAGGTTGCTCTTTCTGTGCCATCTCTGCACACCAAGGCAAACACATCGTCTCCAGAAGCGAAGATTCTATCATACACGAAATTCAAAAAATCAAAGAGCTACCCGATTTCAAGGGTTATCTAAGCGATTTGGGCGGACCCTCGGCCAACATGTACGGCATGGAGGGACGCAACAGAGAGTTATGCGAGAAGTGCAAGAGATTTTCCTGCATACAACCAACCATCTGCAAAAACTTGAACACGGACCACACCCGCCTGCTCAACCTCTACAAACGAGTAGACAGCATCAGCGGAATCAAGAAATCCTTCATTGGAAGTGGAGTCCGTTACGACCTTCTTTTAGCAAAAGATGATGACCCTAAAATAAACAAGAGCCATCAGGAATATACAGAAGAACTGATTGCAAATCATGTATCCGGACGTTTGAAAGTAGCACCGGAACACACTTCAGATAGAGTTTTGAAAATGATGAGAAAACCATCCTTCACTTTGTTCGAACAGTTCAATAAGATATTCGACCAAATAAACAGAAAATTCAATCTGAATCAACAGATAATTCCTTACTTCATCTCCAGTCATCCAGGTTGTACGCAAGAAGACATGGCAGAGCTTGCCTGCAAGACAAAACGGCTTGACTTCAAATTGGAGCAGGTTCAAGATTTCACCCCTACCCCAATGACTCTTTCGACAGAGATGTACTACACCGGCATTCACCCATACACATTAGAGAAAGTATGGACCCCACGTAACGCACAAGAAAAATTGGAACAGAGAATGTTTTTCTTCTGGTATAAGCACGAATTCAGAAACCAAATCACGAACGATTTGAGAAAGATGAATCGCCCTGACCTGATTAAGACGCTCTTCGGAAAATAAAAAAATAAATATTATGGAAGTTTTTGAAAAATACAATCATTTCTTTTTTGTAGGCATTGCAGGCACTGGCATGAGCGCCATTGCGCAATATTTAAAAGGTATCGGAAAGAAAGTCTCAGGTAGCGACAGACTTTTCAATCAAGACAAGAAGATGCTCATTCAAGAGCAATTTGAAAAAATGGGCATCAACTGTTTCTTCCAAGATGCATCGGGAGTAGACAAAGATGTTGATGTAATCGTCATCTCTACTGCCATCGAAGAAACTAATATCGAGTTGAAAAAAGCTAGGCAGTTAGGCATTCCCGTCATGAAACGTTCTGAACTTTTAGCTTCCATTTCCAAAACAAAGAAGACAATAGCCGTTGGTGGAACTTCAGGCAAATCAACCACCTCGGCCATGATTTTCCATATTCTTCAGACATGTGGTGTTAAGCCATCCATCATGAGCGGTGCTGGACTGACGTCTCTTCAAGAGAAAGGATTGCCAGGAAACGCTTGGGTTGGAGACAGCGAATGGCTAGTAATTGAGGCCGACGAGTCAGACGGTTCCATCGTCAACTACATCTCCGAAATCAGTCTTCTTTTAAACGTAGACAGAGACCACAAAGAATACGACGAGTTGTTAGAACTGTTCAGCCAATTCAAAAAACATACAGTTGGCAGATTTATCGTCAACCGTTCACACCCTATGAGCAAAAAGTTGTCGCAAAACAAAGCGTTCGACTTCAGTTCTAACGGAGAAGAGGCTGGATTTGTAAGTACAGACTTCACACAAGAAGGATTCTCCATCAGCTTCAAATGCAACGACATCGAGGTTAAGATGCCATTAATAGGAAGACACAACATGGAGAATGCAACCGCAGCCATAGCAGCATGTCAGGCTGTAGGACTCGCCATCGAAGATTGCGCAAAAGCACTCGAAAACCACAAAGGAATATACAGACGTACCCAACTCGCAGGCATTGTCAATGGTATCTATGTCATCGACGATTTTGCCCACAATCCTGCTGAAGTGGTTTGCGCCATCAAGGCAAGCCAAGCTGTTGGCAAACGCGTTTTTGCTTGGTTTCAACCTCACGGCTTCGGGCCTTTGAAGTTTATGCACAAAGAGATTGAGACTGACATTCCTGAGGCATTAAGAAAAACTGATGTTTTCTTGTTATCAGACGTATATTATGCAGGCGGAACAGTAACAAAAGAGTATACATCAACCGAAGTTGCAACCGAGATGTTAAAGAGGAACAATAACATAGAATTCTTCCCTAACCGAAAAGACATGCTCCCTTACTTGAAACACGAATGCAAAGAAGGCGATGTCATTATCATCATGGGTGCCAGAGACACAACACTTTCTGACTTTGCAAAAGAGATTGTTGAATATTTAGCATAAAAGCTTAATTTATACAAGGAGAAGGGAAAGTCATAAAAAACTTTCACTTCTCCTTATTTCATCTATCAATTTAGAAATGAATATACTTAGGACCCAAGGCATCTAGAACACGCTCTCCTAAAGAAGATATTCTTAATTTGCTTTTACGGGTTTGCGATGTCAAGTCTACCAAATTCCATGTAATGATAGGATTGATAACACGCATCACATTATTTGCCTGATAACCTAATCCCATAGCCATCAAAATACTTTTTCTGTCCATTTCTCCTCTTTTCAGCAAAGAAAGCACCTCAACAACCTTTTTTCCCATCCTCAAAGACTCAATTTCATCAATGAGAGCAGACAATGCTGTAATTTCGGCCTCTGTTTTTAATGATTGGTTTCCCGTTTTCTCTAAAGATGATTTTTCTCTTAAAACAGACCCGCCCGATTTTTCGATAGAATCTAAAAAAATATCTTTACTTTTTCTGACATCACGAAAAGTAGGAAACAAGTATCCTTCCTTATTCCATTTTGTATGAGAAATATCGGTAGCATCAACATCACGAAATCACTAGTGTCTCTTAATTTATGTTAATCAAATTTGAAGTCGAAATAGAGTTGTCCGTCATCCGGCTTTTCTTCATCCTTGAGTGCCAGAAGAAGGTCGCGTATATTATCCATGGTGAGCGCAGACTTGCCAAGGATTCGCATGACTTCGAATACGGGTCTGCCGATTTTGAGATCATGCTCAATGATGGCAATGAGGCAGTAGGTGATGATGGCAACATGAATTTGAATACGTACCGCATT
>Ga0208197_1000747_pt1 | contig 37827 bp, 33 predicted proteins | sample AD_JPNNA4_MetaG_FD_184444 | JGI IMG/M metagenome (GOLD analysis project Ga0208197, IMG submission 184444) | Active sludge microbial communities of municipal wastewater-treating anaerobic digesters from Japan - AD_JPNNA4_MetaG (SPAdes) (version 2) | ecosystem: Engineered > Bioreactor > Anaerobic...
GTCGCTACTCGGGTCGGTTGTCCGGCCCCATCCTCGACCGGATCGACATCCAGGTCCACGTCCCGGCGCCCTCGCGGGCGGCCTTGTTGGGTGAGCCGGGGGAGTCCAGCGAGGTGGTGCGAGCCCGGGTCTTCCAGGCCCGCGCGACTGCGTCGCTCCGCTGGGATGCCCGCCCGTATGCCGTCAACGGTCGGGTCCCCGGTCCCGTCCTGCGATCGGGCCCCTTCCGGCTCGGCCCGACACGGACCGTCGATCTCGACCGCGCGATTGACCGTGGCCTGCTGTCGTTGCGGGGCTATGACCGTTGCCTTCGACTGGCGTGGACGATCGCCGACCTGGCCGGGCGCACCTCGCCGACCCGCGACGACGTGGGTCTGGCCCTGTCGCTGCGCCACCAACCCGCCCTCGCCGCATGACCGCCCGGCACTGTCAGGGGGCCTCATGAGTGTCTTGCCGACCTCCTTGACCCAAGACCGGTGGGCTAGGGCGGCCTGGTCCCGGGTCGCCGAACCGGGAGATCGTCGGGCCGTTGTCCTCGTCGAGACACTCGGCGCCGTGGACGCGTTGGCCGCCGTCGTCGAGAACCGTCCGTGGGCTCCCGAAGCGCTGCGGACCAGGGTGGCTGGGCTCGACCTCGACGAGGTGGTGCAGTTCGCCCGCCGCCAGGGGTGGCGGATGGTCGTGCCTGGCGACGCCGAATGGCCGAGCGGTCTCGATGCTCTCGGCGCTCCACCGATCGGCCTGTGGGTCGACGGCCCGGCTGACCTCGGGGGCGTGTGCATCGGGTCGGTGGCGATCGTCGGGGCCCGGGCGTGCACGGCATACGGGATGGGGGTCGCCTCCGAGCTGGGGGCCGGCCTTCCCGACGCGGGGTATGCCGTGGTGTCCGGTGCCGCGTTCGGCATCGACCGCGCCGCCCACGCGGGCACGCTGTCGGTGCGCGGGACCACGGTTGCCGTGCTCGCAGGGGGCCTGGATCGGCCCTACCCGGTCAGTAACTCCGAGTTGATCGCCAAGATCCGCGCGACCGGGGCTCTGGTGTCCGAGGTGGCTCCGGGCGGGGCACCGACCCGATCGCGCTTCCTGCAGCGCAACCGGCTCATCGCCACGATGACCGTCGGGACGATCGTCGTCGAAGCCGGATTGCGGTCGGGGTCGCTGCACACCGCCGGGCAGGCAGCCGACCACGGAAGACCGGTCGGCGTGGTGCCGGGGCCGGTGACCTCGCGGGTGTCTGCGGGCTGCCATCAGTGGATCCGCGACGGGAAGGGAGTGCTCGTCACCGACGTAGCGGAGGTGCTCGATCTCGTGGGGCGGCTGGGCGTCGACGCCGCGCCCCACCGCTCCGGCCCCGTTCGCCCGGAGGACGAGTTGCCTCCCCAAGACCGGTTGGTGTTGGCTGCGCTTCCGGTTCGAGCACCGGCAGCGATCCCCACGGTCGCTGCCCACGCGGGCCTCGACGTCGGTCAGACGCTGGCCTCCCTGGGGCGGCTGGAGTTGGCTGGGGTCGCGGTGCGCGTCGGCGACCGGTGGAAGCAGACCCCCGGACGGCTGACGCAGAGCCCCGATGCTGAGGCTGTGGCGGACGTCGGCGGCCGGGAGGTGGACGCGCCAGCAACCCCCGGGTGAGGCATGCCGTGGCCAGAGATGTGCGACGGTTGGGACGTGCATGAGGACGAGGTGGGCCCCCAGAGCGACGCACCGGCTCAGGCTGGGCTCGAGGGTGCCGCATGGGCGGGCACCGTGCTCGTCGACTACGCGCGCTACCTCGACGCCGAGCGCGGGCTGTCCGTGCACACTTGCCGCGCCTATCTCGGCGACATTCGGGCCTTGCTGGGCTACCTCGGCCGGTCGCGGGGAGTGACGGCGCTGAGCGAGATCGAGTTGGGGGATCTGCGGGGCTGGCTGGCTGCGATGTCCCGGGAGTCCAGCGCGGCTCGCACCAGCGTCGCGCGTCGGGCCGCCAGCGCGCGGACCTTCTTCCGGTGGGCGACCCGCACCGGACGGATCTCCGTCGACCCGTCGCTGCGGTTGGTGGCGCCACGTCGCACGGGGCACCTGCCCGGGGTGTTGCGACAGTCGGAGGCCACCGAGCTCATGGCGGTCGCCGAGCTCGCAGCTGACGACGGCGATCCGATCTCGGCACGCGACCGGGCGATGGTGGAGTTGCTCTACGCCAGCGGCCTGCGCGTGAGCGAGCTGGCAGGCGTAGACGTGGCCGATGTCGACTTCACGGTGGGGGTCGTCCGCGTGCTGGGCAAGGGTGGCAAGGAGCGCGTCGTGCCCTTCGGGTTGCCTGCCGCGAGAGCCCTTCGGGAGTGGGCGGCATACCGGCCGCTGCTGGCAACCGAGCGCAGTGGTGCCGCACTGTTCCTCGGCCGACGTGGCCGGCGCGTCGATCCGCGCCAGGTGCGTGAGGCGGTGCACCGGCTCGTCGCTCATGTGCCGGGCGCCCCCGACCTGGCGCCGCACGGGCTGCGACACAGCGCTGCGACCCACCTGTTGGAGGGTGGGGCCGACCTGAGGACCGTCCAGGAGTTGCTGGGCCACGCGAGCCTGGCGACGACGCAGATCTACACGCATGTGTCGGCCGAACGGCTACGCAAGTCCTACGAGCAGGCTCATCCGAGGGCCTGAGCCGGGAGGCGTCCCACCGGCGTGCCCGAGCCGCTCGCGATCCACCGATCTGGGACGATGGTGCCTCCCGGGTGCTGACAGGCGGCCCGGTGGTTCCCTCTCTCGACCTTCAGAAGGTGGCGTGGCCCCGACCGAGACGGCCCTGCGACGTGCCGATCTGCGCGCCGCCGGTTCGACCACGCCCGCGTCGGACGTGACGACAACTCGACGGGCCGCCAATCGGCGGCGCTCGGCTCGGCGCCGTCGGATGCACCGACTGCGGCGCACGGCGACGTTGGCTTTGGGGTTGCTCTTCGTCGGCACGGTCGTAGCCCGGGGAGCACAGGACCCGGCGGTGGCGCTCCCGCGCGGCGTGCAGTCCGCGAGTTCGTCGACGGCGCTACCGGGAACGCTCGGATCAGCGGCCGACGTCGCCCGAGCCGGCACCGCGCCTGCGGCCGACAAAGCAGTCCCCCCGACGGCGTCCACCGGCACAGCGTCCGAGCCCGCCCCGTCCGAGTCGATGGGTGAGGTCGAGGAAGGCGCCCCCGAACCGACCGCCGCCCCGGGTGCCGCGCTCGCCCCGGTGCAGGCCTCCGCCAAGGGGACCATGCACCCGATCGCCATTCCCGACGCGCCCTGGGCGAGCGCGGGGCGTGCGGTCCGGTTGAGCATCGAGGTCGAAGACGGCCTGAGCATCGACGAGGCGCTCTTCGCCGCGACGGTCGCCGGGATCCTCAGTGATCCTCAGGGATGGCAGACAGCCGATGGAGTGCGCTTCGTGCCCGTGTCTCCGGCGCAGATCGCGGCGGGCGCCGGCGTGGATGTGCGCGTCACCCTCGCCACCCCCACCCTGACCGGCAAGTTGTGTGGGCCGCTGAACGTCACCGCAGCCAATGTGTCGTGTTGGTGGGGCGGTCGCGCCGTGCTCAACCTCCATCGTTGGGTCCGCGGCTCGGCGACCTACGGGACCGACCTCACGTCCTACCGCACCTACCTCGTCAACCATGAGGTCGGCCATGGGCTGGGTCACCGACACGTCTCTTGTCCTGCCCCTGGTCGACCGGCGCCGATCATGGTGCAACAGACCCTCGGGCTCGAAGGCTGCCGGGCCTGGCCCTGGCCCACCCAGCAGTAACCCGCGCCCTATCGCATCGGCAGCAGGATCACCCGTCCGGCGAGCAGGGCGAGCGGATCGAGGTAGGTGGCGCCGCGCAACACCCCCCAATGCAGGCAACTGGCCGGCGCGCAATGCCCTGGGTATGCCGCGACCGTCCCGACCGCCTCGCCGCGGCGCACCAGTTGACCCACGGCGGCCGTCGTCGACACCGGCTCGAAGGTCGACCGAAGCCCGCCGGCATGGGTGAGGACGAGCACTGGACGCCCGGCGACCATGCCGACGAAGCTCACCTGTCCGTCGGTCGGCGCGAGGACGCTGGTCCCGACCGCCGCAGCGATGTCGACGCCTCGGTGTCCGCTGCTCCACCGGGTCGCGGGCGGGTCGAAACCGTGCACGACGACGTGGTTCGGCTCGATCGGCCAGACCCACCGGCTCACCGCAGTCCCCGGCGCCAGGGCCGTCCCCGGCGTCACCGCAGTCACGGCGGTCACCGCGGTCCCCTGCGTGCCCGCGGTGGGCGGACGCGGCTGGATCACCGCCGCGGGCGTGTTCGCCGCGGCGGCACCCACCCCCAACGCCAGCACCAGGCCGACCGATGCGAACCATTGCATGCCTCGACCCTGCGACATCCGGTCGGGCCCGTCCAACCGTCACTCCCAGCGTGTGGATGACGGGACAACCCGACGACGGGGTGTGGATAAACCGGGCGCCCTGAGGCCCGGGCTCAGCCGACCCGGAGGCCAGCCAGTCGCCGCACCGCCTCGGTGAGAACCTCGTCGCGCTTGCAGAAGGCGAAACGCACCAAGGTCCGAGCCGCGTCGGGGTCGTCGTGGAAGACCGATACCGGCACCCCGACCACCCCGGCGGCTTCGGGCAGCCAGTGACAGAACTCCAACGCATCGGTGGCGCCCAACGCCGCAGCATCAGCCACGACGAAGTAGGTCCCGGCCGGCCGCGACACGGGCAGTCCGGCAGCAGCCAACCCGTTGCACAGGATGTCGCGCTTGCGCGCCAGGGAGCCGGCGAGACCGGCATACACCTCGTCGGGCAGACCGAGCCCGGTGGCGACGGCGGGCTGGAACGGCCCGGACCCGACGTAGGTGAGGAACTGTTTGACCGCGCGCACGGCGGCCACCGCCTCGGCCGGCCCGGACACCCACCCGACCTTCCACCCGGTCGTCGAGAAGGTCTTGCCTGCCGACGAGATGGTGAGCGTCCGATCCCACATCCCCGGCAGCGTCGACACCGCGATGTGCTCGACGCCGTCGAAGATGAGGTGCTCGTAGACCTCGTCGGTCACCACCCACGCGTCGTGTTCACGCGCGAGGGCACACACAAGGTCGAGCTCGGCGCGGGTGAAGACCTTCCCCGTCGGGTTGTGCGGGGTGTTGAGTAGCACCATCCGCGTGCGTGCCGAGAACGCCGCGCGCAACGACGCCTCGTCAACCGCGAAGTCGGGGAAGCGCAGCACCGACGTCCGCCGCACCCCGCCGGCGAGGGCGATCGACGCGGCATACGAGTCGTAGTAGGGCTCGAAGGTGACCACCTCGTCACCGGGCTGCACGAGCGCGAGGATCGTCGCGGCGATCGCCTCGGTCGCCCCGACCGTCACGAGAATCTCCCGCGAGGGGTCCAACTCGATGCCGTAGAAGCGCCGTTGGTGCGCCGCGATCGCGGTGAGCAGTTCGGGCGTCCCCGGTCCCGGCGGGTATTGGTTGCGGCCCCCGCGGATGGCCGCCACCGCGGCATCGAGCACCTCCTGTGGGCCGTCGGAGTCGGGGAAGCCCTGGCCGAGGTTGATCGCCCCGTGTCGCAGCGCGAGCGCTGACATCGTGGCGAAGATCGTGGTGCCGAAGGGCGCAAGTGCCGGGTTTCCGACGGGACGGCTCATGCCCTCACCGTATGCCGCTCGCGCGGCTAGCGTGTCCCCATGACTCGTGCGTCGACGCCTGATGCGCCCGTAACACCCGTCGCGGTCCAGGACTCCTACCCACCGGACGTTGCGGTCTGTTACGGCTGTGGCCGGCTCAACGACGACGGCCTGCACATCCGGACCTTCTGGGACGGCACCGAGGGCACGGCGACCTTCCAGCCGAAGCCGTTTCACACCGCCATCACCGGCGTCGTCTATGGCGGGCTGCTCGCGTCGCTCATCGACTGCCACGCGGTCGGCACGGCAGCCGCCGCCCGGTATGCCGCGGATGACCGAGAGGTCGGCAGCGAGCCGGTGCTGCGCTATGTCACGGGCCTGCTGCAGGTGAGCTTCAAGGCTCCGACCCCCATGGGTGGCCCGCTCACGCTTCGGGCCTGGCCGGTCGAGGTGGGGGAACGCAAGGTCATCGTCGATGCCGAGGTGATCGCCGACGGCCAGGTCACGGTCACTGGCCATGTCATCGCCGTTCGGCTGCGCCACGACAGCACCGGCTCCGTTGCCCCATGACTGACGCCCAACTTCGGGCCACCACCGCGGTCGAGACGGCTGACGCGGTCCGCAGCGGGCGGCATACTGCGAGGTTTGCCGTGGAGCGAGCTCTCGAACGGATCGCCGCTCGCGACAACGAGATTCGTGCGTTCACGGTGGTGCGAGCCGAAGCCGCGCTTGCTGAGGCCGACGCCCTCGATGCGGGCGGCCCGGGCCACGACGGCCCGCTCGCGGGAGTCCCGGTAGCGGTCAAGGAGGAGTACGACGTCACCGGTCACGTCACCACACTCGGAGGTCGGGGCAACTCGACCCCGGTCAGGGCCGACTCCGAGGTGATCCGCCGGCTGCGGGCCGCGGGAGCGGTCATCGTCGGCAAGACGGCGATGCCGGAGTTCGGGCAGTTCCCGCACACCGAGAGCCTGGCCCACGGGCGGACCCACAACCCGTGGGACCTCAGCCGCTCGCCGGGCGGGTCGTCGGGTGGCTCAGCGGCGGCGGTCGCCGCGGGGATGGTGCCGGTGGCCATGGGCGCGGACGGTGGTGGCTCGATCCGGATCCCCGCCTCCTGTTGCGGGCTGGTCGGCCTCAAGCCCAGCCGCGGCCGGGTGAGCGTCGCGCCGTTGACCGAGCATTGGTTCGCCTTGGTCTGTCTCGGCGCGCTCACTCGCACGGCGGCCGACTCCGCGCTCGTCCTCGACGTCATCTCCGGAGCAACGCCGACCGATCGCTGGCGCCTGGCACCCCCGGGTATGCCGTTCGCCCAGGCCGCAGCCACTCCGCCAGGTCGGTTGCGGGTCGGGTGGACCACCACCCCCGTGCTGCCCGGCGGGAAGGTGGACCCTCAGGTCGTGTCGGCCGTGGCCGCGCTGGCTGACCGGTTGGCCGGGCTCGGGCACGACGTCCAGCACATCTCGCCGCGATGGCCGGCGCCGACCACCGCGTTCCTCCCGCAGTTCTATGCCGGGATGCGGGTGGAGGCAGGTCAGGTTGAACACCCGGAATTGCTTGAGCCGCGGACCAAAGCCACCGTGCGCCTGTCGGGCTGGGCCACCGACCGCGTCGTGGCGCGCGCTCTCAGGGCGGGGGAGCGAGTGACCGCGGCGCTGGACACGATGTTTGCCGACTGGGACGTCCTGCTCACTCCGACCCTGCCCGTCCCCCCGCCGCCGCTGGGCCAGCTGGATGGCCAAGGAACGCTGCGGTCGCAGATCGTCTCGACACCGCTGGTGGGTTTCACCACCATCTTCAACGTCAGCGGGCACCCGGCGGCCTCGGTCCCGGCCGGACTCACCCGCGAAGGGTGGCCGGTCGGCGCCCAACTCGTCGCCGGGATGGGTCAGGAAGGCCGCCTCCTGGCCCTTGCCGCCCAACTCGAGGCTGCTCCGTAGGTCCCCCCAGCCGCGGGGTCGAGGTATTCCACCATCACCCGACGATGGCGGAATACCTCGACCCGGCTGGGGGAGCGGACACAATGGCGGGGTGTCGCCCCGCCTCTCACACCTGTCGCGCCTTCGCTCAGTCGCGCCCGAGGTGTTCGACCCGTATGCCGCCGCCGACCCCGCGGTCGTCGCGGCGTCCCTCGCCGACGCCGTTCCCGAGGTCTATTGGACCGATCCGGCCCAGCGCCCGATGCGCCCGGACCCCCGACCCGTCCTGCACGGCACCTCACATCGGGCCGACCTGGTCGTCATCGGCGGTGGCTTCACCGGCCTCTGGGCCGCCTTGCAGGCCTTGGAGGACGACCCCAGCGCCACCGTCGTCGTTCTGGAAGCTGGTCGCCTGGGGACAGGGGCGTCCGGTCGCAACGGCGGCTTCGTCTCCGCGTCGCTCACGCACGGCCTGGCCCAAGGCGTCGCCCTCTGGCCCGACGAACTGCCCACCCTCGAGCGGCTCGGCACCGACAACATCGCCGGGCTGGAAGCCAGCCTCACGGGATACGGGATCGACGCAGACTTCCACCGACCCGGCGAGCTGACCCTGTCGCTCACCCCCAACCAGGACGGGGCGATCACCGAGGGCTATGAGTTGCACCGTGCCCACGGCCTGGCCGGGGAGGTCCTGGATGCCGACGCGGCCCGCGCTCGGGTCAACTCACCGCTCTATCGGGGCGGCTGGTTCGACCCGTCAGTGGCCCTCGTCGACCCGGCCCGCCTCGTATGGGGGCTGGCGGCGGCGGTCGAGTCGCTCGGCGGCACGATCCACGAGGGCAGCCCGGCGACCTCGCTCGACGTGGACGGCGCCGGAGTCCGGGTGACGACCACCTCCGGTGCCATCGCGGCCCGCCGGGTGGTCGTCGGGACCAACGCCTACCCGGGCGTGCTCAAGCGACTGCGCCCCTTCATCCTCCCCGTCTACGACCACGTCCTCATGACCGAGCCGCTCACCGCCGCCCACCTCAGCGCCATCGGGTGGCAGGGCCGCGAAGGCCTCACCGACGCGGGCAACCAGTTCCACTACTACCGGCGCACCCTGGACGACCGCGTCCTCTTCGGCGGCTTCGACGCCAACTACCACTTCCGCGGCCGGATCGACCCGGCCCTGGAGCAGTCCGCCTCTCACGACCTGCTCGCCAGGCACTTCTTCGCGATCTTCCCCCAACTGGCCGGGCTGCGGTTCACCCATCGGTGGGCAGGCGTCATCGACACGACGTCGCGGTTCACCCCGTTCTTCGGCCGCACCCACGGCGGCCGGGTCGCCTATGCCGTCGGCTACACCGGACTCGGCGTCGGCTCCTCGCGCTTCGGTGCCCGGGTCGCGCTGGATCTGCTCAGAGGGCGCGACACCGAGCGCACCCGGCTGGCGATGGTCCGGCGCAAGCCCGTGCCGTTCCCGCCCGAGCCGATCCGGTATGCCGCGGTCCGCGCCACGCGCGCATCCCTCGCCGCCGAAGATCGCACCGGACAGCGCAACTTCTGGCTGCGCACCCTCGACCGGCTTGGCGTCGGCTTCGACAGTTGATCGCCTAGAGGTGGCTCGACAACAACACGGAGCGACCGGCGTCGGCCTGGCTCCTCAGGAATTGACGCAGCCAGCAACTCGCTTCAGGCCGTTGGTCGGGGAGGAGGGCTCAGCTACGGCCTGGGCCCCTCAGGATGGCCGCGATCACTGCCCCGCCGGCAGCAGCGGCGACGAGGGCGGAGACCACGAGGACGGTTGGCGAAACCTCCGCCTTGGCTGCGGCGAACCCGATCGCCACCACGAACAGGGCCAATCCGATGGCCGCCAATGCGAGCAGGTGGTTCCTGGAAAGCGCAGACACAACTCCTCCTCGGGCCCGAAGCGCCGCTACCCACAAGGACGCTATGGGCGGGTCGGAGATTGACAAAGGGGGAACGGCTGACACCTTGGTGCCATGGCAGGTTGATGCCCTACGACGAGTGTGTCACCCGGTGTACGGCGCGCCCAGCCACGACCGGCGCGGGTCGGGTTCGACAGCTGAGCCGCACGGCGTCGATATACGGGGGTGCGGGGCGGCGATTACCGGCGGACCCGGCCCAGGACGTAGACTGGCCGATGGCCTTCGGGCCACGGCACCATCGCAGCACCATTTCGCGCGTCCCTCGTCGGCGGTCCCATGACCACCGAAGGCGCACCACGGCAGTCCGGTCGGCCACACGGCATACCGGCGGGGTGAGTCAGGACGCCAGGCAGGTATGCCGCACCCGCGCCTCGCGCGCGGACCCCGCGGCCTACCGACGTAACTGACAACGACACATAGGAGAACACGGCATGGCCGTCGTTACCATGCGCCAGCTCCTCGAGAGCGGCGTCCACTTCGGGCACCAGACCCGCCGGTGGAACCCCAAGATGAAGCGCTTCATCATGACCGAGCGCAACGGCATCTACATCATCGACCTGCAGCAGTCGCTGACCCACATCAACGACGCCTACGAGTTCGTCCGCGAGACGGTTGCCCACGGCGGGTCGATCCTGTTCGTCGGCACGAAGAAGCAGGCCCAGGAGCCCGTGGCCGAGCAGGCCGCGCGGGTCGGGATGCCCTACGTCAACCACCGCTGGCTCGGCGGCATGCTCACCAACTTCACGACCATCTCCAAGCGGCTGCAGCGCCTCAAGGAGCTTGAGGAGATCGACTTCGACGACGTGGCCGGTTCGGGCCACACGAAGAAGGAACTGCTCATCCTCAAGCGCGAGAAGGACAAGCTTGAGAAGACCCTCGGCGGCATCCGCACGATGGCTCGGGTCCCTTCGGCCGTGTGGATCGTCGACACGAAGAAGGAGCACCTGGCTGTCGACGAGGCTCGCAAGCTCGGGCTGCCGGTCATCGCGATCCTCGACACCAACTGTGACCCCGACGAGGTCGACTACAAGATCCCGGGTAACGACGACGCCATCCGCTCGGTGGCTCTGCTGACCCGGGTCATCGCCGACGCCGTCGCCGACGGTCTCGTGGCGCGCTCGAGCGTCCGCACCGGCGAGTCCGCCGAGGGTGTCGCCGCTGACGAGCCGCTGGCCGAGTGGGAGCGCGAGCTCTACGCCGAGGCTGACGCCGCTGCTGCCGCTCCTGTTGAGGCTCCTGCTGTCGAGGCCGTCGTGGCCGAGGCTGCTGTCGAGGCTGTCGAAGCCCCCGTCGCCGAGGTTGTCGAGGCACCCGTCGTCGAGGCACCCGTTGCCGAGGTCGCCGACGTCGTCGTGGCCGAAGAGGCCTCGGCCGCTGAGGTTGCCGAGGTCGCGGAGGCCGTCGAGGCTGTCGAGGCCGCTGCCGACGAGCCGCAGGCCTGAGCCGCGCGGCATACCCATTCCTGACCGAAACCGCAGAGAGAGTAACGATGGCGAATTTCACCGCCGCTGACATCAAGGCGCTGCGCGAGCAGACCGCCGCCGGAATGATGGACGTCAAGAGGGCCCTCGAAGAGGCCGACGGCGACATGGCCCAGGCCGCAGAGATCCTGCGGATCAAGGGCCTCAAGGGTGTGACCAAGCGTGAGGGCCGATCGGCCTCCAACGGTTTGGTCGCCGCCAAGGTCGAGAACGGAGTTGGCACCCTCGTTGAGGTCAACTGCGAGACCGACTTCGTCGCCAAGGGCGAGCGCTTCATCGCGCTGGCTGACCAGGTGCTGGCCCAGGCCGTCGCCACGGAGGCCGCCGACGCCGAGACGCTGCTGGCGAGCACGCTGCCCGACGGACGGACCGTCGCCGAGTTGCTCGTCGAGGGCAACGCGGCCACCGGCGAGAAGATCGAGGTCCGTCGCGTGGCCCGGGTGACCGGCGACCGCGTCGTGTCCTACCTGCACAAGACTAACCGCGACCTGCCCGCGCAGATCGGTGTTCTCGTGGCCACCACCGGTGGCGATGAGGAGATCGCTCACGACGTCGCGATGCACATCGCGGCCTTCTCCCCGACGGTGCTCGGTCGTGAGGACGTCCCGGAGGACGTCGTCGCCAACGAGCGTCGCATCGCCGAGGCCACGGCCCGCGAGGAGGGCAAGCCCGAGGCTGCCCTGCCGCGGATCATCGAGGGCCGGGTCAACGGCTTCTTCAAGGAGAACGTCCTGCTCGAGCAGGCCTTCGCCAAGGACCAGAAGAAGTCGGTCGCCCAGGTGCTCAAGGAGGCCGGCGCCGAGGCGTCATCCTTCGCCCGCTTCCGCGTCGGCAACTGATCGCGTCAGCGCAGACACCCGCACCATCCGGTATGCCGCCCGCCCCCGTTCGGGGGCCGGGCGGCATACCGCGTTGAGGGCCGCAGTTTCCCTGGGGGCGGCTCCCGTCGCACCCCGCTCAACCCCCTCGCTCGCAACCCCCTCGCACCACCCCCGCCCGACTGCTGGACGCCGGGTGCGGCCGGGGATGTGGCAAGATCGAACGACCGCCCAAGCCACAATGAAGGAGCCGCCATGAGCGCCCCGGACACCGTTGCGCCCGCCCCGGACGAGAGCCACCCGGCATACCGGAGGGTCTTGCTCAAGTTGTCGGGTGAGGTCTTCGGCGGCGGCCGCACGGGCGTGGACCCCGACGTCGTCAAGGAGATCGCCGGCCAGATCGCGGCGGCCGTGACCGACAGCGTCCAGGTGGCCATCGTCGTCGGCGGGGGCAACTTCTTCCGCGGCGCGGAGTTGCAGCAGAAGGGCATGGACCGGGCTCGCGCCGACTACATGGGCATGCTGGGCACGGTGATGAACTGCCTTGCGCTCCAGGACTTCCTTGAGAAGGCCGGGGTCCCGACGCGGGTGCAGACCGCGATCACCATGGGCCAGGTCGCCGAGGCCTACATCCCGCTGCGTGCCATCCGGCACATGGAGAAGGGCCGCGTCGTCATCTTCGGCGCGGGCGCCGGTATGCCGTACTTCTCCACCGACACGGTCAGCGCCCAGCGCGCGTTGGAGACACATTGCGACCGGCTGCTCATCGCCAAGAGCGGGGTTGATGGCATCTATACCGCCGACCCCAAGATCGACCCGACCGCGACCAAGATCGAGGCGCTGACCTTCGCCGATGCGCTGGGGCGCGGGTTGAAGATCCTCGACGCTGCAGCCTTCGCGCTGTGTGCCGAGAACCGCCTGCCGATGCTCGTGTTCGGCATGGAGGGCGAGGGAAACATCACCCGTGCCCTGCGAGGTGAGAGGATCGGCACACTGGTGACCGCCGGATGACCCACATGCAAGGAGCAGGACGACCGCGATGATCGACGAGACACTCTTCGAGGCCGAAGAAAAGATGGAAAAGGCCGTCGAGGTTGCCAAGGAAGACTTCGCCGGCATCCGCACCGGACGGGCCAACCCGGGGATGTTCAACAAGCTCCTCGTTGACTACTACGGGTCGCCGACGCCGATGCAGCAGTTGGCGTCCTTCCAGACCCCTGAGGCGCGGACAATCATCATCAAGCCGTTCGACGCGAAGGCGATGCACGGCATCGAGCGCGCGATCCGCGACTCCGACCTCGGGGTCAACCCCAGCAACGACGGCGTCGTCATCCGGTGCATCCTCCCGGTCCTCACCGAGGAGCGCCGCCGCGACTACATCAAGCTCGCCCACCACAAGGCCGAGGAAGCCCGGGTGTCGATCCGCAACGTCCGGCGCAAGGCCAAGACCGACCTCGAGCACCTCATCAAGGACGGCGAGGTCGGCGAGGACGACGGCAACCGCGCCGAGAAGGAACTCGACCAGATGACCAAGAAGTACGTCGACACGATCGACCACCTGGTCAAGGGCAAGGAGGCCGAGCTGCTCGAGGTGTGAAGCCTCGACCCTCGGCGTCCCGATGAGCGCCCCTCAGCCCATGTCCGAGGCCCCCTTGGCCTCCCCGTCCTCACGTGCCGGGCGCAACCTCCCGGCCGCGATCGGTGTCGGACTGTTGCTGGGTGCCCTCATCATCGGCACCCACGTCTGGCGTAAGGAACTCTTCCTCGTCCTCGCAACGGCATCGGTCTCCGTCGGCTGCTGGGAGATCGCCAAAGCGATGCAGCGCAAGGGGATCCGGGCGCCCGTCTTCCCCGTGGTCCTCGGCTGCGTCGTTCAGATGACGGGTGCCTACTTCCTCGGCGAGCAGGCGTTGTTTGTCGCCTTCGTGCTCACCGCGGCCCTGATCGTCATGTGGCGCGGCAGCGAGAGCATCAGCGGCGCGGCGACCGACGTCAGCGCGGGCGTGTTCATCGCGGCATACCCCGCGTTGCTGGCGGGCTTCGCGATGCTCCTGCTCGCCGCTCCGGATGGCGCGTGGCGTAGCTTCACCTTCCTGTGCGTGACCGTCGCGAGCGACGTCGGAGGGTATGCCGTCGGCGTCCTCGCCGGGCGTCACCCGATGGCGCCCCGGATCAGCCCGAAGAAGACCTGGGAGGGCTTCGCCGGCTCGTTCCTCGGCTGCATCCTCGTCGGCATCATCTGCGTCACCGTCGGCCTGCACGGGCCGTGGTGGGTCGGCGCGATCCTCGGGGTTGTCACCGCGCCCGCCGCCACGCTGGGCGACCTGGTCGAGTCGGCGATCAAGCGTGACCTCGGGATCAAGGACATGTCCAACATCCTGCCCGGCCACGGCGGCCTGATGGACCGACTCGACTCGCTGATGGTCTCGGCGCCGTTCATCTGGGCCACGCTGACCATCCTCCTTCCGCTGCCCAAGTGACTCGGTGACCCGGTGACCAACCCGCCCGAAGCGACCGGCGTTCCTTCCGCCGCGCCCGCTCCCCGTCCCACGCGGCGGCCCGCCCCCGGCGAGCTCACCTTCGAGGCCCCCCGACGCGGTATGCCGCCGCGTCACCTCGCTGACCTCGACGCAGCCGGGCGCAAGGCAGCCGTCGAAGCCTTGGGCCACAAGGGATTCCGGGCCGGCCAACTGTCCAAGCACTACTTCGAGCGGCTCGTCGACGCGCCTGAGGAGATGACCGACCTGCCTGGCGCCGCCCGCACCGAGCTCGTCGACGCCCTCCTGCCGCGGCTGCTCACCCCGGTCAAGCACCTCGTCGCGGATGAAGGCCGCACCGTCAAGTCGGTGTGGCGACTGCATGACGGCGCCCTCGTCGAATCGGTGCTCATGCGTTACCCCGAGCGGGTGACGATGTGTATCTCCAGCCAGGCCGGCTGCGGGATGAACTGCCCCTTCTGTGCGACCGGGCAGGGCGGGTTGACCCGCAACCTGTCGACGGCCGAGATCGTCGAGCAGGTCGTCGCCGGGGCCAGGATGCTGCGTCGAGGCGAGGTGCCCGGTGGCGACGCCGACGCCGAGCGCGAGCGTCCCCTGCGGGTGTCGAACGTCGTCTTCATGGGGATGGGGGAGGCCCTGGCCAACTACTCCCGTGCCATCGCCGCGATCCGCCGGCTCACCGACCCGGCGCCCGATGGGCTGGGGATGTCGGCTCGCGGGCTGACCATGTCGACGGTCGGGCTCGTGCCGGCCATCGACCGACTGGCCGGCGAGGGCATCCCCGTCACCTTGGCGCTGTCACTGCATGCCCCCGACGACGAGTTGCGCGACGAACTCGTGCCCATCAACACGCGGTGGCGGGTCGATGAGGCGCTGGACGCGGCATACCGCTATTTCGAGGCGACCGGCCGACGCGTCTCCATCGAATACGCCCTCATCCGCGACATCAACGACCAATCCTGGCGCGCTGACCTGTTGGGGGAGAAGCTCGCCCGCCGCGGTCGCGGGTGGGTGCACGTCAACCCCATCCCGCTCAACCCCACGCCCGGCTCAAAATGGACGGCGTCGCGTACCGGAGTCCAGCAGCAGTTCGTCGAGCGGCTGCGGGCACACGGCATACCGACGACGGTCCGCGACACCCGCGGGCGCGAGATCGACGGTGCCTGTGGCCAGCTCGCGGCGACGACCGCCTGACCCGGGCTGATCCTCCGAACGTCCCAATGAGTGGGCTCGGCCCCCGCTAGATTCGGTATGCCGCCCGCTCACCCCCGCGGGCCGCCTCCGGTCCGCCAGGGCACTCGCGAGCCGGCGTCACGGCATACGGGAAGGATCCCCACATGCGCGCCCTGACCAAGGTGAACGCCGGACCCGGCTTGGAACTGGTCGACCGACCCGAGCCGACCTGCGGCCCGCTCGATGTCAAGGTGCGCGTGCTGCGCGCCGGCCTGTGCGGCACCGACCTGCACCTGGAACAGTGGGACGACTGGGCCGCCTCGACGGTCAAGGCACCGATGGTCATCGGGCACGAGTTCTACGGCGAGATCGTCGAGGTCGGGGAGGACGTGCCGGCGGGGACGGCCGTCGCCGTCGGCGCGCGGGTGTCGGGCGAGGGGCACATCGTCTGCGGCCACTGCCGCAACTGCCGGGCCGGCCGCCGCCACGTGTGCATCAACACCATCGGCATCGGCGTCAACCGGGACGGAGCGTTCGCCGACTTCATCGTCCTGCCCGCGACGAATGTCTGGGTCCAGCCGGACGCCATCGACCCCGACCTGGGAGCGATCTTCGACCCGCTCGGCAACGCGACCCATACGGCGCTGCAATGGCCGCTTGTGGGCGAGGACGTCCTCATCACCGGGGCCGGGCCGATCGGGGTGATCGCCGCGGCCATCGCCCGGCACGCGGGAGCCAAGAACGTCGTCGTCACGGACATCTCCGACTATCGGCTGGGGCTGGCCAAAGCCGCCGGTGCGGATCTCACGGTCAATGTGGCCACGACCCGGATCAAGGACGCGCAGCGCGAGTTGGGCATGCGGGAAGGCTTCGACATCGGCCTGGAGATGTCCGGTGCCCCGTCGGCCGTGGCCGAGATGCTCGCCAACCTCAACCATGGCGCCAAGGTCGCGATGCTCGGCCTGCCGAAGGACCCCTACCCGATCGACTGGGGTCGGGTGATCACCCACATGATCACCCTCAAGGGCATCTACGGCCGCGAGATGTTCGAGACCTGGTATCTCATGTCGTCGATGCTCGCCACTTCCGAGACCTTCACGTCGGCGGTGTCGTCGGTCATCACCCATCGATTCCCTGCCAGCCAGTGGGCCGACGCCTTCGCAGCGGCCCGCTCAGGCGAGTGCGGCAAGGTCGTCCTTAACTGGAGTTAATCCTCGGCAACCTCTCTGGCCAATCCTGCGTTCTTGACCCGCGCCGACGGAATAAGCTTCCGGCCGTGACTCCCTCCGACGACCTCATGGACGCCGCTCTGGCGGTCGTCGGAGAGGCCGGAGTGCCGGGGCTGACCTGGAAGCGGATCGATGAGCGGGCCGGGGCCGCGGAGGGCGCGACCTTCTCGCTCTACCCGACGATGGACCTGCTGGTCGAGGCCATGTTGGGGCGACTGATCACCCTCGACGGGCAGGCCTGGCTCGCTACCGGAACCGCGCTCAACCCGACCTCGGCCCGCGAGTTCGCCGACCGGATGGCCGCCCTCACCGTGTCCCACATCGAGCTGATGGGGCAGGCCACTCGGGCGCGGTTCGCCCTGTTCCTCGGTCGGCCGGAGGCGATGGCCCAGGGTCAGGCCGCCGTACTGGACGTCATCACCGTCATCCTTGACTCCATTGGCGTCCCCGACCCGGCCGCGCGAGCCCGACACGTCGCGGACCTCGTGGGAGGCACCGCGTTGCACGCCTTGACCGTTCGTCAGGGCGAGCCCATCGATGAGGCCGCGCTGGCTGCCGCTTTCTGGCGGTTGCTGCGCTGACCCCGACGCGCTAACTGCTCTCACCCGAAGGAGACCTCCGTGTACGGGTCCATCAAGGACGAACTTCTCGCCACCCTCGCCGAGATCGACGCTGCGGGGCTCTACAAGCGGGAGCGTCAGCTCACCACGGCGCAGTCGGCTCACGTCGGCGTCGGTGGTGGGTCGCCGGCCGTGCTCAACTTCTGCGCCAACAACTACCTCGGCTTGGCCGATCACCCCGACGTCGTCGCCGCAGCCAAGGCGGCCCTCGACGAGTGGGGTTTCGGGATGGCATCGGTGCGCTTCATCTGCGGCACCCAGACCCAGCACACCCTGCTCGAAGATCGCCTGTCGGCCTTCCTCGGCACCGAGGCGACGATCCTCTACTCCTCGTGCTTCGACGCCAACGGTGGGGTGTTCGAGGTGCTCTTCGGCGAGGGCGACGCGATCATCTCCGACGAGCTCAACCACGCCTCGATCATCGACGGGGTGCGCCTGGCCAAGGCCGCGCGCTATCGCTACCGCAACGCCGACATGGCCGACCTCCGGGTCCAGTTGGAGGCCGCGCGTGCCGCTGGGGCTCGCCGGGTCGTCATTGTCACCGACGGGGTCTTCTCGATGGACGGCTCCTACGCGCCACTCCCGCAGATCTGCGACCTCGCGGAGGAGTATGCCGCGATGGTCCTCGTCGACGACTCGCACGCCGTCGGGTTCGTCGGGGAGGGCGGCCGGGGGACGCCGGAGCTCTTCGGCGTCGCCGATCGGGTCGACATCGTCACCGGCACGTTGGGCAAGGCCCTCGGCGGTGCCTCTGGTGGCTATGTCTCGAGCCACCGGGAAGTGGTCGACCTGCTGCGTCAGCGCTCGCGTCCCTACCTGTTCTCCAACTCGGTCGCCCCGGCCGTCGTCGCCGGCTCGTTGGCCGCCCTCGATCTCGTGGCATCCTCCGGTGAGGCCCGAGCGGCCCTGCGCGCCAACAGCACGCTCTTCCGGGAGCTGATGACGGCGGCCGGCTTCGACCTGCTGCCCGGCTCGCACCCCATCACGCCGGTGATGTTCCCAGGCGAGGACGGGGCCCGGCAGGCGACGATGATCGCCGACCACATGCTCGGCAACGGCGTCTATGTCATTGCGTTCTCCTTCCCTGTCGTCCCCAAGGGCAAGGCCCGGATCCGGGTCCAACTCTCGGCCGCTCATTCGGAGGCCGACGTGCGCGCCTGTGTCGCCGCCTTCGTTGCTGCTCGCGACGCGGTGGGCTAAAGGCGCCGCCCGACGCTGCGTCAGTCAGCTGAAGGAAGCAGGATCGCCGCGGCTTCCTCGATCGTGTCGACGAGATGCACGACCTCGGCCATTGGACGATTGCCTGCCAAGGCGGTGACCAGCGGCCAGGTCGGCACGAGGCGCTGCCAGTGGCTGCGACCGACGAGCACCAGCGGCGGCAACGTCCCCGTCGGGTCGGCCAACCGGCCGTAATACAGCCGGGTGACCCCTTGGAAGATCTCCTGCACCGTCCCGGCGGCCCCTGGCAGGACGACTGTCCCCGCAGTGCATCGAGCTAGCAACCCGTCCTCGCGCAGGGCGTTCGAGAAGTACTTCGCGATGCCCTGGCCGAACACATTGGGCGGTTCGTGGCCGTAGAACCAGGTCGGGATGCCGATGCTGCGCAACGGCAACCCGCGCAGTTCGCCGCTGTCAGGCCGACGTCCCAACTGCTCTCGGACCCGCAACCCGAGCTCGGCCCAGGGCCCGACGTCGGGCCGATAGGACGGCACCTTTGACAGCGCGGCGATGGCGGCGTCGAGGTCCGCGGGGGACACGGCATACGCCCCGAGGTTGGCGGCCTCCATCGCGCCGGGGCCGCCCCCGGTGGCGACCACGCAGCCGCCCTCGGCGAGCAGGTGCCCCAACCGGGCTGCCGCCGCGTAGACGCCGCTGCCGCGTTGGGCCTCGTGGCCGCCCATCACCCCGACGACGGGGAGCCCGTCGAGCACCTCGTCGAGGGTGTCGGTCATTGACTCGTCGTGGATCGCCCGCAGCATGGTGACGTAGGCGTCCCGGCCCGAGCGGCGATCCATCGTCCAGTCGAAGGCCCGCGCGTCGGGGGTTCCGGCGTAGCCGAGCGGACCGGACAGCCCGGCATACAACTCGTCGGCGGTGTAGAGGCGCGCGCGGTAGACCTCGACGGGAGCCTTGGGGTCGCTGGGGAAGACGATGGCGCCGTGCCTGATGAGGTGCAGGGTGAGCGCGGGGGAGAGCCGACCGCCGAGCACGACCAGGTCGGTGACATCCGTGCGGTCGAGCAGCTGCTCCTCGACGGCGTGCAGATCGAGGTCCTGCAGCCGCACACCACCGAGGGCCCCGCCGCGCGCCAGCAGCGCGCGCAGCTGCTCGAGGCGGTCGATCTCCACGATGGCACTCTGCCAGAGCCGCTCGACGGGCACGACCGTTCGGCGCAGGTGGGCGCGTTCCGGGCGCAAAGGACGGGGTAGGCATCCGGCGTCCGGTGGCGCGCGGGCGGCATACCGGGCACCCTCATGACCCATGAGCACTGGCGCTTACTCGACCGCATACGCGGCAAGCCTGGCCAACCCGACCGCCTTCTGGGGCGAGGCGGCGAAGGACATCGACTGGATCACGCCACCGACGACAGTTCTGGACGACAGCCGGCCGCCCTTCTACCGGTGGTTCCCCGACGGGACGCTCAACACCTGCTTCAACGCGATCGACCGGCACGTCGCGGGCGGGCGCGCGGATCAGGTCGCCATCCACTACGACTCACCGGTGACGGGCCGCAAGGACTCCTTCACGTATGCCGAGTTGCTGGCTCACGTGAGTCGGCTCGCCGGTGCGCTGGTCGGGGCGGGTGTCGGCAAGGGCGACCGGGTCCTGGTCTACATGCCGATGGTCCCCGAAGCGGTCTTCGCGATGCTGGCCTGTGCGCGGATCGGGGCGATCCACTCGGTGGTCTTCGGCGGGTTCGCACCGGCCGAGGTCGCCGCCCGCATCGACGACGCCAAGCCCAAACTCATCCTCTCGGCATCGTGCGGCATCGAGCCCAACCGGGTCGTGCCCTACAAGCCCTTCCTCGACGAGGGCATCGCCCGGTCCGAGCACAAGCCCGACCAGGTCGTCGTCCTGCAGCGTGAGCAGGCGCGGGCCGAGTTGGGGGAGCGGGACGTCGACTGGGCCGAGTTCATCTCGACGCCGGCCGCGGATGCCGGAGCCGACTGTGTCGAGGTCGCCGCTACCGACCCGCTCTACATCCTCTACACCTCGGGCACCACCGGGAAGCCCAAGGGCATCTACCGCGACAACGGCGGGCACGCCGTCGCCCTGCGCTGGTCGATGCGCAACATCTACGACGTCGCGCCCGGCGAGACGATGTTCACCGCCAGCGACGTCGGCTGGGTCGTCGGGCACTCCTACATCGTCTACGCGCCACTGCTCACGGGCGCGACGACGATCCTTTACGAAGGGAAACCGGTCGGGACCCCCGACGCGGGCGCCTTCTGGCGGATCATCTCGGAGTACGGCGCGGTGACGATGTTCACCGCCCCCACTGCCTTCCGGGCGATCAAGAAGGAAGACCCCGAGGCGACGCTGCTCGCGGGCTACGACCTGTCGCACTTCCGGCAGTTGTTCCTCGCGGGGGAGCGCCTCGACCCCGACACCTACCACTGGGCCACCGACAAGCTCGGCAAGCCGGTCATCGACAACTGGTGGCAGACCGAGACCGGGTGGCCGATCGCCGCCAACTGCGTGGGGCTCGAGCGACTGCCGATCAAGGCCGGGTCGCCGTCGGTCGCCGTGCCGGGCTATGACGTGCAGATCCTCGACCCGACCGGCGAGCAGTTGCCGGCGGGCACCGAGGGCGCGATCGCGATCAAGCTCCCGCTGCCCCCAGGGACCTTCCCGACGCTGTGGCACGACGACGAGCGTTACGTCTCGTCCTACCTGTCGGCCTACCCCGGCTACTACCTCACCGGTGACGGTGGCTTCATCGACGAGGACGGCTACATCTACGTCATGGGCCGCACCGACGATGTCCTCAACGTCGCTGGACACCGGTTGTCGACCGGCTCGATCGAGGCGGCGCTGGCCGGCCACGCGGCCGTCGCCGAGTGCGCGGTCATCGGCGTGCACGACGACTTCAAGGGCCAGATCCCGCGGGCCCTCGTCGTCGTCAAGTCTGGGGTCGACGTCGAGGCCGACGGTGACCGGATCCGCAAGGAGCTCGTCGACCGGGTCCGCTCAGAGGTCGGTGCGGTCGCGTCGCTGCGTCAGGTCGACATCGTCGCCGCCCTTCCCAAGACGCGATCAGGCAAGATCCTGCGCAAGACGATGCGGGAGATCGCCGACGGCCACACGCCAGCCGTGCCGGCCACCATCGAGGACGCCGGAGTTCTCGACCGGCTCGCCCCGGTGCTGCGCCCGCACGGATAGGCGCGCGGGCGGCATACCGGCCGGCCCGTGGGGTCAACCCACGGACGGGTATGCCGCCCTCCCACGCGCGGTGTCACCATGCTTCGGTGCTCGGTGCGCTCCAGGGGTTCTCGACGATTGCCGCGGTCATTTCCGTGGGTTTCGTCCTTGCCCACGTCGGGGTGCTCGGGATGGAAGCCCGCAACATCCTCGCCGACCTGGCGTTCTTCGTCGCCTCGCCGGCCCTGCTGCTCGTGGTGCTGTCCAAGGCTCCGGTGTCGGCGGTGCTCTCGTGGGGGCTGGTCGTCGCCGCAGGCGGAGCGCTGCTCGTCATGGCCATCGCCGCCGCGATCGCGCATTGGCGCTGGGGGATGGGGCTCGGCGAGACCGTGATGGCCGCGCTCTGCTCGGGTTACGTCAACTCGGGGAACCTCGGCCTGCCGATCGCGCTCTATGTCCTCGGCGACATCACGTATGCCGCGCCCGTCCTGCTCCTGCAACTGCTCGTGTTGACGCCGGTGAGCATGACCGTGTTGGACTCCCAATTGCCTTTTGCCAAGCCGGGTGTGATGTCAAGGGTGGCCGGGCTGTTGCGCAACCCGATCACGGTGGGGGCACTGATCGGTCTGGTCCTGTCGGTGACCGGCCGCCAGCTTCCGTCGGCGCTCCTCGACCCGATCACGCTCATCGGCAACCTCGCGGTGCCCTGCATGCTGATCGCGTTTGGAGTTGCGCTGCGGTTGGGGCAGCGGCCGGGGAAGGACCTCGGCCGGGTGGCAACGTTGTCGGGCCTCAAACTCGTCGGGCAGCCGGTGATCGCCGCGTCGTTGGGGGCCGCCCTCGGGTTGCGGGGGCACGAGTTGTTCGCTGTCGTCGTCATGGCCGCGCTGCCCACCGCGCAGAACATCTTCACCTATTCACTGCGCTATGACCGGGGCGTCTATCTCACCCGCGACACCATCTTCGTCACGACCCTGGCCTCGGCGCCGGTGATCCTCGTGGCCGCGCTGGTCTTCGGTGGGGCCTGACCGACCCTGGGCTGCCGGTCGCGCCCGAATTCCCCACACTCGCCGATGATCTGGGGAGGTCCCGGCCCTGGCTGCCCCAAGTTCCCCACACTCGCCGGTGATCTGGGGAAGGGGTATGCCGGTCGCGCCCGAATTCCCCACACTCGCCGGTGATCTGGGGAAGGGGTATGCCGGTCGCGCCCGAATTCCCCACACTCGCCGGTGTTGTGGCGAAGGGCTGAGCGGGGTGCCGTGGGCCGGCAGGCTGACTGGGTTGGTCAGGGTTGGTCAGGGTTGGTCAGGGTCGGTCACCTCAGTGGCCGGTGAGGGCGGACAACACCCGTCCCAGCACCGCCTCGCGGCCCGTGAGTGACTCCTCGAGATCCGCCCACCCCGCCACTCGCAGCCCGGCGTTGACGCCCAGCCACCGCACCGGCTCCGGCTCCCACGACGGCGAGACATGGCCCACCCACGGCAGCCGGGTCAGCCCGCTCGCCCGCCCCAGCACCAGATCGGCCAGCGTGCGTCCGGCCAGGTTGCTCGCCGCCACGCCATCGCCCACATAACCGCCGGCCCACCCCAAGCGCGCCACGGGGTCGTAGCCCACCGACGGATGCCAGTCCCGCGCGATCCCCAGCGGTCCGCCCCAACGGTGGGTCACGGCACACCCCTGCAGGATGGGGAACAGCTCGCGCAAGGTGCGCTCCAACTCCGCGAAAACCGTTGGTTCCGAATCGAACTCGGGCCGAATCGCGGACCCCCAGTGATAGGGCGCCCCCCGGCCGCCGAACGCGATCCGGTCATCAGCCGTCCGCTGGCCATAGATGATGACGTGCCGGTGGTCGGCGAAGGTCTCGCGCTGGGCCAGCCCGATCTCGTCCCACACACCGGCGGGCAGCGGCTCGGTAGCGATCATCAAGGAGTAGACCGGGGTCGTGCGCCGTCGCAGCCCCGCCAGCCGCGCGGTCCAAGCCTCGGTCGCCCGCACGGTATGCCGCGTCCGCACCACCGTCCCCGACTCCAGGACCACTCGACCGGGCGACGCGGACGTGACCCGGGCACCCTCGACAATCACTCCGCCACGCGAACGCACCACTGCCGCAAGCCCGTCCACAAGGTTGCGCGGATGGATCCGCGCGCAGTTGGGGTTGTAGGTCGCGCCCAACAACCCCGACATCCGCACCCGGTCTCGGGCCTCCGGCAGGTCAAGCCAGACGGTGCCATCGCCCCAGGCCGCGCCGGCAGCGGCATACCCGCGGGCTCGCTCGACCTGCGCGGGAGTCCGCGCGGCGAGCACGACGCCACCACGTCGGTAGTCGCAGTCGATGCCTTCGTCGGCGGCGACCCGGCCGACTTCGAGGACGGTCTCACGCAGGGCCGCGCCCATGGATCGCGCTGCGGCCTCACCGGATTCGCGCGCCAACGTGCTGGCAGACACCGGCCACAACGCCGACACCCAGCCACCGTTGCGCCCGCTCGCCCCGAACCCGACGTGCTCGGCTTCCAGCACGACGACGGACAACGACGGGTCCAGCCCGAGCAAGTAGTACGCCGTCCACAGGCCCGTGAAGCCGCCGCCGACGATGGCGACGTCGACCTCGGACGGGGGCTGCGCGGCATACCCCGCGCCCACGGGGCCCACCCCGGGTGCCGCGGCAGGGGAGGGTATGCCGCCCTCCCACCACAGCGGGCGGGTCACAGGTGCGCTTCGGCGCCCTGCAGGACCGAGCGCAGCCGAGAGGTGATGTCGTCGAACTCAGGCTGGCCGATGATGAGCGGGGGAGCGAGTTGGATGACGGGATCGCCCCGGTCGTCGGCCCGACAGTAGATGCCGGCGTCGAAGAGGGCCTTGGACAGGTAGCCGCGCAACAACCGCTCGCACTCGCCGTCGTCGAAGGTCTCGCGGGTGGCTTTGTCCTTGACCAACTCGATGCCGTAGAAGAAGCCTTCGCCGCGGACATCGCCGACGATCGGCAGGTCGAGCAGGGTCTCCAGGGAGGCGCGGAAGGCCGGGGCCGTCTCGCGGACGTGGGCGTTGAGCCCTTCCTTCTCGAAGATGTCGAGGTTGGCCATGGCGACCGCGCACGAGATGGGGTGGCCACCGAAGGTGTAGCCATGCGGGAAGTAGGTCAGCCCGTGCCGGAACGGCTCGAACAGCCGGTCGCTGACGATCATGCATCCCAGCGGTGCATAGCCGGACGTGACGCCCTTGGCCGTGGTGATGATGTCTGGGACGTAGCCGAGTTGGTTGCAGGCGAAGTAGTCGCCGATCCGACCGAAGGCGCAGATCGTCTCGTCGGAGACGAGCAGCACGTCGTACTCGTCGCAGATCTCGCGGACCCGCTCGAAGTAGCCGGGGGGCGGAGGGAAACACCCCCCGGAGTTCTGCACCGGCTCGAGGAAGACGGCGGCGACGGTCTCGGGCCCTTCGAACTCGATGGCCTCGGCGATCCGGTTCGCGGCCCACAGCCCGAACGCCTTCGGGTCATCGCGCAGGTGTTCCGGCGCGCGATAGAGGTTGGTGTTGGGCACCTTGTGGCCGCCGGGCACGAGCGGCTCGAAGACCGCTTTGGCGGCTGGAATGCCGGTGATCGACAAGGCCCCCTGAGGAGTGCCGTGATAAGCGATGTTGCGGCTGATCACCTTGGTCTTCATCGGCTTGCCGACGAGCTTGTAGTACTGCTTGGCCAGCTTCCAGGCCGACTCGACAGCCTCGCCGCCGCCGGTCGTGAAGAACACCCGGTTGAGGTCGCCAGGGGCGTAGTGAGCAAGGCGCTCGGCCAACTCGACGGCCCGCGGGTGGGCATAGGACCACAGCGGGAAGTAGGCGATCTTCTGGAACTGTGCCATGGCGGCGTCGGCCAACTCCTGCCGGCCGTGGCCGACCTGGACGGTGAACAGGCCCGACAGTCCGTCGAGGTATTTGTTCCCTCGGTCGTCCCAGATGTAGGCCCCGTCACCCTTGACGATGAGCGGCACGGTGTGGGCGCCGTCGCGATCCTCGAAGACCGAATGGCGGGTGAAGTGCATCCACAGGTGATCCCGGGCGGCCTCCGAATAGAGCTTGCCGGTGCCGGTGTGGAAGTCGGAGCTGGGTTCCCAGATCTCGGACGGGTAGATCGTCATCGTGTTCCCCAGTTGTAGTGCTGCTTGTTGAGTTCGAGATAGACAAACGTCTCCGTGGCTCCCACACCCGGCAACGTCCGGATCCGCTGCGAGATGACCTCGAGCAGGTGGGCGTCGTCCTCGCACACCACCTCGGCGAGCAGGTCGAAGCTTCCGGCCGTCGTCACGACGTAGTCGACCTCGGGGATCGCGCTGACCGCTTCGGCGACCGGGCCGATGTCGCCCTGGACCTTGATCCCGACCATCGCCTGACGGAGGAAGCCGACATGCAGGGGGTCGGTGACGGCGACGATCTGCACGACCCCGCCGTCGACGAGTTTCTGCACCCGTTGTCGGACGGCCGCCTCGGACAGCCCCACTGCGGTCGCGATCGCGGCATACGACCGACGTCCGTCCTCTTGAAGTTGCTCGATGATCGCCTTCGCGGTGGCGTCGAGAACTTGCCGGGTCGGGCGGCGGGTCGAACGTCTCATTGACGGTCCCGATGTCATGGGGTCTGATCGTGCCCGCTGCGGTGCCGGTTGGCAAGGCCCGGCCGGGCTCGACCCTTCGGAATCTATCGTTTTTGGGGTCCAGGGAGCGCAGAATGCAAAGTTTCTATGCCTTGCCACTACCGAAAACGGTCGCCAGCGGGCTAGATTGCCCGAAACCGCGTCCGGACCGGGAGCCGGCGGCCAGCTCAACGGAGGTCTCTATGTCTCAAGCCCCACGCGTGTTGCGCAACCACGTCGGCGGCGAGTTCGTCGACGCGACGGCCGATGCGCGCAGCGATGTCGTCAACCCGGCGACCGGCCAGGTCGTCGCCACGGCCCCCGTCTCCGGGCAAGAGGACGTCAACCGGGCGTATGCCGCCGCTTCCGCGGCCTTCGAGGAGTGGGGCCGCACGACACCGCGCGAGCGGCAGGAGGCCCTACTGAAGTTCGCCGCTGCGGTGGAGGCTCGGGCCGACGACTTCGTCCACCTTGAGGGCGAGAACACCGGCAAGCCGCACGCGCTCACCGCGAGCGAGGAGGTGCCGCCGATGCTCGACCAGATCCGCTTCTTCGCCGGCGCCGCCCGCGTTCTGGAGGGACGCTCGGCAGGGGAGTACATGCCGGGGCACACCTCGTGGATCCGCCGCGAACCCATCGGCGTGATCGGCCAGGTCACCCCCTGGAACTACCCGATGATGATGGCCGTCTGGAAGATCGCCCCGGCCCTGGCGGCAGGCAACACGGTCGTCCTCAAGCCGAGCGACACGACCCCCGAGACCACCCTGTTGCTCGCTGCGTTGGCCGCCGACTGTTTCCCCGCCGGCACCTTTAACGTCGTCACCGGGGACCGCGAGACCGGCCGGATGGTCGTGTCGAACCCCCGGGCCGACATGGTCGCCATCACCGGGTCGGTGCGGGCCGGCTCGCAGGTCGCCGCCGCTGCCGCCGAGAGCGTCAAGCGGGTCCACCTTGAGCTCGGCGGCAAGGCGCCGGTCGTCGTCTTCGATGACGCCGACATCGAGGCGGCCGTTGAGGGGATCGCCATCGCGGGCTACTTCAACGCGGGGCAGGACTGCACGGCGGCCACCCGGGTGCTCGCCGGTCCCGGGATTTACGACGACTTCGTCGCCGCCCTGGGGGAGTATGCCGCGAACTCGGCCAAGGTCGGCATGCCCGACGACGAGGATGCGCTCTTCGGGCCGGTCAACAACCCCGCGCAGTTGGAGCGGGTGACGGGCTTCCTCAACCGGGTGCCGGCCCACGCGTCTGTGGTGGCCGGCGGCTCCCGCGTCACCGACCTCGGCGATGGGTATTTCATCGCCCCGACGGTGCTCGCCGGCCTGCGCCAGGACGACGAACACATCCAGAACGAGATCTTCGGGCCCGTCATCACCGTGCAGCGCTTCTCCGATGAGGACGAGGCGATCCGGTGGGCCAACGGCGTCGACTACGGCTTGGCGTCGTCGGTCTGGACGAAGGACTTCGGGCGGGCCATGCGGATGTCGCGGGCCTTGGATTTCGGGTGTGTGTGGATCAACACGCACATTCCGATCGTGGCCGAGATGCCACACGGGGGATACAAGCACAGCGGTTACGGCAAGGACCTGTCGATGTACGGCTTGGAGGACTACACCCGTATCAAGCACGTCATGGCCAATATCCAGGCCTGACGCAATCACCGCGCCGATCCCTCGGCCGGAACCTTCTCAACCACTCCCCGGCGGGCCTGGCTCCGCCGCACGTCGTCCCTACCGCGGCCTCGACGGCCCGGCATTCCTCTCAAGGAAGGAGCGGTGCGATGCGCCGATCCGAACCACCTCGTGATCCGCAGGCGCGGGCCCTGGCCTCGCTCGCGGCAAGCTCTCTGTCCCGTCGTCGGCTGCTGTCCGGCGCCGGCCTCGGCCTGGCCGGTGCGGGCCTGGCCGCGTGTGCGCCGCCGTTGCCACCGGCCGCGACCGGCCCGACCGGCCCGAAGCTGCCCGTCGACAAGTCGGCCACTGACAAGACCGTCGCCTTCGCCAACTGGACTGCCTACCTCGACTACGACGAGGAGGCCAAGAACTACCCGACGTTGGAGGCCTTCATCAAGGAGACCGGCATCCAGGCCTCCTACACGGAGGACATCGAGGACAACGACGCCTACGTCTCCAAGATCAAGCCGCAGTTGCAGGCAACCCCGCCGCAGGACATCAACCGGGACATCTTCGCCCTCACGGACTGGATGGCCAACCGGGTGATCCGCGACGGTCTGGTGCAGCCGCTGGACCTCATCCGGATGCCGCACGCCGCCAACCTGCTCGACTCCCTCAAGGACGTGTCCTTCGACCCGGGCCGCAAGTACTCACTGACCTGGCAGAGCGGTTTCGCCGGAATCGGCTACGACAAGAGCAAGGTTGGCCGCGAGCTCAAGAGCCTGTCGGACCTGTGGGCCGACGATCTCAAGGGCAAGGTCGTGGCCCTCTCAGAGATGCGCGACACCCTCGGCCTGATCATGCAGTCGCAAGGCGTCGACATCTCCGGCTCGTTCACCAAGGACCAGGTCTCCAAGGCCATGGACGAGGTGTCCAAGCGGATCGCCGATCAGAACATCCGCCGGATCAAGGGCAACTCCTACATGGAGGACCTCAAGAGCGGCAACGCCATCGCCGGCATCGTCTGGAGCGGTGACCTGTTCATCCTGCGGGCCGAGACCGAGAACGAGAACTGGGAGTTCGTCATCCCCGACTCCGGCGGCACGCTGTGGAGCGACAACATGATGATCCCCATCACCTCGACCCATCGCCGCAACGCGATGGCGCTGATGGACTACTACTACCGCCCCGACGTGGCAGCCCAGGTCGCGGCCTACGTCAACTACGTCTGTCCGGTCGTCGGCGCCCAGGCGGAGTTGGCCAAGACCGACCCCGAGCTCGCCGAGAGCCCGTTCATCTTCCCCACTTCCGAGTGGATCGCAGAACACAAGATCCAGGGGTTCCGGGCGCTGGACGCCCAAGAGGACGCGGACTACTCCGCGATGTGGGCAAAGGTGGTGGGCAACTGATGGCCGAGTTCCGCGCAGCCAAGGGCGACCTCGTCCTGGAGAACGTCACGAAGAGCTTCACCAACTTCACCGCCGTCGATGACCTGTCGATGACCGTGCCCCGGGGGGCGTTCTTCGCTCTGCTCGGCCCGTCCGGGTGTGGCAAGACGACGACGCTGCGGATGGTCGCCGGCCTCGAACAGCCGACCAGCGGCCGGGTGCTCATCGGGGACACCGACCTCACGGGGTCCCGTCCCTACGAGCGGCCAGTCAACACCGTCTTCCAGTCCTACGCCCTCTTCCCGCACCTCACCGTCCGGGACAACGTCGCCTTCGGTCCGAAGCGGCGGGGAGCCAAGGACGCCCAGGCCCAGGCCGATGCGACTCTCGCGCTGGTCCAACTCACCCACCTCGCCGGGCGCAAGCCGACCCAGCTCTCGGGCGGTCAGCAGCAGCGAGTTGCCGTCGCCCGGGCACTGGTCAACCACCCCGAGGTGCTGCTGCTCGACGAGCCGCTCGGTGCCCTCGACCTCAAGCTGCGTCGCGAGATGCAGGTCGAGCTCAAGCGGATCCAGACCGAGGTCGGTCTCACCTTCGTCCACGTCACCCACGACCAGGAGGAGGCCATGACCATGGCCGACACGGTCGCGGTGATGAACCTCGGCAAGATCGAGCAGATGGGTGCGCCCGAGGTCCTCTACGACTTGCCGCGGACCAAGTTCGTCGCCAACTTCCTGGGTCAGTCCAACCTGCTCTCGGGCCACGTCGACGACACCGATGGCGAGCACATCATCGTGTCTGCCGCTCACCACAAGTTGCGGTTGCGCAAGAGCCGGGCAGCGGCGGGCAGCGGCGACATCGCCTTCGGGGTCCGCCCCGAGAAGACACGGATCCACAACACCGACCCGGGCGCGAGCGCAGCCGGAAACAGCATCGGCCCCGGCACCCTGCTGGACGTGTCCTTCACCGGCGTCGCCACGCAGTACCTCGTCGACGTCCCCGACGCCGGGCGTTGGGCGGTCTACGAGCAGAACCTCGACCTGGACCGGATCGACAGCCGCCCGGGCGACACGGTGTGGATCAGCTGGGACCCCGGGCACGCCTTCGGGGTCAGGCCATGAGCGCCCTCGCGCACATCGGTGGGAGCCCCAGCGGGACGTCGACCACGGCGGCGCCGGAACCCACCAAGCGAGGGGGGATGGCGGCATACCTGCTGCTGTTGCCGGGCCTCATCTGGCTGTTGGTCTTCTTCGTCGCCCCGCTCGTCCAACTGGCGACCGTGTCGTTGCAGTCGCAGTTCCCGGGATATCCGGGCTACTACTACCGCAACGTCGACTTCGGGAACTACGGCCGGGCCATTGTCGAGTATTGGCCGCACTTCGTGCGGTCCCTGCTGTTCGCCGGCCTCGCGACGTTCTTCGCGTTCGTCCTGGCCTACCCGTTGGCCTATGCCATGGCATTCAAGGCGGGCAAGTGGCGTGGAGTGATGATGATCTGCGTCATCGCGCCGTTCTTCACGTCCTTCATCCTGCGCACCATCGCCTGGCGCCAGATCCTCTCCGACGAGGGCCCGGTCGTGTCCGTGCTCAACTTCCTCCATGTCCTGCCGGGCGGGCACATCACCGAGACCTGGGTGGCGGTGGTCGCGGGTCTGACCTACAACTTCCTGCCGTTCATGGTCCTGCCGATCTACGCCTCGCTCGAGCGCGCCGATCCCAAGATCATCGAGGCCGGTGGCGACCTCTATGCCAACGGCTTCACGACGTTCCGGACCGTGACCCTGCCGATGTCGATGCCGGGTGTGCTCGCTGGCACTCTGCTCACCTTCATCCCGGCGGCCGGTGACTACGTCAACGCCGAACTCCTGGGATCAGACATCTCCACAAAGATGGTCGGCAACGGCATCGAGAGCCAGTTCTTCAAGGTGCTCGGTGGCTATCCGATCGCGGCGGCCCTGTCCTTCACCCTGATGGCCGTCATCCTCGCGCTCGTGTTCCTCTACGTGCGCCGCTACGGGACGGAGGAACTGCTGTGAGCACGGGTCAGCGGCTGAAGTTCTGGTTCGCCGAACGCTTCGCGATGATCGTCGCGTTGCTCGTCCTCTTCTATCTCTTCCTTCCGGTGCTTTACACGTTCGTCTTCTCGTTCAACAACTACAAGAAGTCGAACATCTCCTGGAACCCCGAGGGGTCACCGACCCTCGAGCACTGGCAGAACCCGTGTGGTCCTCCCGGACTGTGCGAGTCGTTGGGCACGTCGATCAAGGTGGGTGGGATCGCCACCCTCGTGGCCACCGTGCTCGGCACGATGCTCGCCTTCGCTCTCGTGCGCCATCGCTTCAAGGGGCGTGGAGCCGGGAACATCCTCGTCTTCATCCCGATGGCGACGCCGGAGATCGTCCTGGGTGCTTCACTGCTCACCCTCTTCGTCCAGGGGTTCGGCCAGTACGGCCTCAAGCTCGGGTTCTGGACGATCGTCTTCGCCCACATCATGTTCTGCATCAGCTTCGTCGTCGTCACCGTCAAGGCGCGGCTGCAGAGCCTCGACCCTCGCTTGGAGGAGGCTGCGCAGGATCTGTATGCCGGTCCGGGCAGCACCTTCTGGCGGGTCACCTTCCCGCTCGTGCTTCCGGGCATCGTGTCGGCGGCGTTGTTGTCGTTCTCGTTGTCGTTCGACGACTTCATCATCACCAACTTCGTCTCGGGCGACACGTCGACCTTCCCGAAGTTCGTGTACGTCTCCTACCTGCGTGGCATCCCGGCCCAGGCCAACGTCATCGGTTTCTCGATGTTCGTCATCGCCGTCCTGCTGGTCGTCGTGGGTCAGGTCATCGGCTCTCGTCGGCGCTCGCCGGCCTAGGAGTAGATAGCTCGTGCGGATCCTCATGATCGGGGCCGGCGGGGTCGGAGACGCCGCCGCCCGGATCGCTGTCGAACGGGACTTCTTCGAGGCGCTCGTCGTCGCGGACTATGACCTGGGCCGAGCCCGGGCCACGGTCGCGGCGGCGAGTGCCCGAAGGCCCGGCGAGAGTCGGTTGGCAGCGGCATACGTCGATGCCTCCGATGCCGAGTCGGTGGCGAGGCTGGCGCGTGAGCACGCGATCACCCACGTCTTCAACGCCGTGGACCCGCGCTTCGTCATGTCGATCTTCGCCGGCGCGCGCGCGGCAGGAGCGAACTACCTTGACATGGCGATGTCGTTGTCGCGACCGCACGAGACCCGCCCGCACGAGTTGACCGGCGTCAAACTCGGCGACGAGCAGTTTGCGCAAGCGGGGGAGTGGGAGGCCGAGGGCCGGCTCGCGTTGGTGGGGATCGGCGTCGAACCGGGGCTGTCGGACGTGTTCGCGAGGTATGCCGCCGACCACCTGTTCACGACGATCGACGAACTCGGCACGCGCGATGGCGCCAACCTCGTCATCCGGGACGAGACCGGCGCGGAGGTCTTCGCGCCGGGCTTCTCGATGTGGACGATCATCGAGGAGTGCCTCAACCCGCCGGTGGTCTGGGAGAAGGACCGTGGCTGGTTCACCCTCGCGCCGTTCAGTGAGCCGGAGATCTTCGACTTCCCCGAAGGCATCGGGCCGGTCGAGTGTGTTCACGTCGAGCATGAAGAAGTGCTGCTCATGCCTCGCTGGGTCGATGCCAAGAAGGTCACCTTCAAGTACGGCCTGGGTGAGCAGATGATCACCATCCTGCGCACCTTGCACGCCCTCGGCCTCGACCGCACCGATCCGGTCCGGGTCAAGGGGGTCGAGGTGTCGCCACGCGACGTCGTGGCCGCTTGCTTGCCCGACCCGGCCACGATCGGGCCGCGGATGACCGGCAAGACCTGCGCCGGGGTCTGGGTGACGGGCACCGGAAGGGACGGTGCGCCTCGGGCCACCTACCTCTACCACGTGGTCGACAACGAGTGGTCGATGCGCGAATACGGAGCCCAGTGCGTCGTCTGGCAGACCGCAATCAACCCCATCATCGCGCTGGAACTGCTCGCCACCGGAGTGTGGTTGGGCGCGGGTGTGCGTGGTCCGGAGGCGTTCGACGCGGTGCCGTTCCTCGACCTGTTGTGCACTCCGAAGCCAGCGGGATACGGCTCGCCGTGGGCGATCCAAGACCGAACGCCGCCTGACTCACTCTCCTAGGATTCCCACCATGAGCCGCTACGGCGCGCAATTCGGGCCCGACGTCACCTTCCTCGGCGTCCCCCCGTGCGACCTCGAGGACGAGAGCACGTATGCCGGTGCCGACATCGTCATCCTCGGCGCGCCTTTCGACGGGGGCACCTCGCACCGGCCGGGAACCCGGTTCGGCCCCATGGCCATTCGCACCACCGACTACCTCGCCCACGACGGGTCTCGGCCCTCGCTCGCGCTGCGGGTCGACGGGTTGCAGGACCTGCGTGTCGTCGACGCTGGCGATGTCGAACTGCCGCCCGGAGACATCGAGACAGCGATGGCGCGGATCGAGGCGGCCGTCGAACGGATCGCCCGCTCCGGGGCCATCCCACTCATCCTCGGTGGCGACCACTCGATCGCCTTTCCGGATGCCAAGGGTGTCGCGAACGTCTTGGGCCACGGCCGGATCTCGATGATCCACTTCGATGCCCACGCCGACACCGGTGACATCGAGTTCGGGTCGTTGTGGGGACACGGCCAACCGATGCGGCGACTCATCGAGTCGGGGGCATTGCGCGGCGACCGCTTCCTGCAGGTCGGCCTGCGCGGCTACTGGCCGGGACCAGAGACCCTCGACTGGATGGCCGCGCAGCGGATGCGCTCCTACGAGATGACCGAGATCGGCCATCGGGGGCTCGCGACCTGCCTCACCGAGGCCTTCACCATCGCCACCGATGAGTGCGACGGGGTGTTCCTCTCCGTCGACATCGACGTGTGCGACCCGGGCCACGCGCCCGGCACAGGAACCCCGGAGCCTGGCGGCCTCAGCGCCCGCGAACTGCTCGACTCGGTCCGGAGGATCTGCCTGGAACTTCCGGTTGTGGGCATCGACGTCGTCGAGGTCAGCCCGCCCTACGACCACGCCGACATCACTGCGGCGCTGGCCAATCGCGTTGTCCTCGAGGCGATCTCCGCGATCGCGCGCAAACGCCGCGACGCGGCATACGGGACCTCGTGGAACCCGGCCACCCCCTTGCTTGCCGATCGACACCAGCCCCGACAGGAGCCCTAGAAGATGACCACCCCCATCGAGCAACGCCGAATCCTGCGCACGGCGATCCCCGGACCGGCCTCCGCCGCGTTGCACGAGCGCAAGCTCGCCTCCGTGTCGGCCGGGGTGAGCACCGGGCTGCCGGCCTATGTCGTCGCGGGTCAGGGCGGCATCCTCGTGGACGCCGACGGCAACCAGCTCATCGACTTCGGCTCGGGCATCGCGGTGACCTCGGTCGGCAACGGCAACCAGCGGGTCATCGACGCGGTGAGCAAGCAGATCGCCGAGTTCACCCACACGTGCTTCATGGTCAACCCTTACGAGCAATACGTCGCGGTCGCCGAGAAGCTCAACGAGCTGACTCCCGGCAGCCACGAGAAGCGCACGGCGCTGTTCAACTCCGGTGCCGAGGCCGTCGAGAACGCCGTCAAGGTGGCGCGGCACTTCACCGGCAAGGACGGCATCGTCGCGTTCGACCACGCCTACCACGGCCGGACCAACCTCACCCTGGCCATGACCGCCAAGAACATGCCCTACAAGCACCGGTTCGGGCCCTTCGCGAGCGAGCTCTATCGGGTGCCGATGGCCTACCCCTACCGCTGGCCGGGTGGCCCGCAGCACTGTTCCGACGAGGCCTTCAACTACATCGTCGACCAGATCCACGCCCAGATCGGCGAGGAGAACACCGCGGCCGTCATCATCGAGCCGATCCAGGGCGAGGGCGGCTTCATCGTGCCGCCGGCCGGCTTCCTCAAGGAGCTCGCGCAGTGGTGTGCGGCCAACAACATCCTGTTCATCGCCGACGAGGTCCAGTCGGGTTTCTGCCGCAGTGGTGACTGGTTCGCCAGCGACTACGAAGGGATCGTCCCCGACCTCATCACCACCGCCAAGGGCATCGCCGGAGGTATGCCGTTGTCGGGGCTCACCGGGCGCGCGGACATCATGGACACCATTCACCCCGGCGGCCTCGGCGGCACCTACGGCGGCAACCCGGTGGCGTGCGCAGCGGCCCTCGCCTCAATCGAGACGATGGAGGAGCTCAACCTGGCGGCTCGGGCCCGCGAGATCGAGGCGATCCTTCGGGCCGACCTGGAGAAGCTCGCGGCGACCTACCCGCAGGTCGGGGAGATCCGCGGCCGTGGCGCGATGATCGCGATGGAGTTGGTCACCGACCGCGAGACCAAGGAGCCCGCCGCGGCCCTCACGGCCGCCATCAACAAGGCGTGTCACGCCCAGGGCCTGGTGACCCTCACCTGCGGCACCCTCGGCAACGTCTTCCGGTTCCTGCCGCCTCTGGTGATCAGCGACGACCTGCTCCACGAGGGCATGAGCATCCTCGCCGACGCGTTCGCCGCGTCCGTCTGACCACTGCCTGAACTACTGCGACACAAGGAGATCCAGCCATGGCCATGACTCAGGGTGCACTTCTGGAATCGGTGCCCAAGGGCCTGTTCATCGACGGGGCGTGGCGGGATGCGTCCGACGGTGCGACGCTGCCGGTCGATGACCCAGCCACCGGGAAGATCCTCGCGCACGTCGCGAGCGCGACCGTGGCCGATGGCAAGGCGGCCCTGGACGCGGCGGTTGCTGCCCAGCGAGACTGGGCGCGCACCGCACCCCGCGACCGCGGTGAGATTCTCCGGCGGGCCTACGAGGCGATCATCGCGCGCACCGACGACTTCGCGCTGCTCATGACCCTCGAGATGGGCAAGCCGCTCGCCGAGGCCCGCGGCGAGGTCGTCTACGGCGCCGAGTTCTTCCGCTGGTTCAGCGAGGAGGCGGTCCGGATCCACGGCCGGTATGCCGTGGCCCCCAATGGCGCGACGCGCCTCATGACGATGAAGCAGCCCATCGGCCCGACCCTCATGATCACGCCGTGGAACTTCCCGCTGGCCATGGGAACCCGCAAGATCGGGCCGGCCATCGCCGCCGGATGCACCATGGTCGTCAAACCCGCCGCCCAGACCCCGCTGACGATGCTCCTGCTCACCCAGGTGCTCCTCGAGTGCGGGGTCCCCGCCGGGGTTCTCAACGTGGTGTCGACGGCCCACACCGGGGAGGTGATGGAGCCGATCATCCGCGACCCGCGGCTGCGCAAGCTCACCTTCACCGGGTCCACCCAGGTCGGGCAGCGGCTGGTCGAACAGTCCGCGCAGGGGTTGTTGCGGCTGTCGATGGAACTCGGTGGCAACGCGCCGTTCATCGTCTTCGACGACGCCGACCTCGACCGGGCCGTCGACGGCGCCATGCTGGCCAAGATGCGCAACATCGGAGAAGCCTGCACGGCTGCCAACCGCTTCCTCATCCACGAATCGGTCGCCGAGGAGTTCGGCCGGCGGTTCGCCGAGCGGATGGCGGCGCTGCGGGTCGGCAAGGGCACCGTCAAGGGCGTCGACGTAGGCCCCCTGGTGGACCGCAAGGCCCGCGAGAGCGTCGATGCCCTCGTGCAGGAGGCCGTGGCCGGCGGTGCCAAGATCCTCACTGGTGGTGGACCGCTGCCGGGGAAGGGCTGGTTCTACGCCCCGACCGTCCTCACCGACGTCCCCGCGTCGTCCCGGATCGCCGTCGAGGAGATCTTCGGACCGGTCGCGCCGATCTCAACCTTCGCGACCGAGGCGGAGGCGATCGCGCGAGCCAACGACACGGCATACGGGCTGGTTGCCTATGCCTTCACCCGCGATCTGGCGCGCGCGCTGCGCGTCAGCGAGGAGTTGGAGTTCGGGATGGTCGGCATCAACCAAGGTGTCGTGTCCAATCCGGCGGCGCCCTTCGGCGGCATGAAGGCCAGCGGGTTTGGCCGCGAGGGCGGCTTCGAGGGCATCGATGAATACCTCGAGGTCAAATACGTCGGCATTGCCCCGTAACGAGGCGGTCCCGGGGTCGGATCGGGGCCCAGCATCGTCCGAACGGCTCGACTTGGCCCCCGAGTGATGACCGCAGCCTTCGGACTTGGTCGAATGGAGCGTATGAGTCAGCAAGGGGGTCGCTCAGGCGCGCGACGCCGGGGGATCACGAGCCTGGCCGAACTGCTGGCATCTGCCGATGGTCGGATGCAGGACGGTGCGCGGATCGGAGCCTCGATCTGGCCCACCGGTTTGGAACCACTCGACGGCCACCTTGGGGGAGGTCTGCGCGGCGGTGAACTTACGCTCATCGGCGGACCACAGGGGCTCGGGAAGACGACGATGGCGCTGCAGATGGTGCGCAACACTGTTGCGGCCGGGCGCAGCGCCATCGTGTTCTCCTTCGAACACGAAGGCCGCATCCTGCTTGAGCGGCTCATCGCCCTGGAAGCGGCCACGGTCGCCGGTCGGGGCAGCGTCACGATCCGCCAACTGCGGGATGTCTTCGAGGAAGGGTCGCCGCACGGGGGCGGCCTCATCGAGCGGCTCGCGCAGCT
>Ga0208197_1000760_pt1 | contig 37360 bp, 34 predicted proteins | sample AD_JPNNA4_MetaG_FD_184444 | JGI IMG/M metagenome (GOLD analysis project Ga0208197, IMG submission 184444) | Active sludge microbial communities of municipal wastewater-treating anaerobic digesters from Japan - AD_JPNNA4_MetaG (SPAdes) (version 2) | ecosystem: Engineered > Bioreactor > Anaerobic...
CGCCCACGGTTGAAGGGAGCAGCGCCAGCAGGCCGATGAGCGGACGGGGAAACGCAACGATGAGCAAAAGAGCGATGCCCAGCGTTGTGAAGGTCACGGCCATCTGCATGTCGCTCTTAGCGGTGGTTTCGTTATCCAGGGCCACACGATAAGCGCCTGTGGCTGTCAATTTGTATTGATGATCATTTTCTGCCAAATCTTTTTGGCAATCTTCCAGAAGTTTTTCGACTTTGGCGGCGGTTGCCGTATCCGTTCCGGAACCCTTGACTTTGGCAATGATCAGCGCGTTTTTGCCGTCCGCGGAAATCAAATGCCCCTGATAAAACTGCGCCTTGTTGGCGGGAAGCAGGGCGGACATCTGTTTGAGAATGATGCCGGAAAATCCCAGCGGGTCTTTGGCGATCATCTCACCTCGGCCGATTCCTTCGAGCTGTTCCAGACCCTGCCGGTTTTGCGCCATGGCCTCTTTTATTTTGTCCGGCGTCAGCAGCGGCGCGATTTTCTTTTCCAGATCGTCGGCGCTTAAAAGCGCGGGCAGGTTGTCGCTGACATGCGCCATGAGTTCGGGAAAATTCTGCGCATCATCCCCGATGCCGACCTTGGTGAAAAGTCCGCTTTGATTAAGCTTGTCTGAAAGTTTTGCCGCCGTGCTGATCAGTTGGTCACGGTCAGGCAAGGTCTGCTCAAGGTTGATGAATACCTTGTCCTGAACGGGCAGATGCTTGATAATCAGGCGAGCGTCAGCCAGCACCGGATCCTTGTGCGGCATGGATTCCAGAATATCGGTTTCGATTTTCAGATTTTTTGATTCCCAGAAAGAAAGTCCCGCAACCATTGCGGCAACGATAAAAATGATGGGCCAGTTTATTTTGTATTTACGAAATAAAGACATTAATACCTGTAAAATCTTTTATTTACCCATATTTGAAGTTTATTTTTAAAACATATTTTACGGATGCTGGCAAGACAAAAAGCCGGAATGGAAAAAGATGACGGGAAGATTAACGGACCTTGGAAGCTATTGTCGCGATGGAAATATCCGGGTGAAAATCAAACGGGTGAAGGTTGAGGAGTTGCGCAGGAAATCCACAAAAGGGCGAAAGTGAGAAATTCTTCTTCCCTCCGGATTGTAATGAACGCGAATGGGCGCTTCCATAACCGGCACGCCTTTTCTTTTGGCCTGTACCAGAATTTCCACCTCAAACTGAAAGCGCCGCGCCTTTGTTTTTAAGTTAAGCGCCTCGGGCAGAGGATAAACGCGGAATCCGCTTTGGGAATCCGAAATAGCCGGGCCGCCGGAAGTCCGTACCCAGAAGTTGGAAAACTTTCTGCCAAAACTGCTTGTCCAGGGAACATGTTTGCCAACCATGCCTTCTCTGGCACCGACAACAATCGGCCGCGAATTTTCCGGTATGGCTTTGATAAGATTTTTTGCATCTTCCGGATAGTGCTGACCGTCGGCGTCAATCGTGATTGCCCAATCTGCAACAGCAGAAGCGGCGACAAAACCCGTCAGAATTGCGGCGCCCTTCCCCTGGTTTTTCTCATGCCGCAGGATTTGAATGCCTTTGATTTCTTTTATCTGGTCATGGATATTTTCAGTTGAGCCGTCATCAACCACAAAGACAGGATAGCCGAACTTCTGGGCGTCTTTAATCACCCGCGCCACCGTCCCGGCATGATTGTAAACAGGAATGACAAAAGCAAAGTTTTTTTTATTTTTTGATCGGCTCAAATCCTGTTTACCATTTAAATTTATTTAGTTTCAGGCAGGAAGGCTATCCCCCACGTCCCCGGCCCCATATGCGCGCCGGACGTCAGTGACAGGGGCTGAAGAATAATTTCAGCATTCGGATATAATTCGTCCAGCTTTTTCTTCATCGTACCTTCCACCCAATTTTTGTTGTCAGAATATTCCAGCATGATGAGAGCGCGCGAATCGTCTTTAATGGCGACGTCCAGTTTTCTCAGAGCGAACTTCATCTGGTCTTCCTGATTTTTAGCCGAGCCGACTTTTTTTGCGCCTTCGGGCAGCGGCGAGATGATCGGTTTCACGTTCAGCATGTCACCAAACAGGGCGCTTGTCTTGGAAAGACGTCCGCCTTCGGCCAGGTATTGCAGTTTATCAAGGAACACATATTCCTCGCATTCCTGCACAGCTTTCCGGGCAAAGACGACGGTCTTTTTCATGTCTTTCGTTTCAGCCAGATAGCGGGCGGTCGCCAGCGCGATGGTTCCGAGTCTTCCCGATGCCGCGCCAGTATCCATGATCAGAAAACTATCCTGTTTGTTGTGTTCTTTCATCCATTGCTGTGCCGCCTGAAAGTTGCCGGTATAAACAGAACCGACACACAGATACAGAACCTTTTCAAAACGCTCCAGTGCGCTTTCATAAAATTGATGCCGTTCATAAACGGAAGCCTGTGAGGTGGAAACCTTCACGCCTTTTTTCATCGCGTTGTAGAGTTCCTCGGGATGAAAAAAAGTTTCGGGCAGAGATTTATCGCCGACCGTCAGATAACTGTTTAAAAGCGTGAAGCCGTATTGTCTGGCGTCCTGATGGGTCAGCGATCCGGCGGCATCGGTCATGATATGAAACGTCTGACCGTCTTTGAATTGCATGAATCGGGTAATCTGAGAGGCGAGATTATCATCTTCCCAGGTCACGACGTTTCCCAGGCCGGTCATCTGTTCGCGAACCTTTTCCTTATCCTGCGTGTGAAGATGTATTTTGTAAAAATCACCTTCGGGAATGATAATGACTTCGTCCTGGACGCTGGTGATGATCTTGATTTCGTCAGGCGAGTAACGCGGGGCCTTGACGACAAAGTCAACGCAATAGCCGGATTCCGCGTTTTCCTGAAACGAAGATGATATCTTGAGCCGGTCTTTGAACGTTTCCGTTACGGGGCGGCAATTATCCGGAATCCCCGCAAGCGTGTAGAAAAAACCCTCAAAAAAAATATAGATCCCCAGAGCGCCGGCATCCACCACCCCGGCTTCCTTCAATCTTGGCAGTTGTTCATGGGTTTCGTGGACGGCCTTTTCCAGAGAGGCAATGATTGCGTTCACCGTTGGTTGGTCAGATTTTGTTTCCCCTGTCAAAGAATGGGCCAAAGCGTCAAAGACACTCAGCATCGTGCCCGTCCGGGGATTGCTTACCGCCAGCCAGGCTTTCTTCGCGCCCTCTTTGGCGCGGTCTCCCAGTTGCGAAACATTTTCAGCCCTGCAAAAAGCGGAAAAAAACTGCGAGGCGATATTGCCGGAATTGCCGCGCGCCGACACTAAAAGTTCGTGGATAATGTTTTGTTCAGGTTGGCCGACAGCGCGCAGAGCGAAAAGACTGACTGTGAGATTTCTGCCGGTGTCGCCGTCGGCGACGGGAAAGACATTGATGGAATCAAGCAAATCCGCGCGGGCAACAAGCCTCTCCAGACCGGCGATAAAAGATTTCTTCAAAATCTCTTCCATTTTAGAAACCGAACGCGTTGCGAATTTCCTGCGGAACTCTGAAAACGGTTTCCATCTCGGGAACTCTAACCGTCACCTGTTCCGTACGGCCACGCGCGCAAACCTTGCCGTTATCGGCACGACGAATTTCAAAATCCACAATGATTTTCACGCGAGCGTCGATCAGCGTGGCCTTGCAGATGATCTCGTCGCGGTGACGCAGGGGAAGGATATGCTTGGTCGCCGTTTTGATGATGGGGAAGATTAACTGTTGCGTTGTAAAAAAGTTGTAGAGATCAATGCCATGACTTTCAAAAAGTGCCGCGCGGGCCACTTCAAAATAGTTCAGGTAGTTGGCGTGCCATACGATCTGCATCGGATCAAGATCGAAAAAAGGAATGCTTATTTTTACTTCAAAACTTTTTTGTTTTTCATTCATGGTTTTATTTGAAGAAATCGGAGTATTGAATGGCCGCGCACACTTTGGCGATGTCTTTATCCATCGCCCGGTCGTCCACAACCGGGGCGCTGACCGAACGGATACGTTTCATGAGATTCGACAGCGCCGGTCTTGTTTCAATATTGTTTCTGATGTCGCAGGCCTGGGCCGCCGCCAGCAAATGAATGGCCACAACGCGTTCTGTCAACGTGCAGACTCTTTCGGCATCGCGCGCCGCAATGGTTCCCATGCTGACCTTATCCTGATTATGCGATTCGGTGGAGCGTGAAAACGATGCCGCCGGCATGGTGGCCTTCAGCGCCTCCGCCGTCAGCGCTGACGCGGAAATAGACATGGCCTTAAAGCCGTGACGCAATCCCTTTTCTCCGGCGGATTTCCGGACCAGATCGCCGGGCAGGCCGCGGTTTAAATTCGGATTAACCAGCAGCATAATCTGCCGGTCGCACATATCGGCAACGGACGCCAGCGCGGCTTTTAATCCGTCCATCGCGAAAGCAATATGGCCGCCGTAAAAATTCCCGCCCATCAGGACCTCGCCGGTTTCAGGATCAAAAAGAGGATTGTCGTTCGCGCTGTTGGCTTCCATTTCCACCCATTTTTTTATCCATTCCAGGCTGTCGTATAAAACGCCCGCCACCTGTGGAGCGCAACGCAGAGAATAAGGATCCTGCAACGTGTCCAGCGCGTCATCTTCCAACTGGTGCGCCGCCACTTTGGCTTTTAAAAGATGGATGATTTTTGCCGCAACAAAGGTCTGCCCCGGGAAGGGTTTGGCCTCCGAGATGACCGGATGATAATGCTGAGCATTTCCTTTCAGGGCATGAATGGAGAGCGCCGTCGCACAAATCGCCGCCGATAAAATCCGCCAGGCTCTTTCCACGGCTAAAACAGCTATGCCCGTCATGGTGGTTGTGCCGTTGACCATCGCCAGCGGTTCTTTAGGCAGGTATTTGTAAGGCTTAAGTCCTGCTTGTTTTATTGCCTTCGCTGCCGGCATGGTTTTGCCCCGATAAACGACATCACGCCGACCCATCAGACAGGCGCCGATGTAGGACATCGGCGTCAGATCACCGGAGGCGCCCACCGAGCCTTCACAGGGAACCACCGGCGTTATGCCGTGATTCAAAAAGTCAGCCAGCTGCTGAAGCAGGTTAACCGAGACCCCTGAATACCCGCGCGCCAGACAAATAATGCGGCACAGCATGGCCGCACGCGTTTCTTCGATGCCAATAGGCTCGCCCGTGCCGCAACCGTGAAATTCGAGAATGTTGACGCCATTTTTCAGCGCGATTTCCAGAGGCATGCGTTTGCCGCATGATTTGCCGTAACCGGTTGTCACGCCGTAAACAGGAATCCCCTGCCGCATCGATTCCATCAGCCCCTTTTGCGTTCTCTTCATCATTTTGATGAATTTAGCAGATTTGCTGATCTGCACGGGTACGCCGTAGCGCGCCACAGCGATCATATCGTTAAAGCTGACACAACTGCCGTCGATAACGACAGAAGTTTTGTTATGGTTTTTTTTCATCGAACTTCCTTTCCCTGTCTGCCGTCCGTCGGACGCGCGGCTTGTATGTGCCGTCCGCCTTTTCCTTATCCATGACTTTTTTCAACAACTTAAACATTTTATAATTCTGAGGTTCTTCCTCGTAGAATTTATCCCAGGCGTAATAATACAGCTCCTGAAGTTTTTCCGGCGTCAGCTCCTTCGGCTGAAAGACGACCTTTCCGCAGGTATAATCATTCCAATCGTAAGAAAAAATTCTTTTGGCGTCATGCAAATCATCAAAAGTCTTCGTGTGCGGAAATGGGGTCAATACCGTAAACTCCGCCATATCCAGATCGACGTTCAGGAGAAAATCAATCAGTTTTTTAATGTAATCCTCCGTGTGATAATCCAGCCCCAGCAGAATACTTCCCTCCACGGCAATGCCGTAGTCGTGATAGCGTTTGATGCGGTCGCGAATGAAATCGGAGGTATCGAAAATAGCCTGATAGACAAACCACGCACCCGCCTGGGCGGCCAGATCCAGAACCTGATCGTCGTTTTCAATGGGATGACAGCACCACTTCTTTTTCAAAGGAATCATTTCCCGAAACAAATCGATTTCCCATTGTTTATCCTGCGCGAGCGAATTATCCACGATGAAAAGCCGGGTGTTGTTGATGCCCGCCATTTCTTCAAGCACTTTATCAATGGGACGGGGGCGAAAACTGCGGCCGCCCAGAAAGCGTACCGCGCAAGGATAACAGTTGAAGCGGCAGCCGCGGGACGCGTGCACCAGATCGACCATCTGCACGCCGCGGTAATTGTATGCTTCGCGATTTAAAATGCCGCGACAGGCCGTTCCGACAGACTCAATCGGCGGCAAATCCCGCATGTAGTCATAAACTTTTTGCAGTTTGCCTTTGCGAAAATCATCAAAAACCTGATCCATCCGTCCTTCCGCTTCGCCCAGAAAAACACTGTCGGCATGTTGCTGGGTTTCTTCAGCATGCAGCATGGTGGCAATCCCGCCGAAAATAACCTTGACACCTTTCGCGCGTAATCTGGCGGCGATTTCCCAGCCGCGCTTGATCTGCGCCGTCAGCATCACGGAAATGCCGACAAAATCCGCCGTTCGATCGAAATCTATCTCCTGAATGTTTTCGTCGATAAATTCAACCTGCACATCATCGGGCAGAGCGGCGGCAAAAACCACCGGCCCGTGCGGCGGCAGAATAAAAGGCGTTTGCCGGTCCAGTTTTTCCCATTTCGGATAAATCAGTGTAAAATTCATAAAATTTCTTTCAATCATTTAAAAGTTTACGCAACAAAGCATTATTTACAACATTTTCAAATTTACGCCAATAAAATTATTCATGAACCGTCAGGGAGCATGAGCCGTTTGTGAAAAAGCTCTCATGAAAATTTTGTTCACTGAGATTTTCTTCGTTGCAATAAATGAATAATGTTATAATAATAACAAAAAAGGAGTCCGGATGCATTTATTACAGGAAGTTTATTGGGGGAACACCCTGCAAAGCTGGCTGGCAGCTTCCGTGATTTTCATTCTTGTTTTCGCCGCTCTGAAAATTACCCAGAGCATCGCCATCCGCAAACTCTCCAAAATGGCAGCAGCGACAGAGAATCAGATCGACGATCTCTTTGTCTGCATGCTCCGCAATACAAAATCCTTTATCCTCCTGATCATTTCCGCCTATATCGCCTCCGGCATGATTGATATCATTCCGGCAATCGCCGGCCCCCTGCAAAAAGTGATTATTCTATTGCTGATATTGCAGGCGGGATTATGGGCCGGCGCCGGTATTTCCTTCGCGTTTGATCAAACCATTCATCAGAGAAAGGACCAAGACGCTTCCAGCATTACCACCATCAAATTTTTAAAATTCATCTCCCGGTTTATACTCTGGATTATTGTGCTGCTGCTGCTGCTCGATAATCTGGGCGTCAACATCACCGGTCTGGTGGCCGGCCTGGGCATCGGCGGCATCGCTGTCGCGCTGGCCGTTCAAAATATCCTGGGGGATTTGCTGGCCTCTCTTTCCATCATCCTGGACAAGCCGTTTGTCATTGGTGACTTTATAGAGGTCGATTCTCTTTCCGGAACGGTCGAGTACATCGGACTGAAAACCACGCGGATTCGCAGCCTGAGCGGAGAACAACTGATCTTTGCCAACAATGATCTGTTGAAGAGCCGCATCCGCAATTACAGACGGATGTCGGAAAGGCGAATTGTGTTCGGCTTCGGGATTGATTATCAGACCCCTCCGGAAAAATTGCAGGAAGTCAGTGCCATCATCCGTGAGATTGTCGAAAAGACAGAAAATGTCCGTTTTGACCGTGTGCATTTCAAGGAGTATGGCGATTCCTCCTTGAAATATGAAGTCGTGTACTTTGTGACAGATCGTGATTATAAAATTTATATGAACGTTCAGGAGAAGATTAATCTGGAAATATTCAAAACCTTCCTGGCAAGAGGAATTAAATTCGCCTATCCCGTCAGAAACGTTTTTATCAGGCACGAAACAGCCGAATCTTAATCGCGTGCATTGAAATGAGGCAAACCACAACGCGCATTGACAATTACCGGTCTTGCCTGTATAAGACGAAGAAATTTTATTCTTGAACAGCCACACAGGAGCCGGAAAACTCTTGGTTTACCATTAATCAACAACAGGGATGTCATCATGGAAGAAATCAACATCGATCATTTATTGGAAGAAATAAAAGCGCTGAAAAACCGAATTAAAGAATTGGAAAATCTTTCGCCGGATCAGAAAATAGGGCAAAAAAATCTTCCAGTAGAGTTGGCTTATCGCACCATATTTCGCATGTCGCCCAATACCTTTGTTGTTTCGAGATTGAGGGATGGCGTCATCTTCGATGTCAGTGATTCCTTTTGCCAGAAATCCGGATTTTCCAGAGAAGAAGCCATCGGCAAGACAGCCATGCAGTTAGGATTATGGCCGAATCAGGATCGTGATCAGATGGTTCAACTGCTCCTTAGCAATGGTGGATACAGAAATCGGGAAGTTACCCATTCTATAAAAAACGGTAAAAAACTTACTTGTCTTCAATCCGCGGAACTGATCCAGATAGCAGATGAACGCTACGTCATGATGGTCGTGATAGACATCACCGCAAGAAAGGAAGCGGAACAGACTCTTATCGAGGAAAGGGACTTAAGCAATTCGCTGATTGACAGTCTGCCGGGATGGTTCTACCTGATTGATCAAAATAAAAAATTGATTCGCTGGAATAAAAACTTTGAAATCTCCACCGGCTATTCGGCGGAAGAAATCAGCCGGATGGAGATGTTGGATTTCCACCCGGAAGCGAATCGAAACAAGGTATTAGAAGACGTGAAAAAGCTATGGAATGCAGGGGAAGACCGGACCGAAACGGATGTGGTCTTCAAAGACGGGACCGTGAGAACCTACTTGTTCAGCTCACGAAAAATAAAATATCGGGGGGCGGATTGCATGATCGGCAACGCCTTGGATGTTACCGATAAGAAAATCATGGAACGGGAACTGAAGGAGCATGCTGAAAATCTGGAAGACGCCAATATCGCTCTGCGCGTTGTGATGAATCAGCGCAATATTGATCAGAAAGACTTTGAAGAAAAACTGCAGACCAACATCAATGAACTCGTTTTGCCTTATGTAAAAAAGATAAAACAGGCAAATCCGGATGACCGCATTAAAAAATACATGAGCATTCTGGAAAAAAATCTTCAGGATGTCCTGTCTCCCTTTATGAGAGACTTTCAATCCGCCTATAAAAACCTGACACCCCAGGAAATTCATATTGTCGATATGATCAGAAATGGTAAAAGTTCCAAAGATATTGCTAAAATACTTAACGCATCGGAACATACCATTATGACGCATCGGAATAATATCAGGAAGAAACTGGGACTGGTCAAGTCCAAGACCAATCTGCGCTCGCATATTCTCTCTCTCAAATAATAAGTATTTTATATACACAATATCCTATTGAGCATCCATTAAAATTTCTTGCAAATTGTGAAAAAATAGGATAGATTCTGTACAATAATTTTATGACCGTCATAAACATTCACGTTAAATCCCGCGGGAGTTTTCGTCTGGGAAGGGGACGGTGGAGTATCAAATCCTCCGGTTTAGTAACAAATATTATTGTGTACAACACACGACTCCCGCGGGATTTTGTTAACGCAACCATGAAGTGATAAACAGGGAACCTGTCAATGGGCAACAATGGAAAATATCAAATCTCAACGGCAATGAACGACGCCATTCTGGAAATGACTTTAACCGGTAAGGCAGCGGGGAGTGATCTTGTATCGCTGCTTAATGAAATGAATGCTCTTGTGACAACGCAAAATGCGAATAAAGCCATCTTTGATGTGCGCGGCTTGGAGCAACGTATAGAGCCTGGGGAAATTTATCGTTTTGTCAGAAATCAACCCTCCATTCTTTATGAGATTAAATCCGCTATCGTGGATCTTCCTGAAAACGCTCACTACGCAACGGCGATGAAAAATGCCGGTCTGGCGTGGGAATGGTTTACCGATATGAATGAGGCAAGAGATTTTCTGAATCGGAATCAGCAAATCAATAAAATGAACTTGTTCGATAAGTAGCGCTATTCATTTTTCCATTGAGATTCAAAAAAAGCAAACCGATTTTACCTGCCAAAAATCAAATAACAATAAGTTCCGCCGAAAGAAACACCCGCCAGAGCGGCATGACGGATTTCTATTTCTTTTTTCTCTTCCGTCACAAAAGCCAGCGGCTTCAGGGGACTTGTCAGGCCGGCCGTCGGAGGCAGTGATTTTTTCTCCATGGCCAGGGCCAGGGCACAGGCCCTGATGCCGCCGCCGGAAAAACTCTCTCCCAATGCTCCCTTTATCGACGTGATGAAGGGCTTCTTATCCGCGAATATTTCCGAATAAGCTTCCGCTTCCGTATTATCCAGAATCCTGTCGCCGTTAGCCGCCGCAAAAATGGCCTGAACATCATGGATGGATATTTCCGCATTTTTCAGGGCGCGGTGGAAGGTCCGCTGAATGCCCTTGAACTCTCGCGGCCAAACATTGGGTCTGGCGGGCGAAGATCCCATGCCCGCGCCTCTGATTTCACAATACGGTTGACGGCCCCGCACTAAAGCCGATTGCAGGCTTTCCAGACAAATGATTCCGCAACCCTCTCCGGCTACCGTGCCGTTGCGATCTTTATCGAAGGGACGACAGGATTCTTGTCCACCGTCCCGGGGCGAAAGCGCGCGAAACCGGGTCAGCGCCTTGTAATAAAATTCGGATAAAATGTCCGCGCCGCCGGCAAAAATAAAATCCGCGGTTCCACGCCTGATTTCCGCCGCGGCATAAGCAATCGCGTTTTCCGCGGAAACCGCAAAATGCGTTACGGTTGTATTGACGCCGCGAAAGCCCAGTTCGATGGACGTGTGTCCGGCGGCGGCATTCATTACCGTATTCGGCACCAGAATGGGATTGACGGCGGACGGACCTTCTTTAAAAAGGGTCTGCAGAAACTGGGCGGTAATGTCCGTCGCCCCGAAGGCCGTTCCCAGAACAATGCCGACACGGTCACGGTTAGCATCGGTGATTTGCATTCCGGCGTCATCGAGGGCCAGACGCGCCGATGCGGCCGCCATCAGGGATATCCTGTCCATTCGCCGTATGTTTTTGACGGAAATAAAATCACGCGGATGGAAACCGGTAACTTCCGCGCCAAGATGTGACGAGAGCCTGCTCGTATCGAAGGAACTGATTTCCGCGATACCGGTCTCGCCCGCGAAAAGCCTCCGGCCGAATTCTTTCCTGCCGATCCCCAGGGGCGTCACCATGCCGATGCCGGTCACCACCACGCGCTGCGCATTATCGATTTGCCGTCTATCATTCATGAGCAGTACCCTTTTCTGAATATTTACCGAAAATCAACGTCGTGTTGTTCCCGCCGAAGGCGAAAGAATTGGACAGCACGGTGCGCAAATCGGCCCTTCTGGAACCGGAGGTGACGAAATCCAAATCGCACGCAGGATCGCTTTGACGATAATTGATGGTTGGCGGAATAAAACCCTGTTGTATAGCCAGAATAGAAACAACCGCCTCCAGCGCGCCGGATGCCCCCAGGGTGTGCGCGTGCATGGATTTGGTGGAGCTGACGGGAATGGAATAAGCACGCTTGCCGAATACTACCTTGATCGCCCGGGTTTCCGTAACATCATTCACGGGGGTAGCAGTTCCATGCGCGTTAATATAATCAATCTGTTCAGAGGAAAGGCCGCTGTCTTGCAGCGCCGCCTGCATGGAACGCACGGCGCCGGATGCCTGTTCATCAGGAGCCGTCATGTGATAAGAGTCGCAGGTAATGCCATAACCGAGAATTTCTCCATAAATTTTTGCTCCTCGTTGCAGAGCCGAATCCAGGGATTCTAAAATAAGAATGGCCGCGGCCTCACCGAGAGAAAGGCCGGCGCGTTCCTTATCAAAGGGGCGGCAGGTCTCGGGATCGACAGATTTCAGCGCGTTGAAAGCGGCATAAGTCAGCCGGCTCATGGGTTCCACCCCTCCGGTAATCATGATGGAGGCATCATCGTTGACGATTAAATCGCGCGCGCAACCTATGGCTGTAGCGCCGGCGGAACAGGCGGTCATGAACGTTGATTTCGGGCCCGTCAAACCAAAAGCGGAGGCAATCCGGTCAGCGGAAGAAGCGCAAAATAAAGAAGATAAGGTGGAGAACTTCGCGTTCCTGCCGTCACGGTTTAAGTAATCCCTATAAAATGGTTCCGCTTCTAAAAGGCCGCCGGCGCCGCCACCCAGGACAATCCCTGTTTCTTCTTTGAATTTATCGGGCAGCGGATACAATCCGGCATCGCGCAGAGCCTGTACGGTCGCCGCCAGAGAAAGCTTGTCCGCGCGTGACATTCTTTTGATGGAAAAATCCGAGGGGATATAATCGCCGGCGACAAAGTTTTTAATCTGGCCGCCGGTCTGCGAGCGAAATCCCGTCGTGTCAAAAAGATCAATGGCTTTAATGCCGCATTGGCCTTTTTGAAGGGCTGTCGCGAAATCGGCTACATTACCGGCCAACGCGTTTAATGTACCCATTCCTGTGATAACAATACGTTTTTTTGAACCCATTCTTCTGCCCTTACTCCGATACAAGCTGAATAAAAACTTAATGGGGCGAGAATGAAAAGTCAAACAAATATTCATGATTCATCATGCCTGTTAATATTCCTTGACACATCAGGCGGAGATTCTTATAGTGAGCGAAATTTTCATCAAAAAATTTAAGAAAGGATCATTATGCGAAAATTTATCATTGGTTTTATTATTTTGTTACTGGCTGTTCCGGCATGGGCTGCCAAACCTCAAACAGATGAGCAGAAAACGCTTTACGCGATCGGCGTGATGATGACCAAACAACTGTCAATTTTCAGCCTGTCGGCGGACGAATATGAATTTATCCAACAGGGCATTACCGACGTTGCCAAAGGTCAAAAACTGGCCGTCGAGCCGGAAACCTACGCAAAAAATATCAGCGAATTTGCCAAGGCAAGAATGCAGGCCGCCACACAAAAACAAAAAGAACTGGCCAAGCCTTATCTGGAAAACGCGGCGAAAGAAAAGGACGCCCAGAAAATGGATTCGGGCCTTATTTATCAACCGATCAAAATCGGAACCGGCGCTCAGCCTAAAGCATCGGATACCGTTAAAGTACACTACACCGGCAGTTTAATTGACGGCAAGGAATTTGACAGTTCCCTCAAGCGCGACGAGCCGGCTCAATTCCCGCTGGGACAGGTCATTCCCTGCTGGACGGAAGGTGTGGCGAAAATGAAAGTCGGCGGCAAGGCAAAGCTGATTTGTCCTTCGGATATAGCTTACGGGGATCAGGGCAGGCCTCCCCTCATTCCCGGTGGCGCAGCGCTGGTTTTTGAAATTGAGCTCTTGGATGTCATTAAAGAAGCCCCTGAAAAGGCGACGACAACACCCAAGCCATCAACAAAACCGGCAACCCCGAAAGCAAAAGGAAAAAAATAAATTCGCTTAACCAGACATTTCTATGGAGGGGCGGGCCCGGCAGCCGCCCCTTTTTAATTTTTTTATGAATTTTCTCGCTCTCGATTTTGAAACAGCAAATTACTATCCGGACAGCGCCTGCGCTCTCGGTCTGGTTCGCATCGAAGATAATAAAATTGTTGAACAAAAATCTTTGCTCATCCGCCCCCCGTACAAATCTTTTGTCTTCACCTACATTCACGGCATTACCTGGAAGCATGTTCAGGACGAACCGACTTTTAAGCAACACTGGAAATCCATCAAGCCTTTTTTTGAAGGCATCGATTTTGCGGTAGCACACAACGCCGTTTTTGACAGCAAGGTCCTTTGGTCATGCTGCGCAAGACATAAAATCATCAGGCCCGATATTCATTTTCAATGCACGATGCGACTTGCCCGGCAGGTCTTCAATCTTTATCCTACCAATTTGCCCGCTGTATGCAGAAACTTTAACATTGACTTACAACACCACGATGCCCTTTCCGATACACTCGCCTGTGCCAAAATCATGATGGAAATCATCAAAAAAACAGGCTCTTACGAAAATTGAGACTTTCCTCAACTTTTTTATTGACATCCAGAATGAAGACTGTTAAGTAGCCATTAAATTCAATGTTTTATCTTAATTGAGTGTGGAAACCGAAGCTGTCCGATCAGATCTCGGTAAGTGATTGTTATTTTTTAATAATAAGCTGAATGGAAACAATCCATGCATTATAACCCAAAAACGCGAGTTGTCATTACCGGTGTCGGCTTAACGGCTCCCAACGCGAACAATCTCAGCGATTTTCGTGAAGCTCTTCTTCATCAAAAATCAGGTATTACCGAGATGGAAGTCCGTTATATGGGCAAGGTGGCCGTGGGCAATTGCAATTTTGATGAATTTCTTTATCAAAAGAAAAAAATGCGCAGACGGGGAACGCGCGCCGGATCGATTTCCATTTATTGCGCTCACGAAGCACTCCTCGACAGCGGCTTGTCTGTTGATTCACTGATTAAGGACAGAACAGGCATTTATCTGGGCATTACCGAACATGGCAATGTCGAGACGGAAAACGAAATATATGAGTTGCATGAAAACAAATTGGATGCGAGCCTGTGGTCTCACCACCATAATCCCCGAACCGTCGCCAACGCGCCGGCCGGCGAAGTCAGCCTGAATTTAGGCATCACCGGCCCTGCCTATACAATCGGCGCCGCCTGCGCCGCAGGCAATATCGGAATCATCCACGGGATGCAAATGCTGCAGCTGGATGAAGTGGACCTGGCTTTAGCAGGAGGCGTCTCTGAAAGTACCGGAACATTCGGAATTTTTGCCGGTTTCAAGAGCCAGGGCGCGCTGGGTTTCCACGAAGATCCCACAAAAGCAAGCCGCCCCCTGGATGTGAATCGCAACGGCATTGTCGTTTCCGAAGGTGGCGCCATTTTTGTTCTGGAAAGACTCGAAGATGCCCTGAAACGGGGTGCGAAAATTTACGCTGAAATCGCCGGTTATCATGTCAATTCCGACGCCGTTGATTTTGTGCTCCCGGATACTCAAAGACAAATTGAATGCATGAAGGCCGCAATCGCCAAGGCGAAGATCACGCCTCATGACATTGATATCGTCAATCTTCACGCGACCGGAACGGTGTCCGGAGATGAAAATGAATCTGAAGCCGTCCGGACCGTTTTCGGACAGTCAGAAAATACCTACATCAACTGCACCAAAGGCTTCATCGGCCACGCGATGGGCGCCGCCGGAGCGCTGGAGCTGGCCGGGAATCTGCCCAGTTTTACCGATGGCAAAATTCATTCATGCAAGATCATTGAAAATGTCGATCCCAAATGCAGCATGAAAAATCTGGTGAACGGCGATCCTGTCGAGAAGGACGTTCATTATATTCTGAGCAATTCTTTCGGGATGCTTGGAATTAATTCCATATTAATCATTAAAAAATATCAACAATAATATTTTACAGGGAGGTAGTATCATGGACTATCAGTCTATCAGGAAAAAAATCATTGATATCATCGCGGAGATCGCCATTGATGAAGACCTTTCCAATCTTGATGACAACATAAGATTGAGAGAGCAGCTCGATATGGATTCCATGGATTTCCTCGATGTCGTCATGGAGCTGAAGAAGAGATACAAGATAGAAGTTCCGACCGAAGATTACATGAAACTGGCCACGCTGAAAAGTTGCATTGAATACCTGGGACCCAAATTTGCTTTAACCCCGGCATAATGGCACAGTATGATACGGTCATAATCGGCGCGGGCATGTCGGGTCTGGCTGCCGGTATCAGGCTGGCCATGTTCGATCAAAAAGTGTGTATTCTCGAGCGGCATAAAGTCGCCGGCGGCCTTAATTCCTATTATGAAAGGCAGGGCCGGAAACTGGATGTCGGCCTGCATGCCATGACCAACTTTGCCCGCAAGGGTGAAAAAGGCCGGCCGTTAACCAAGCTGCTGAAACAATTAAGAATCCCTTACGAAAAGCTGGAGCTGTCGCAGCAGAATTTCTCACGGATAGTTTTTCCTGAACATGACCTTTCCTTTTCCAATGACCCGCAACTGCTGACCGATGAGATTGAAAAAAAGTTTCCCGATCAGAAAGACAATTTCGCCCGGCTGCTCGACGTCGTAAAAAATTTTGATGATGTCAATTTGAATAACAGGCCTGAGAGCGCCAAAACAAAAGTCAGGGAAATTATTACCGATGAGCGCCTCCTCGAAATGCTTTTCTGCCCCCTGCTGATTTACGGCAGCGCCTGGGAAAACGACATGGATTTTTCCCAGTTTGTCATCATGTTCAAAAGCATCTATCTGGAAGGATTCAGCCGTCCGAAAAACGGCGTGCGCTCCGTCATCCATTTACTGACCGAAAAATACACGCAACTGGGCGGTGAACTGCGTCTGGGTGCGGGCGTCAAAAGCATCGATGTGAAAAATGGCGTTGTCAACAGCGTCACGCTTGATTCCGGCGAGACCATCAAAACATATAAAGTGATGTCTTCAATGGGCCTGCCGGAAACAATGAGGATCGTTGCCGAAAAGGTGAACAATCCGGTACCCGGATCGATGAGCTTTACGGAAACCATCTTATTTTTTGACAAAAAACCGTCGGAAGCGGGTATCAGGGACACCATCATCTTTTATAACGACCATGAAAAATATGATTACCAAAAGCCGCAGACGTTAACGGACTATCATAGCGCCGTCATTTGTTTTCCCAATAACTTTGGTTATGATGATTATGATGAAGGTTTGATTCGCGTCACCTTCATCGCCAACTTTGATAAATGGAATGAACTGGACCGGCCAACCTATCTTCAAATGAAAAAAGAAGTGCGTGATCAGGCACTGGCCCTGACGGCGAAATTGTTTCCCGAATTTCAGGCGAACCTTCTTTATCACGATGTTTTCACCCCGAAAACGATTACGCGCTACACCGGTCATTTTCAGGGAGCCGTTTACGGAACAACGCAAAAAGCCAGGAATGGCCGCACCGGCATCAAAAACCTGTTCATCTGCGGAACAGATCAGGGTTTTCTGGGAATCGTCGGGGCCATGCTCAGCGGCATTTCGATGGCCAACCTGCACTGCCTCATGAACGGAGAGAACGCATGAAGTTTAGGAACGCCGTCATTTCTTCATTCGCTTATCATCTTCCTGAGCAAGTCATGACCTCAGAGGAAATTGAAAAAAAACTTGATCCTCTTTATCAGCGCCTCAAGCTGCCCGCAGGTCGTATCGAATTGATGACCGGCATTAAGGAAAGGCGCTTCTGGCCTCCCGGAACCATGCCCAGCGATTTGTCCACGCAGGCAGCCAAAAATCTCTTTGAGAAAAAGATCGTTCAACCGGAGCAGATTGATGTATTAATTCACGCTTCCGTCTGCCGTGATTTTCTCGAACCGTCAACGTCTTCGATTGTTCATCACAATCTGGGGCTGCGCGAACAGATCATGTTTTTTGATCTGTCCAACGCCTGCCTGGGCATGATGAGTTCGTTTGTGGTGGCTGCCAATATGATTGACAACGGTCTCATTAAGCACGCTCTGATCGTCTCCGGCGAAAATGGAGGACCGCTGCTTTTTCAGACGATCGAACATTTACTGAAAGATGAACATATTACCCGAAAAAGCATCAAAAAATATATTGCCAACCTGACCATCGGCTCCGCGGCCGTCGCCTATACTGTTTCACACAAGGATTTTGTCGATGATGGCCATCTACTGCTCGGCGGCGCTTCGCTGGTCGATTCTTCCGCCAATGTTCTCTGCCGCGGCGGCGGAGATACCCACTCACTGATGATGGAAACCGATTCCGAAGCGTTGATGAAATCCGGCGTGGCGCTGGCTGAAAAGACGTGGGCGGAAACCAAACGGGAACTGGAATGGACCAACGATGATGTTGACTGCTTTGTCGGCCATCAGGTCGGCGTGGCTCACGAAACGCTTTTGAAACAGATCTTAAAACTCGAGAATTGTCCAACCTGCACCACCTATCAATATCTGGGCAATACCGGAGCTTCCGCCCTGCCGATCACGCTCAATATTTTTGATGAGCAGAAAAAAATTCCCCGGGGCAGCAGGGTCGGGTTACTGGGTATCGGATCAGGACTGAATTCGATTATGCTGGGGGTGAAGTGGTAAGACCCGACTGGTTAAATCAATTATATCCTTTCCAGTCCCATTTCCTCAAACTGAGGAATAATCTTTCCCTCCACTATCTGGATGAGGGGAAAGGTGAGCCGATGCTGATGCTGCACGGCAACCCCACCTGGTCGTTTTATTACCGGAATCTGGTGGCGGAGTTTTCCAAATCCCGCAGAGTGGTTGTGCCGGATCATATCGGTTGCGGACTTTCGGACAAGCCTCAGCATTATGAATACACACTGAAACAGCATATCGACAATCTGGAACAACTCGTTTTGGAATTAAAACTCAAGAATTTTGTCCTGGTGGTGCATGACTGGGGCGGTGCAATCGGATTCGGATTGCTCGAGCGACATCCGGAGCTGGTCAAGAAAATTGTTATCCTGAACACCGCCGCCTATACGTCTGAAGTCATCGCGTTGAGGATTAATATATGCCGCATTCCCATTCTGGCCGAACAGGTGATTCGCCGCCTGAATGGCTTCGCGCTGACCGCGACCTATATGGCTGTCGCCAAAAAAATGTCGCCGGAGATCCGGCGCGGTTTTCTATTCCCTTATGACAGTTACGCCAACCGCATTGCTACGGCGAAATTTGTCGCCGACATTCCCATGAATCCCGGTCATCGCAGTTACCAGACATTAAAGAACATCGAATTATCACTGCCCAAACACAAATGCCCGATCCTCATTCTCTGGGGCAGGAAGGATTTCTGCTTTAACGATTATTTTCTCAATCGCTGGCGCGAAATTTATCCACACGCCGCGATCAAAACATTTGAGAACGCCGGACATTACGTGTTGGAAGATGCAGGAGACGAAATCATTACAGAAATGAAAAAATTTATATAAATGACGGTGAGAAGCTGCCAACCATGAATATCGCTGATCGTTTTACCGAAATAGCAAAAATCCATAAAGACAAGGTCGCGGTGAAATATCCCCGTCGCCTGGGTAAAAAATATCGCTACGACTCCATCACGTTTGGCGATTTGGAATCGCTTTCCAACCAATACGCCAACGGGCTTTCTGAAATCGGATTTCGACGCGGCAGCAAAACGCTTTTGTTTGTCCGCCCCTCCCTGCAATTCCCCGCGCTGGTCTTTGCTCTTTTTAAAATAGGCGTTATTCCCGTCTTGATTGATCCCGGTATGGGTAGAAAAAATCTGCTCACGGCCATAGAAGAAATCGCCCCGGAAGGGCTGATCGCCGAGCCGGAAGTGCACTTATTGCGACTCCTCTTTAGCAAGTCATTTAAATCGGTCCGGTTTAAAGTCACAACAAAAGGGCCAAAGATTGGAAATTGTTTTCCTCTGGCCATGCTGGAAAATTCCCCAACCGGCTTTGCAAGCGCTCAATTGGAGCCGGACGAAATGGCCGCAATTCTTTTTACATCCGGCGGAACAGGCCGCCCGAAAGGCGTGGTGTATACGCATAAAATTTTTTCGGAACAGACACGGCTCCTGCAGGAACTTTTTTTTCTGAATGAAAATGAGACTGATTTGCCCTGCTTTCCGCTCTTTTCCCTTTTCTCGCTTTGCATGGGCATGACATCCTGCATTCCGGACATGAATCCGTCGCAACCGGCCAAGGCCGATCCTCAACGATTATTACAGAACATCAGTGATAACAAAGTAACCTTCATGGCCGGTTCGCCGGCCATCTGGGAGGCGCTGGGAGATTACTGCGAAAAAAACAGGTTTACTCTGCCATCCGTGAAATATCTGGTCATGTTCGGCGCGCCGGTCAGAAATGAACTGCACAGAAAATTCAGCAAAATTCTTCCCAACGGCACGACCTATACGCCCTATGGCGCGACAGAAAGTCTGCCGGTTGCCAACATCTCGGGAAAAATAATTCTGGAGCAGACAGCCACGCTGACTGCGCAGGGCAAAGGAACCTGCGTCGGCACGCCGGTGCCCGGCGTGGAAGTTGCCATCATAGAGATCAGCGATGACATCATTGAAAATATCTCCAAAGCAAGAAGGTTGAACCCTTATGACATCGGCGAAATTATTGTTCAGGGAAATATCGTGACACCCGGCTACTATCAGTCGCCAGGGGAAACAGCCCTGTCTAAAATAAAAGACCATGAATCCATATGGCATCGCATTGGCGATTTGGGCTACAAGGATGACCGGGGCAGAATATGGTTCTGCGGACGGAAAACGCATCGGGCGGAAACTTCTTCAGGATTGTTATGCTCCGTACCCTGCGAAGCTGTTTTCAATGCGCATCCCGGCGTCAGACGTTCCGCACTTGTCGCGTTAGGAGAAAAAGGAAACCAGTCCGTTGCCATCGTGATTGAAAGAAATGAAGCGGGTAAACGAATTGATAAAAAAATACTGGAAAAAGAGTTGTTGGAACTGGCCGGAAAGAATTCCTTAACCATGCAAATAAAATCAGTTCATTTCTGCGATCATTTTCCGGTGGATGTCCGGCATAACATCAAAATCGATCGTCTGAAACTGGCCGATGACGTTGCGCGGGGTAAGATATGAAAATTATCATAACCGGAGCGGGAGGTTTTCTGGGCAGAAATCTAGCCGCCGCTCTGCTGTCCGCAGGACACAAGGTCTGGAACTTCAGCCGCAGCAAGCATCAACAATTGCAGGAAATGGGCATTGAAACCACCTGCGGCAACCTGCAAAACGAAGCCGATGTGGCCTCGGCATTCAAAGGCATCGATGTTGTTTTTCATGTCGCTTCCCGTGTCGGCATCTGGGGCAAATATGATGAATACTACCGGACGAATGTCATTGGGACCAAGAATGTTCTTAACGCCTGCCGCGCCAACGGCATAACAAAACTGATTTATACCAGCACGCCCAGTGTGGTTTTTGACGGGAGCGATATCTGCGGCGCCGACGAAACCAGGCCCTACTCTCAGAAATTCTATAATTACTATTCCGAAACCAAAACGATCGCCGAACAGATGGTTTTGCAGGCCAATGATGAAAAATTATCTACCGTCGCCCTGCGACCCCACCAGATCATCGGTCCGGATGATCCGCATCTTGTTCCCCGTCTCGTTCATGCAGCAAAACTGGGCAGGCTGAAAATAGTCGGCTCCGGTAAAAATCTTGTTGATGTTACCTACATTCAAAACGCAGTTGACGCGCACATTCTGGCTTTCGAAAAATTGTCTTCTCAGTCCGCGCTGGCGGGGCAGGCTTATTTTATCGGCCAGGAACGACCGGTCGTCTTGTGGGATTTTATCAACGAAATTCTGGTACGCCATCATCTTTCTCCAATAACCAAAAAAGTACCGGCAGGGCTTGCTTTTAATATTGGATTATTTTTTGAAAGTTGGTATAGATTCTTCAAAATTAACGAAGAGCCGCCGATGACGCGATTTGTGTCGTTGCAATTTTCACGCTCTCATTATTTTTCCCATGAAAAAGCGAAAAACGATTTCGGTTACGATCCGAAAATATCCATAGAACAGGCTTTGGATCTGACAGTGAGGAAATAAATGCTTTTTAATAAGAATGATAAAATTACACAAAAATACGATGTCGTCATTATCGGCGGAGGCCTGGGAGGAATGACTGCCGCCAATAAGCTGGCTAAAAATGGCCGCAAGGTTCTCCTGCTGGAATCTCATGACAAGCTGGGCGGATTTGCCACCTGGTTTCATCGCCGGAAACATATTTTTGATGTTTCGCTGCATGGTTTTCCGGTGGGGATGATCAAGACCTGCCGCAAGTACTGGAGCAAAGCGATTGCCGATAAAATCATTCAGCTCAAGAGAGTCCGCTTCATCAATCCGCTGTACAATATCGAAACCGATTTTACCGTGGAGGATTTCACCAGCAAGCTCATCAACGATTTTAAAGTCTCCAAAGAGCAGGTGGATAATTTTTTCAACCTCATCATGAACATGAATTATTACGACAACAAGGAAATGACCAACGGCGAACTGCTGGAGAGTTTCTTTCCCGGCCGGAAAGATGTCCACCGTTTTCTGATTGAGCCGATTGTTTACGCCAACGGTTCCACGCTGGAAGATCCCGCAATCACTTACGGTATCGTCTTCTCCAATTTTATGAGCAAAGGCGTTTATACATTTCAGGGCGGGACCGATCTGGTCATCGAAATGATGCAGGAAGAACTTCTGAAGAACAACGTTGATATTCGTCTGAAATCAAAAGTGGACAGAATAGTCGTAAATAATAATGTCTGTCAGGGTGTCATGGTTGACGGTGAAGTTGTTGCTTCCAAATCGGTTCTTTCCAACGGAAATCTCATCGGCACGATTTTTAATCTGGTCGGAGAGGAAAAATTCAAGCCGGCTTTTATTGAAAAAGTGAAGAAGGTGCGGCTCAACACCAGTTCCTGTCAGGTTTACATGGGCATCAGAGCAGGGGAAACCATCGAGGATATCGGCGATTTGATCTTCTATTCGGAGGCCAAAGAATTCAAAACGGATGAACTTCTGTCGATGAATACCACCAGCCGGACGTTTTCGCTTTACTACCCCAGACTACGGCCGCAGTTGGCCGACGCCGGCTACACGATCGTCGCTTCCACCAACGCGCGCTTCGAAGACTGGATGAATTTAAGCAAAGAAGAATACAAAGCAAAGAAACAGGAATTGATCGAGGCGACACTGGTGAGTCTGGAAAAAGTCATTCCCGGCGTCACGAAAAAAATTGATTATATCGAAGCGGCAACGCCACTGACCATCAAGCGATACACGCATCACGAAAAAGGGGCTTCTTTCGGAACCAAGCACGAAGGGCTGGAAATTTCGATGGGACTGGATAAGGAAATCCAGGGTCTGTTTCATACCGGTTCGGTTGGAATTATCATGTCCGGATGGCTGGGCGCGGCCAATTACGGCGTCATCCAGTCTTACGAAGTGGACAACTATTTAGAAAAGTTAGGTTGAGGTGTCTTATGTTTGATTTCAGCAATCAGCGGGTTATTGTGACGGGAGGAACCAGGGGTATCGGCGCCGGAATTGCCGAAGCGTTTCTTCAGACCGGAGCAACGGTCATTGCCACCTATTCCTCCAACGACACTGCTGCCAACGAATTTAAAAATAAAAATGCACAATATGCCGACCGGCTGGATGTTCAGAAATACGATGTATCCTCTTCGCAGGCGGTAAAAGACCTGTTTCAATATTTAGACGAAAAATACCCGTCGCTGGAAGTGCTGGTGAACAACTCCGGTATCCGACAGGATGCCGTTGCGGCATTAATGACGGACGAACAGTGGAAGAAGGTTCTGGAAGTCAATCTGACCGGCACTTTCTACATGTCACGGGAAATCATATCACGCTTTATGTACAACCGTTTCGGCCGAATCATCAACATCAGTTCGCTGGGCGGAGACATCGGTTTTCAGGGACAGGCCAACTATGCGGCCTCGAAAGCCGGTCAGTTCGCCCTGACCAAATCATTATCCAAGGAAGTCGCCAAGAAAGGCATCACCGTCAACTGCGTTTCACCCGGTTTTATTGACACCGAACTCATCGGTGATCTTCCCGAAGAACAGAGAAAAGAATATCTCAAGATGATTCCGTTGAAACGTTTCGGCAGGGTTCAGGAGGTCGCCCACGCGGTTCTCTTTTTAGCCAGCCGGGAAGCCTCTTACATTACCGGAACGACCGTCACCGTCGCGGGGGGATTGTAATGGAAGAAGTTCTTGCCGCCATTCCGCAGCGCCCGCCGTTTCTTTTCGTTGATAAAATTATTTCCAGAGATGGCAACTCCATCACGACACAAAGAACGTTGCGCGAAGATGAGTATTTTTTCCAGGGCCATTTTCCCGGCAATCCCATCATGCCCGGGGTGCTGTTATGTGAAGCCTGTTTTCAGACCGGCGCCATATTAATGGGGGCAAACCAGCAGCCGGGCCTGGGTGTCGTCACCCGAATCAAAGACACGAAATTCAAAAATTTTGCCAGACCGGGAGATACGCTGATCATCAAGGTTACACTTGATGATCACATGGATAACGCTTATTATATGAGCGGCACGATTCATATCGGGGAAAAATTAATTTTAAAAATTATCTTTCAGGCGGCGCTGCTGCCGTCTGAACACTAGAGGTAAGAAATGGACTTTCTACAGGTTTCAGGAAAAACATTTTTAGTAACCGGTGTTGCCAATAAAAAGAGCGTTGCGTTCTTTGTGGCAAAAGATCTGATGGAAAACGGTGCGCGTGTGATTCTCTCTGTTCAGAATGAAGACAACCGGAACAAGGCTCAAAAGCTCTTTCCCGAAAGCACCATTTTAATTTGCGATGTAGAGAACAGTGAAAGCATTCGTCAACTGGGTGAATATTTTCAGCACAACAACATTCGCCTGGCCGGTTTTGTCCATTCCATCGCCTTTGCCAACTACAGCGAAGGCCTCAAGCCTTTTCATGAAACGAAAGTTCAGGATTATCTGCAGGCAACTAATATTTCATGCTTTTCGCTGGTCGCCATTGCCAACGCTTTAATAAATTCTTTTGAAGAAGACGCTTCCATCGTTACCATTTCCATCAGCAACACCCGCGCAACCGCTTACGGTTACATGGGGCCGATCAAGGCCGCGCTCGATGCGACGGTGGCGTTTCTGGCAAAATCTTTATCCGCAATCTCCAAAGTCCGCGTCAATGCTGTCTGTGCTGGCCCTTTGAAAACATCCGCCTCTGCCGGAATTCCCGGCTACGTGAATAATTATCTTTTTGCCGAACAACTAACCCTCCGGAAAGCCGCACTCAAAACCGAAGAAGTCGCTAATACGGCAATCTTTCTGCTCTCGCCAGTCTCCAGCGGCATAAACGCCACGGGGATTGTGGTGGATGCCGGCATGTCTTGCAATTACTTCGATCAGGATATTGTTAACAAGGCGATGCGTTAATCGAAAGGATGATGTTAAACATGGCTGTGCCGCTTATATCCATTGTCGGTAAATCCAATTCCGGCAAAACAACCCTGGTGGAAAAACTGATACCCGAACTCATCAAAAGGGGATACCGCGTCGCCACCATCAAGCACAACCAGCACGGTTTTGATATCGACCACGAAGGCAAGGACAGCTGGCGGCATAAAAAAGCCGGCGCGTGCAAAACGGTAATTGCCTGTCCCACACGTGTGGCGTTGATTGAAGACATCGACCACGATTATTCACTGGATGAAATCAGAAACAAATACATTAAAGACGCGGATGTGATTCTTGCCGAAGGCTACAAGGGCAATCCTTTTCCTAAGATTGAGGTTTACCGCACGGCACTCAAACGTGAACTGCTCTGCGGCAAGGAAGACAATCTGCTGGCCTTCGCTTCCGATGTAAAACTGGATACCGGCGTGCCCTGCTTCGATATCAACGATATAAAAAGCATCGCTGATTTGATTGAGAATAAGTTTTTAAAATCACGGGTATGATACCCTCCGCTACGCGGGATTGTTCGTCTTACAAATTTCAATGTACCTATAGTGACCTTTAGGTTATTCGTTTTTGAAATTTGAGTCTCACAATAAAGTCTCGTCTTAAATTGTGTGCTTTGTTTACCCATGATGTCATCATCACTAAAAATCAAGGACAACTGTTTGAAAGTCAACATTACAACCCTTCATTGAGCGCAACAAACCTTATTGCTCGGTCCATTTTTATCAGAATCATGGTGACGATTTGCAGACAAACGCCTCAATATCCTGCATCACCTCCGCACTATGCATATATTTGTTTGACGGGCAGGCAATGACGGTTGCCTTGGGTAATCTGTCGGCAAGGAGTCTGATATTGTCCGATGAGTGAAACGTATCCGTGGGGGCATAAGCCAAAGCGACAGGTATGGTCACGCTGCTCAAGTTTGGCCAGACTTCGTAATGATCATAAATGGCTGATCTGGCTGACAGCTTAAACCTCTGCGGATGGGCTACACGCAGAGTATCGTTATAACGCATCATCTGTTCGGGTTCTTTTTTAACATCCACCAAGAAGGTTCTTAAGTACCAGAGAACAAAATACTTGATCCCATGATACAGAAAAGCCGGAAGAAAAAGCATCCACTGCAAATACCACGGGGCTTTGAAATCACTGTTGGGCGCAATCAGGAATGCTGTTCCCGCAGTCAGCTTACCCCCTTTTAGCGCCTCCAGCAGCGCGGTCGCCCCCAGTGAACTGCCGACCACGGTTGTGGTAGGCGTGGCAATTCCCAGTTGCTGACAAACACTGATCAGGTCTTCCGCCATCCGTTTGATACTGAAGTCGTCCGGTTTCAGTTTCCTTCTTTCAATGAGGGCCGATCTCTTTTCCCGTGTTTCGATATAATAAACCGGCCTTCTGGAAGCCATGACCTTCAACAAAGGCATCCATCCGGATACGGCCGACACCCATCCCGCAACAAAAACGATAGGAGCTTCATTCACGGTTTTTTTCGGTCGCCAAGTCATGACACGAAGGTGGACACCGCTCTGCACGCAAACGGACAACATGGTAAAAACCGAATCCGGTAATGCCACCGGATCCGTGATAGAGTCTTGCACACTTATCTCCTTATCGAGAAGATATTTGTAATTATTACATATTGAGAGGTTGGCTGTCTATCGAAAATACTGAACACTAACTTACAGTCAAGCTCTTGACGCCGCCTACCACAGTTTAATAGTGGGCAGTTGTCTGTATTGAGAATTTCCTTTTGAAGATGCAATCAAAGCCTCAACACAACCGTCAATCTTAACATTAAATCGTTGCAGTCCTTACCTGACGATCAAGCATCTTGCAGTGCATACTTTATATACACGTCCTTATTTCCGGCGGAAATACTCCTTAGGACCGTTTCGGTTGATTTCTTACCGAATATTTTGAGAACTTGCTTATAGTATGCCGTAATAAATTTTTCATAGTATTCGTTTTTGACGGGAAAGTCGGTAATATTAATCAATACATCATTGTTTTCCAACCGCGCGGTAACAGAACCTCCGTCAAAATGTATCGACCAGATCTTCGGCAGGTTGTTTTCGACAAATGTTTTTATATCTTTTGTCTGCATTAGAAAATGATAAAAACTTCCCTTTGTAAGGGCAAATTTTGCGGCAATTCTTCCAAACAGGATATAGGAGTTCTTTCTGTCGCCGTTGAAAAATTCATCAATCACCCCGTCCAGCAGCATGATAGATTTTTCTACAGGAACAAGTGTAATGGTCATGATAACCGTGTCTTTGAAATATTTATCCTTCTCCGCCATTTTAGCCATAAATGCGTTCCATTTTTCTAAACCGAAAGCTTCGATAATGGTGGATTTTGTTATAGTCAAAAAGGTACCTTTTATGTTCATATCAAACATCTCCTTTTGTTGAAATATAGTTTAACAGTTTTTTCGATTATGTCCAGTTGTAGAACACAAAAAAGTCTAACTATTCAATCAATTGCTTTTTAACCAGGCGCTCGCCCAACAATATCTGTAAGCCACATTAGCGAGTTCAAACCTGCATTGATTGCGGCAGTCTTGTATTGAATGCTTTCCGGAATGTCGACTTTTGCGTATTCAAAAGAAGAACATCATGTTTTCTGAAATAACGATACATTTTTGAAGGATCAAGGCGTTTACTGACAGCACGAAAATCAGCCAGGGTTTTCTTCAAGTTATTTGCTTTTATAATCATGTTCACATCATGGACCACTTCTTCAAAGGTGTTCTTTTTTACTTCCCCTTTTACAGCAATTTCAAAAATATCTTCATTCACGGATGACGAAATTTGATATTTTGCTGAATTTTTCATTTACGAGATCCTTGTTTGAAAATAGTTCATCAATATATTGAAAAACTTTTTGATTGATAGTCTTTTTGGCTTTATCGCTTGCTTGGCAGACAAGACCGTTAAGTCTAAAAAACCAGTCTTAGGCTTAATCAAATAATGTTTCCCTTTCTTATGCACTACTTCTAATAGGCTCACTTACTTTCTTTCCATTGATTTACTATTTTAGAAGTCCTGTTAGTTTTATCATCTGTTTTATATTTAACATTTTTTTTCATTCTGAAAATCCCCCGAAGGAGGGATTGCATTATCAGAAATATTGGATATATTTTTTGTAAAGGACAATGTAGTTTTTATGAAAAACAACAGCCAAAAAGCAAAAAACAAAATTAAGAATCTCGTCAACAAATATTTCATGGAATCACCTTTTCCCATGGTAATCACCAAGGCAAAGGACGGCACCTACATTGAGGCAAACAAAACTGCCATGAGATTCTGGGGATGGCCGCGCAAGCAGATTATCGGACATCAATCGACAGAACTCGGCGTCATTTCACCGGAACAGAGAAACAAATTTACACATGAAATCAAAAAACAGGGATTTGCCAAGGATATTCCGTTTGAAGCCAGGATCAAAAATAAAGGCATTCTTCACATATCCTTTAATATATTTCCGATAAAGATGGGAAAGGAAACTTTTTTCTTAAGTATCGGAACCGACGCTTTCAATTACCAAACCATCCTGAAAAAACATCGTCATGAAAAATTTTTTAAATTAACTGAGGTGGTCTGGGTTCTTCGGACAGAGAACAGGGATTTATAAGTGTAAAACTGCTCAGGGTTGATGTTCATGCTGCAGCCTGTTTCTGCGCCAGTGAGCCGAAGTAAACCATACTCGGCGTCTTCTTGTCAAAGTTTTGATGCCACCTTTTTTCATTGTAAAATTTGAAGTATTCGGCAAGCCCTCTTTTTGCTTCCGTCATCGAACCATAGGATTTGAGATAAATGTCCTCGTACTTCACGCTTTTCCAAAGCCGTTCAATAAAAACATTGTCCATCCAGCGGCCTTTGCCATCCATGCTGATGGCGATGTTGTTTGAATTGAGCGTATCGGTAAAGACTTCCGCTGTGAACTGACTGCCTTGATCCGTGTTGAAGATTTCAGGACAACCGTAGTGGGCAATGGCTTCTTCCAAGGCATCTACGCAAAATGAACTGTCCAAGGTATTCGAGAGTCTCCAGGCCAGGACATAACGGCTGGACCAGTCCATAACAGCCACCAGATAGCAAAACCCCCTGGCCATGGGAATATAGGTGATATCCGCACACCAAACATGATTGGGCCGGGTAATTTGTAGATCCCGTAAAAGATACGGATATTTTACGTGTTTCGGATTGCTCCAGGACAGTTTCGGCTTCACATACAGGGCTTCGATGCCCATCCGCCGCATCAGACGACGTACTTTGCCGCGACTTACATTGTGCCCTTTTGCCCATAGATCATTGCGAATGTTCCGGCTTCCGTAAAACGGATACAGAAGGTGAATCTCGTCAATCTGTCGCATCAGTTCTCTGTCGGCGTCACTTAAGGGTACCGGCTTGTAGTAAATCCCGGACCGGTTTAAATCTAAAATCTCGCATTGCCGCGTGACAGGCAATTTGTCCTCTTTATCGATCATTTCTTGGCGCTCGCACCGTCGATGCGACCGAGCGCGTTTGATAAAAAATCGTTCTCCATCGATAACTGGCCGATTTTGGCGTGAAGTTCTTTTACATCCGGCACTAACGCCGCTGTCTTGCCTTTACTGAATACCTCGGCGGCATGGTCCAATAACTGCTTTTTCCACTCCGTAATCTGGTTGGGGTGAACTTGGAATCGCTGGGATAGCTCAGCGATGGTCTGATCTCCTTTTAATGCTTCCAAGGCTACTTTGGCCTTGAATGCCGGGGCATGATTCCGTCTCGGTCGTTTGCTCATATAACGCTTCCTCCTCTTTCTTCTTGCATTATAGAGCAGTTTTTTCCACTTATGTCACTGTCTAGTTTTTCCAGACCAGCTCATAACCGCCCAAGACGCTAAGTCCATCAGGGCAAAACTGAAACGATTCCAGTTGACTCCCCGGCAGCAGGAGATTGCCATCTTGGCCGCAGCGGGAGATGCCAACCGGATCATTGCCAAGAAACTGGAACTGTCTGAATACACGGTCAAAGATCATATCAAAGACATCTTCAAGATCTTGGGTATTAAAAACCGCAGCGAACTCTTCCCCAAATTATTAAATTTACGTTAGCTATTTTTGTGTGTTTCCAATTGAAATGCCGTATCATTTTAGATCTTGATACAGAGCAAGAAGCCGCATCAGTCGCTGTTATCCATGAAATTCAAAGACAAGATATCGTGCCATCACCTTGCCGGGGTCGTACATGCCATGAGGTTCTCCAACGCCGTACAAAATAACCCCATGCGGGTTAATCCGCTCACCGATTGTTTCGACTTGTCCCTCTCATCATGCGCATGGGATGGATGAGGAGAACAACCTCTTCTAAGAACCGATGCGTGGCTCTCCAGATGGACGTTCATTGATTCAACGCTGAAGATGGGATGGGGTTTTAAATCTTTCTCTTCTTCAGGCGGCAACGGTAAGTGAAGCGGGTAAACGGCATTTGCAGACGGCGGAGCCTCAATTTTTCGACCCGGATACATTGCTTTGTGGAATTTTCCGATATCAAGAGGAATTGACTTTATGATTTTTCTTCACTCAATCCAGTGGTGTTTGATTACTAAAATTGGCTTCGTTAACAACCGTTTTGCTCTTCTCCATCTAATGTTTTTTCTGTCAACATTTCATAAATTAGTCGTCTGACGATGTTAATGCTTCATTTATCATTCTATCTTCTAATCCCCAATCTTCTGTTTTGTATTTTGTGAAGGTGCAATGTTCACACAAATCAAAGGGGAATTTATGAGCAAAATTCAAAAATTTCTTTTTGTTCCATTTTGTCAAATCAAAATAATATTCCTTATTCATCTCCAAAATTGATTTATATTGCGCAATATTTTGTGCGCCACAGGCTATCACACAACGTGTGATGATGCCCTCTATGCCAAGCGTATAACAGTGAGCGTGTTCCGTTGTGCACGCATTATTGACAGGTTCTTTCTGCCTGCGTAATTCCCAGGATGTAAAATTTGCTAAGTCATTAACCTCAATGTTCATATCAGGACACCTTTGTATCAATAATTGAACCAGGCTATCAAATTTCTCATTGCCGCCGCATTTTTCTATTACGGGGGGATATTTTGAAATAACAAGACTATCTAAGCTTCTTAATTTGGGAACATACTCTTGTATCTTTTTTTCATTTGCCCAGGAAAAATTAGTCGTTAGCTTGATAATTTTATCCGGATAATTATCTTTTAATTCATCAACAAAATTAAAAATGTTTGAATGCAAAAAAGGTTCCCCGCCTGAAATAGATATTGTCTTGAATCTTACACCTTTTTTTATCAAAAAATTCAGCCAGGGTATAAATTCTGAAGCCAGATAGGATCTCTTGTTTTTTTTAAAAGGTATTCCTCTTGAACAATATTTACAATTGATATTACAGACATCCGTTGATTGAAGGACTATTTTATGAATATTATTCATATTCATCATGAAATGAATTTTTAAATATCTTTTTTTAATAAACTCAATACCATGATGGATTTTGGCACGGACAATTTCCCAAGACCTCAATAAAAGCTTTCCGGGCCGCGGATGCCTGATGTAAGATCGTTGACGATGAAAAAATTTTATCTGCTCTGTTTGCATATATCGGAAATTTCCAACACCGCGCGATTAATTTCTCTCGCCCAATCAAGGTCAAAAACTCCGGCCTCTTCTTGCGGTGATGTTACGTCTATTCTCCGAACGCACCACTTCCTGCATATTTGAAGCCCTGATAAGGGCAACCGCAAATTTCAGCGGGACAAGGGGAAGGAAAGTCATCAAGTCGATATTTTCCGAGCAGGAGGTTACCGTAACCTGTGTTTACCGTATTACAGCGGGTAAGGTTCCCGAACGGGTCCATATGCAGCCCACGATAACCAGATCCACAGATGGAGCTTTGCAGTCGGAAATCATTTTTCAGGACCCATTGTTCCAGAGGGGTGAGTCCGATTCGTTCCATAAGTTGCCGCTGCCGCGGCGTGTAGTCAGCGGGATAGGAACATCCCTTCCAGATCCCGCGGAACACTTTGAGAGAGATATCTTCAATCCCCTGTTCACGCAACCTTTCCAAATCCCGCTCCATCCTGTCAAAATAAGAGGGATGCGTGACATAGACCGCCCGAATCGTAAACCCCTTTTTAAGAAAGTAGCGGAAACGCTCCAGGAATCCTGTCCATCCGCCTTCCACACGATCACGCTCGTCCGGATGCAGCGCAGCGTAGATGTCGTGAACCCGGGAAGGGTTGACAGCGTCTGCAAATGCATACGCCTGATCGTTGGAAAGGTTGGTGTTGAGAGCGATCCGGTGCCGGAGCGACAAAGCACGACAGACGTCGACGAAATGCGGGGCGAGTAGCGGTTCCCCTCCTGTAAAAACAATTTTCCAGGCAAAACCGCTTTGATTGAATCTTGCGGCTATTTCTTCCGGTTCGAAACGGCCGCAGGCAGGATGTTCCTGGCCCCGAAAGTAATCCGCTACAGCACGGAAACAATAGGAACATCTGAAATTGCAGGCTTCATTGAAGTGCCAGTAGAGCTCAATATGCGGCCGGTTTGCGTCCCTACGGGATGACGAGTATCCGGCATCGATCATCGTGTATCCCCGATCACCTTTTGGATCGGGCTTTTGTGTGACGAGCAATTCCAAATGCCTTGCCTGAAATATCGCCTGATGACGTTCGTCAGCGATGTGTTTCTGAGTCAAAGCGGACGGCATCGCATTGATTGTTGCTGCCGCCGTTGGGTCAAAGATGATTTTTTTACCGGCGTGTCGCAGCTTGAAACAGTAATCCACTTCCGTATAGAGCCCGTTATCAAAATAATCATCCAAGCCGCCAACTTTTCCCCACAAATCTCTCGGCGTTATCAGGAAAAGACGGGTCGCAAAGTCTGCCGACGACATTTCTCTTTTTGTTGTTCTGTCTGGCTTCGATGGTGCACTGTCCCATGCAATGCGTCCGGTATCATAGACAAAACATTGACTGATAACCACTTGACCATCCGGCGCCAAGCATGGTCCTCCGACTGCGCCAACATCCGGCAGGTCGGTTAAGAAATGAAGAGCTGACGTCATCGTTGCGAGCTGTAACATGGTTTCCTGTCCTAGCATGAGCAAATAGGCACCTCGGGCAACAGATGCCGCCTGATTGCAGGCATGGACAAAACCTGCCGGTTGTGAATTTTTCAGAACGCGTACCCCGGACAAACGCGCCAGAAGAGCCGGTGTCTCATCTGTCGATCCATCATCGACTACTATCAGCTCAAAAGGAATGTCCATCCCCTTCTTGAGTGCTGTTAGACAGGCAAACGTCAGGGCTGCCCGATTGTGAAGAACGAGAAGAACTGAGATAACCGGTGTCTGATTATTATTCAGGATCAGTTGTCCAGGGCCATTCAGGAAATGGTCGAGATCACGTTGCAAGCGCGCCTGGTGTGATGTGTCCAGAATTTCATTCACCGTTGACCGTATTTTCTGCCGGGCGTCCTGTGGCGGAGGCAATAAGCGCATCGTTGCTGTTGCCGGCGGATCGCCATGCCGTCCTCTGATGAGCCATCGGACTGTCTGAAAAGCATCCATTGCCCGGCGCAGCGGTTGCGTCATACGCCAGAAGCGCGAAGTAAGCAGTACCTGTAACGTTTCATCACGCATTTGATGATTTTGTCGCAACAGGTACTCCTCCGGTGCAGCCGGTAAAAGCATGCGTTCGGCGGGAGAGTCTTCTCCAGGATGCAACCGGGGAGCCTCGATTGCTGCCGCACTTTGAGCCGGAGTGACAAACCAGCTACCCGAGGCGAGTTCGAAGTTGATATTGCAGCAGTTACAACGTGCCAAACTTTTCCGCTCATGATTGATGGACTGACGCAATTTGCGGAATTCCAAACTGTTCCAGAGCCGGCTGACCGGCTGTGCAAACGCGTTACCGATTTTCAACGAGCCATCAAAATCGTAAGTGCAGGGAACCAGATTACCGTTGGATTGAACGGTGGCCGTCATGGACGTGCAGAAGCAGGGAGCATGAGCTTTGCGCACCCTCGTCCATGATCCTTCCTCATAGGCGTAGCGGCGATATACTTTATTCAGGGGGGCAAGTTCATCATCTTTGAACTCGGTATCCACGGTCGGATTCAGCGTTTTCACGGAAAAGTGATCGGCACCCAATTGCAGGGCAAGTGTCCGGAGCTCTTCGATACGGTCCTCATTATATCGTGATACCACGGTTCGCATATTGATGATGGTTTTGGCCCCCAAAGCCTTTTTCATGCCCACCACTCGTTCGATACCAGAAATGGTGTGGTCGAGCCTTCCGCCCTTGCGGAAACGGGCATATGAATCTTGTTCCACAGAATCGACGGCAATAATCAGGGTCGAAAGACCGGCTTCGAGCAAGGTTCTGATGTAAGGTTCGTCACTCAGTAATTGGCCATTGGTGCTGGTCACTGTCCTGATATCTTTTCTTGTTGCGTAGCGAACCATTCGGGGCAGGTCCCGGTTGAGTAATGGTTCGCCCCAGTCCCAGAGGATAAGAAGCATCAGGCTGTCTTCCAGATCGTCAATTACAAAACGGAATTCTTCAAAGGTCATGTCGCGGAACGGACGACGCAGGTCGCGTTCGGCCCGGGGACAGTTCGCACAAGACAGATTGCACCGGTTGGTCGGTTCGATTTGAAGAATGACGGGACAGACCCGCGAAAAACCTTCATCGTTCTGAGGCTTCTGCTGCTGAGCCCGGATCCAATTGGCTTGCTTTTCCGGCGGCAGGACATCCCAGGTATAGACAATAGTATCGTGCACAAGGCGGACCGACCGGCGCAGGGGCTCATGTTTGCATCTGACCTGTTCATAGGATTGGGAAACGTCTTCGTTGCCGGTGATGGTGGGATTATGAACCGAGCTGTAGTAATCAAGAAGGACTCTATTGATGAAGACAGGCTTGACTCGCGAGAAGATGCGGAGAATAAAATCCCAATCAATCAGACGTTTCAATTTATCGTCGAAGAAACCCGCATCGTCCAAGACCTTCCGTGCATGCACGAAACTGTTGAGATCAATCCGTGGATAATCAAGAATGTCGGTAACATCAAATTTTCCGCCAATCAGGCCGTCCTGATAAATACGGCCTGAACGCGGATCACGACGCAATCGTCGCGCCAAACAATGTATGGCTTCCGGGAAGGAATCATTTGCACGAATTGTCCCGGCCATAACAGCCAGAAACTCGGGATACCATTGATTATCAGAGTCTAGGTAGGCTATGAATGGTTGTGTGGACTGTATCAGGCCTTGATTCCGAGCCGCCGCCGCGCCCAGGTGTGGTCGGCGTAAATAACGAACACGTTCCGAAAGGTAAGGACCGACAGCGTTGGCCAAGTCGTCCTCAGAGCCATCGTCCACGATCAGCAATTCGTAATCCTTAAAGGTCTGCGCAAGAACAGATTCGATTGCCTTGCCGACGATTGATGCCCTGTTCCACACCGGCATGATAATGCTGAACATGATCTCCCCCTCCCCGTATCGTAGATACGATCACCGCGCGACCTCGAATGACTTGCCTGATGAGGACTCTTTTTTTTTGCGTGGTGGAGTATAGGAAACGCGGTATTACATGTCAAGGAAATCTCGGCCAGGAAAGAAGGGTGCTTCCGTCCTTTTCCCTCGCAAACACATGATACAGCTATTCCTTGATCTTCAAATTCTTCTGCAGATAATTTTTGAAATCATCGTAATCTTTTTTGATGGGAATAGCGCTTCCCGTTCTCTGGTCAATATTTTTCATGCTTTCCGGCAGGGGCGGATTGATGCCCAGCAGATTCTGAATCTCTTCGGGGAATTTTGCCGGATGCGCCGTTTCCAGAGAAATGGCCAGTTTTTGTTCGGGCGCTGTCTGGAGATATGCTTCCAATCCCGCCCAGCCCACAGCACCGTGTTGTTCCAGAACTACATTGTAGCGTTTATAGACACTCTTGATGGTTGCTCTGGTTTGCTCATCCGTGACACTAACGGAAAAGATATGTTTTCTCATTTCCTCAATATCCGGATATTGGTGAACCTGACCCACGCGGTCAACCGTTCCGCCGTACAGATCAAAAAAGCGCGCCAGATTGCTTGGGTGACCGACATTCATCGCATTGGAAATGCAGGCACGCGAAGGAGACACTTTATTATATGTTCCAGTCGCCAGATAAGTGGGAAATTCATCGTTCTCGTTAGTGGGCATGACGAGCTTGGCTACCGGCAATCCCATGCGGCGTGCGTATTCACAACCCAGAGCATCACCGAAGTTTCCCGAAGGAACGGAAAAGATGACCTGTTCATCATTTTCAGCAAGCTGGGCGTATGCATAAACATAATAAATAATCTGCGGGAGAATCCGGCCGAAATTGATGGAATTGGCCGAAGACAGATTAAACTTTGCAATCTGCGGATCGGAAAAAGCCTGCTTGACCAGATTCTGGCAATCGTCAAACTTGCCGCTAACACTCAGCGCCTGCACATTGCCGCCGATGGTATCGAGCTGCTTTTTCTGCATGCCGCTGACTTCATTTTCAGGATACAAAATGGTTACGTCAATTCCTGCTACGCCCTTGAAAGCTTCGCCTACGGCGCTACCGGTGTCGCCGGATGTGGCAACTAGAATATTCAGTCGCTCGCCTTTCGGGCGGCAGTTGCTCATCAGTCTTGCCATCATGCGCGCGGCAAAATCCTTGAAAGACGCAGTCGGCCCCTGATCCAATCGCATGACATAGTTTTTCGGCCTCACTTCTTCCAGGGGTACCGGATAGTTGTAAGAATCTTTCACGACGGTCTGGAGAGTCTCCAACGGGAACTCGTCAGACAGAAAAGCCTGGGCAACCAGCAGCGCTGTATCGCTGTAAGGCTTGCCTTTTAAATTCTGAATATCTTTCAAAGAAAACTGGGGAATGGCATCCGGCATAAAGAGGCCTTCATCAGATGCCTGCCCCTTGAGCAGAGCTTCCTTAAAAGAAACCTTGCCGGTGAAGGGAGTAATTCCCACGACATTTTTTAAATTACGATTAGTGCTGTAGTAACGAATGAACATAATGATAACCTTTATTATTGTGTTGAGCCTTTTAAACTCATTTAAATAAAAAAATCAATTCAAAAGAAAATGCCTTGAATGATTCGTCAAATCCCCGTTTACGCGTCATGCCAATATTATTTTCTTGACAGATAGAGCCATTATCTCTATACGGCCTGTTGCCCAAAGCACTTTTTTACAACATCCTTTCTACAAAGCATTGATATCTGCGTTCTGAAAACAAAGTGTCTTTAAAAAATCTGACAACAACATTAC
>Ga0208197_1000761_pt1 | contig 37335 bp, 31 predicted proteins | sample AD_JPNNA4_MetaG_FD_184444 | JGI IMG/M metagenome (GOLD analysis project Ga0208197, IMG submission 184444) | Active sludge microbial communities of municipal wastewater-treating anaerobic digesters from Japan - AD_JPNNA4_MetaG (SPAdes) (version 2) | ecosystem: Engineered > Bioreactor > Anaerobic...
AATAATCCATACTGCAACGAGATTCCAGCTCGGTGGAGACAGTTTAAGAAAAAAACATTAACTTTGCCACATCAAAACTGTAACAGCATCGCCGTTTTGGCTGTAACAGCTTCCGCCGTTTTTTCCAGGTAGTTTCAATTCTACAAAAGTGCGATTAAAAGTATGTCGTTTTGAGAATATTTCCGCTCCTATTTTCATGTTTCAATTCTACAAAAGTGCGATTAAAAGGCAACAGGGGCGTGGCCTGCGGATTAAACAATGTGAGTTTCAATTCTACAAAAGTGCGATTAAAAGTCCCCGTGGCTTCTCCACCAGCCCGTCCGAGAGCTGTTTCAATTCTACAAAAGTGCGATTAAAAGGAAATATAAAATAAACAATAGAAATGATCATAGCCATGTTTCAATTCTACAAAAGTGCGATTAAAAGTCAAGGCTTTTCTTTTGCCGGCAAGCAATTAAACTTGTTTCAATTCTACAAAAGTGCGATTAAAAGTGGCATAAGCCGAAAATATGGCTGAAAGTGTTACCGAGTTTCAATTCTACAAAAGTGCGATTAAAAGTTCTGGAACTCAATAAGACTGCCGCTAATAAACTCAGGTTTCAATTCTACAAAAGTGCGATTAAAAGTTTTCATGTTCCAGTTGATACCTCAGATCTTCGATTGTTTCAATTCTACAAAAGTGCGATTAAAAGCGAGGACCATCTAGGTCCTATTTATTTTCGACCGTTGTTTCAATTCTACAAAAGTGCGATTAAAAGTCTTAAAGACGGGCGTAAAAAGTCAAACGCCGAAATGTTTCAATTCTACAAAAGTGCGATTAAAAGTTGGACGAAGCCGAAATCTCCTTATCGATTTTCTGTTTCAATTCTACAAAAGTGCGATTAAAAGCTTTATCCTCTTTGTCAATAAAGCGAACGATACGATGTTTCAATTCTACAAAAGTGCGATTAAAAGAAGTACAGCGTACACGTATTATTAACAAATAGAAGTTTCAATTCTACAAAAGTGCGATTAAAAGTGCCATGCAGCTCCCCGATCTTAGTATTTATTACCGTTTCAATTCTACAAAAGTGCGATTAAAAGTAATATCTACCTCACTTTCCAAAATATCCTCAACCGTGTTTCAATTCTACAAAAGTGCGATTAAAAGACGTCAAAATGACGACGAAAAAACACGAAAAACAAGGGTTTGAAGGCTTGTTTTCAGCATTGCTAAGTTATAAAAAATTGTTGATATCCAATAACACAAAAACTATTGGGTACCGACAACTTATATTATCTATCTGATATCCAATATGTCAAAGATCTAAGTAAGGGTTTCTAATTCACCTTTTTTCCATTATTAACTGATTATCTCAGTGTTCGACAACCTATACAAATTAAATTCTACGTAAAAAGCTAATTTTCTGTATTTTAAAAATTAGAGAAAATTATCGATACTAGAACGCTCTTTCCCTAAAATTTCCTTTTGCAGCCATTCACCTCGATGCGATGTAAAGATAATCATACTATCCTCTTCTTTTTCTATAATTTTTTCCGCTGCATATTTTAGTTCTTTCAGCTTTACTTCAGACAATTCTCCCTCAAAAACCGAATTCTGAATCCAATTGAGATAACGCCGGCAAAGCTTCAACATCTTTCCTACCCGCTTCTCTCCACAATCATATACTAAAATTACATACATTTTCTTTCTCGTTTTTTACCAATACATCTTAAATGGCTTATACTCTTCCATCTTTAACAGATGCTTGACCAGTTTATAACACTCCAATTTCATCAGATGACGATAACTCACGCTACGGTTTAATGAACGATGTTTGAATGTTTCGTTCAAACGGTCTTCAAATGCCTTCACAAAGATTTTCTTTCCTTTCTGATTGAGAATGCACCTGTTCATTTTATTGTCAAAATGTTCTGCCTGAATCTCACGTTTATTCAGAACCTTGAATATCACACGGTCAACAAGAATCGGCTTAAACACTTCGGTTATGTCTAACGACAATGAGTATCGACGTTCGCCCGGCGTATGTAGATAGCTTATAGTGGGGTTAAGCTGCGTCTGATGTATAGCCCGCAAACATTGCGAATAGCACATCATATTGCCAAAAGATATCAGGGCATTCACCTCATTACGTGGAGGTTGTTTGGTACGACCTCCCATGTCGAACGTATCAATTATCAGATTGAAAGCATCGTAATAGGTTTGGCGGATATTTCCCTCCAATCCCATCAGTTCTGACACACTCTTCACATCAGGAATCTTCTTAGCATAACTATCCATCAACATAGCCATCGGAGAGGTATCCTTACCTCTGTTTTCGTAATATTTCAAGGTCTTCTTCATGTTGAAAACCGCCCCCTCAATAAACTTACGAGCCAACTCCAGACGCATCTTTTCATCCTGATAGGCTGCTGTCTGTGCCAACAACATTCGTCCGGAAAGAAGGCCGTCTCTTGGCATAAACGAACCTGTATAATTCTCGTAATAATCGAAAAAATGCACAGGAATGTCTTTCTGGCCCAAGAAATTGTACAATGCACTATTGGCACGCAAAGAACCGAACACATAAAACTCTGCCACATCCTCTACCGGCAAATATCGTGGCTGACCAGCACGGAGATATTCTCCATTTCCATCTTCCTCGAACGGTGTGAACTTAAGCGTATTGTCCTTACGTTCCAAAGTGCCTGGATTGAACAAATAATATGTTTTCTTCATAACTGTGATTTTTCTAGTAATTCAATCATTCTCGCCCTTTTTATCGAGAGAATCCGTTACTTCTAGTTCCTCTGCAAAGCAAAAATCGAAATAGCTACAATTTCTACAAACGCCTTTCCTCACTAATGGCGGACATGTATCGCTCTCCACAATCTTCCGTATTTCTGCCTCCATCTCACGAATCATATCCCGATCAACATCGCAGAGCACCACTTTATCCGTCTGGCGCAAGGTAGGATATTCGAGTTTACCTGTAACGCCTTCAATTCCATTACGTTCAAATACATAGATGTAATATTTCACCTGCCACTCATGAGCCTTCTCCACTTTGTTCGATTTCTTGATTTCATGGATGACTTTATTCTTCGCATCGTAATAATCGACCTTGATGCCGTCCATCTCCACCTCCTCATACTTCTCCGAACGCTGCGGATAACTCTCCTCATGAATCAACTTTCCTTCGAAAACAAGGTCTGATGTCTGCTCAAAACGAATGCCATTAGCATGAAGCCATAGTTCACGCTTACATACATTGTATAAGTTGACTAAAGTTGCATTTATCTGCATATTAAATGAAATTTGAATCAGCTAAGACGGCAGCATTTATACCATTCTCATAGGAATATACATCTTGATAATTTTCAAGATATAAGAATCCGTATTTCTCTTCTCCAAATGTTCGCAGAAGTTCATAATCCTTTCCACTAGGAAATATAGAAAACACAAAATCGGACATTAAACCTTGTAACATTTTCAAATTAATTCTCCTAGAAACAAAATCTGCATCTCCATTTAAAAGAATATTCTCATATACTTGCCAAACATCAGCACCAGAGACATATTCATCATAATAAACATTGAAATCATCCAAAATCTGTTTACTTGACTGCAATTTATCAATAGATATAGATAAAGGGACAAAAACTGAAATGTTAGGAGAATCTATTATCTTCAAACCTTTATCAACATCTTCATAGTTCAACGTAGATACAGCCATTTCAAAGTCTTTCAAATTAGTCATAAACTGACTATTATTTAGACTCTTTATTTTTCTGATTACTAACTCATATATACTATCAAAATCTTTGTTTTCAAGAACTTTCTTATAATAATCAGGATCAAGTTCTCCCGTTATTTTATATCTATCATCAGATCCATACAGAGTTTTCTCTTTATCACAATCAAACAAATAAAGTTTACAATCCGTTTTATTGACATTTCTGTTTATACGCCCTGCGAGCTGTTCTTCACTATCAATAAGAGACCGATCTTTAAAACCCAAATCCATATCAATATCTACACCAGCCTCAACAACTTGGGTACTAACCAACAAAACCTTTTTGTTTCTACAATCACCTGATTTCAATCTACTTATTATCTCTTTTCGTCGAGGTTCCAATATCGTACCAGATAACAAATAGATTTCATCAAAGAAAAAATTGTTTTCTATAGACATCAAATAGAAATCATTGGCCGTTTTCTTAAATATAAACTCAACGATGGTAAAAACACTGTTATGTTGAGAAGTGTTAACAGCAGAATATTCTTCAGATTTGTCAAATACAAAACTCTTTAAATTTAGCAAATAAGCATCTTTCTCTTCTTTTTGAGGACGAGAACCTGTCAATAAAGAATAATCAAATTGAACTCTATTACAGAAGTTTGGATTCTGAAAATACTTATTCTTATCCTTTACTAAATAGACAAAATCTGCACCCAATTTTTTGGCATCAATAAGGTTTCCTATTTTAGGCAATGTAGCCGACATAACAATGAATTTCATATTAAAGTAAGTCGCATAATTCGCTATAAAATAGACTATTTTATCCCATATTTTTGGAGCATAACTTTGGATTTCATCAATAATCACCACAGAATTAGCCATTCTGTGAAGTAAATAATTTGTTTCCTTCTGATTTGTTTTAAGGACATCAAAAAACTTCATATGAGAAAGCAATGTTACAGGATAATTCATGAACAAATTATCCAGATAATTCAAGTAATCAGAAGATTCATTTCTTGATTTCTTTTGCAAAGTAGCTTTAGAATGTATTTCTGCTACCTCATTCTCATTAAGACCTAATGTTTCAACCAAAGCCTTGTAGGTCTGAGTAATCAAAGTTGTAAATGGAAATACATAATAAACCTTGTTTATAGAGTTGTTCTTATCCGCTCTCAACAATTCTGCCAATGCAAGCATTGAAAGATTGGTTTTTCCTCCTCCAGTTGGAGCCTCAATATAGAAAAGATTCTTATCCAAATTCTTGCGCACATTCGATATCACCTCCATTGAAAGGGAACGACGCAATATATTAAGGTTTGTATTTGAACGAGAGACATAATCATCTGGGTTAATAAAATCACTTCGATTTAGTGCCGCATAAGTTTGTTGATTATAACTTCTTGAAGTCTCTACATGAGCAACTATTTTTTGTTTTAAAATAGAGTCAATTAGCCCAAAATCGCCATACATACTCTTCCAATTATTCATGTAGTGAGCAGTTGCCAAATAATCAGCAGCTGTAAGAAAAGAATAATTCAATTTGACAAGACTAAATAAAGGGAATGAATTTTCCTTCTCAAAATTCTTATTAAACCATTTAAACCAAATACCCGTAGAAACTCTCCGTTGTAAACATAAATGAATTTTTTTTACATCTTCATCATTCAAGTTGATTTTAAACAAAGCTAAATATGGCTTTAAATCAAACAAATCCTCACATTCCCAATGATCCAGATCTTGAGTCTGATATATTGCAGGACTATGATGCTGATAAATAGGATAACTCAGATATAAAGCTATATTACAAAGAAATACAGACTCTTCATCGGTCAGTTGCAGTTTAAGAAAAGCACTCCAAAAATGAGCAAGATAAATATACATTCCTATTACGGAATGTTTTGCCTCAAATTTGTGTTGAACCTCAAACAAATCAGTATGATTATTCATGCGTTTTCTTTGAAATTCACTATTTATTTTCCCTAAATCATGGAAGGCAATCGCCTGCCAGAAAAGATGTTCTATCTCTTTGGCAAGCAACTGACTATTAGATAATTTTGCTGGTATTGATTTCTGAATTAAGCCACTTATAATTGGATAAAGTTGCTGTTTCTCTGCTATACTTTTTGCGTATTCATAAACTAACGCTGAATGTTCAGCCAGCGACTCAGGAGATCGAGCATCACCTTCCTTTGGTAAGTGAGCATAATATCTATCACTATTCAAAATGAAATTTGAAAAATATCCAGCATTATATTCCATATCAAAACAACTGAATTATTAAATCATCATCAATCTTATAGAATGTACCATTACCACTCATATTCATTTCTTTTTTGAATGTGGCATTTGAGTACACAAAATCACCATAAACATACTGATATAATTTCTCATCAAAACCGATTGGTAATCTTTCAAAATATACCCAAGGTAACTCATCATCATTAAATGAAAAGTCCATCTCTGGTTCCATATCAATAATAAAATTACTAACAGCAGTATTTTTTAAGAACACACTATCTATTTTATATTTAGATGAAAACTTCACATCTGAAATAAAATTATGTTCCGTTGCATCTGTCCACCACAAAGAGAAATCATTCTTACCCATGTAAGGCAAAAACTCAGCTTTATACGACATAATATTGTCATACAAAGCCTTTTCGTCTTCATTTTCAAGATTCAAAAGCACATAACAACGATACGCAGGTTTAATCAGAATCTGTTCTGTTATAATAAGATTTCCTCCAGCTTCATTACTTGCAAAGCCTGTCCCATTATTATACTTCACCATATTTTTGCTAAAGTTTCCTTTATCATCATTCAATGGCTTTATTCCGATTTTCAGATGTTTTAGTCTCTCATAATATTGAGGGAAAACACCATTTTTCTGATATCCCTGCAACCCTACAATAGCTCCCAATATGCCAAGTAAGACTGGTTTATGAAGCATATTATAGGTCAAATATATGTCATTAATATCTGGCTTCTTAAAGAAGCCAAATTCGGCCTTTAAATCAAACGATATCAACTTTTGATTAGCCATAATTACAAATCGTTTTCCTGTGTCTTATTTGGAAGATTCTCTAATAGAATTGTCTGCTTATTATAATAAACCTCAACGGATTTTATATCACTAGAAAGTTTATCCAACTCAGCTTTCAATTTAGTAAAATCATATACATATTTTCCTTCCTTCTTTTCGTCTTTCAAGTCTATTAATGTTGTAAAGTTAGGTAATACATTTTTCGAATTTTCATTCAACTGAACCCACACTAGCATTTCATTCTCACAACCTGCTTTAGATGCTGAATCATACCAAGTTGCACCTCTACGCATTGCCTCTTTCAACTTCTCAATATCCTCTTCTGTCAGTTTTTGTGCACCATCTGCTGCTACTGCAATGATGTCTTTCAAGTTTCCTGGATTAATAGAAAAATGATGCAAATAATGACCTTCTTCCAACTTAGACTGACGACCAATAGTTGTCATACCCTTTTCAACTTCAGGATCATTGGATTTATTACTAAAAGGAGATGTAATCTGTTCAGTATAAATATTATTTTCCTTCCATATATTCACACCATGATTTACTTGAACTGGTCCATGTAAAGATATATTTGCCTCTCCCGCAAATGTGGCTCCAAACAATCGAATATCTAGACAAGACAAAAGATTTTTAGCCACCTCTGACTTTATTACATCTTTTCCTTTTTTAGGGAATTCTCCAAAATATTTTTTATATGTTTCGTCTAATGACAATGGATTCAAATTTGCATTTAATGATTTGAAATAGAATATCTTTTCTCCACTAAAAACATCTTTCATGTAATTCTTACATGTATACTTATATGCCTTATCTGTTGCATATACGACACCATTAGGTAATGTACGTGGCTGACCAGAAAAATCAGCATTATAGTTTGAGTTAACTGCCTTAACTACTGCAGCTCCGTAAACTCGATTATTAAACTCTGCCATAATTTATATCTCCTATTTTTTAATTATTATCACTTTGTTTTTTATCATAAATAACACAACTACAAAAACATCCAGCAAGGAAGTATTTCAATAAAGGTTTCATATCTACATTTTCGTCAAATGTCAAAACATTTGACGCTAAAGCCTGGAAAGGTCCTTTATTCGTTCTAATATCATGTTTATATGTAGCAATTGACTGCGAAATTGAATCCTGTAAAAAATTCGATTTCGTTTTTTGTAGATAGGGTTCAAGTAATGCGTATGTTTTATCACTTGCAACACTACGGTCAATTAAATAAGAAACAATTTGCCCTGCGCCGAAAGCAAATTCTTCAGGAGTTTCCAATATTGAATCTCCTTTAACTACACTTCTCATTTTAGACATTAAGTCTGTTACTTTTGAAGCCATAATTACTGTGTTTTTATTGTTATTAAATAATTTATACAAGCTAAACCAAATGTTTATTTTTCTCTTAATAGAGAAAAACTTAGTATGTTTCTCATTTCTATGTTCATGTTCTGCTTGAGATTCATTATTTGTTTGCTTTAGTGACTTAGTATGTTTCTCATTAGTATATTCATCCGTTCTTATATCCGACAAGATGGAATTATACATCATATCGTCAAACATTAGAGTATTTATAGCATTAGTTTTAGATTTATAGATATAATCATAAAATGCCTTGCGATATTTCATTATCAACAGAAACATCACATCTCCTCCACTAACATATTGGGGATCAATATCTTCAAAATAGTTTGTCGAATATCTATCTTCCTTTATCTTAACTAAAGAATTGTTGAATATTTCTCGAACAACAATTCGTTCAAAATCAAAAACTGTATCTATCTTAATGTCATTTTCCTTCCCAGATTCTTTGTTAAGAAACACCTCTGTCACATTCTCAATAACTAGTTTTGAAGGGAAAACATATTTAAATAAAGGGACAAAATCAATATCATTAATTACTATAGATTTACGTTTCGTGTAATTCAATAAATAATAATTCGATAATTCTTCTACGTTTTCATCAGAGAAAAGACGTTTAATTATTTCTCTATAAGACAAAGGTTTTCCCTCATTAAAAATAGATATACACTTTCTATTTATCTCTCTCCTATCTATCACAATAGGCAAAGGATTAGGAAGGACTTTATTAGACAATAATGTTTCAAAATCATTTAATGCTCTTGCTTCTTTTGCTTGAACACGACCACTAATTCCTTTAAATTCTGATGCAGTTCTGTGTACAAGAAATGGTTTCTTTGCATTTAAACCATTCAAAAATCCACTCAATCCAAAAGTCTCATCTGTAATTGATTTTTGGTTATTATACTTGTTATCATTAAACAATTTCTCTGTTAGATAGACGTCATGAGCTTCTTTGTATTTTTCTAATGGAACATTTCTTAAGTACAGACTCACATACTCATCATCTTTCATTTTATCAAAAATGGACACATCCGTCGCGACACCATTTTTATCTGTTTGAGAGATAACAAAATCTTTGATTTTATTTAAAATAACTTCACATGATAGACCAAATGCCTTTGATAACTGTATTAGATTATCATCTATCGCACATGCTTTATCCGCTGCATCCAAATAACCTGGAATAATAGGAATTATCTTTTTAAGATCTAAGACCTTTTGTTTATTCTCCTCACTAAGAATGCTCTTCTTTTTAAAACTTACAATAAATGGTGAACAAGAAAAAATCTGTTTGTTTTTATCTAAGACTTTATTCATTGTTGTTCCCACACGTTTACCTTCATTTTCGTATGCAATAATCGTAGAAATAATCCTATCATCGTTACCCTCTTGATAGTAATAATAATCTACTCCATATTTCATATCATTCTTCAAATGTCCTTCTTTATCCAAATCCACGAAAATATGAAGTCCCTTATTTGGAAGAACCTTCCATTGCATAATACCAGGTATATCAGAAATTAAATCTGAAGTAAAATTTATTATTTCTCGTATCATAAACTATATTTTATTTTCGAACCAACATTCATTTTCTACTTTCTCTCACACATCCGAAGCCTTGAGAGCACTCCTCACCGATACCACTTTCGTACATGATCTGCATTAGCGGCTGAGGGGCTTTGATTCGGAAACGGCATTTATAACCTTTAACCCTAGTTTGATCAGGAGTTCCTGCTTTTATCATAACCAAAGAAGACTTGGGCATGTCTAACAAATCAAAATCGAAACTGGAACTTTCTGCGTATGGTTTTCCATAAAAAGCTTCATATCGTGACATCAAACCAGACAAAATTGCATTTTTAGCCATTTCATCGGTTAAATTCATATACTCAATGCTTCCATCTTCCCTGCGTTTCCGTAAACAGACAGGCGACATGGCAGAAAATTCCATTTCATCGGTATAATCCAAAGGAGGCAACATCTCAATGTTTTTTACCTGAAACTGAACTCTCGAAAGCTTATCTCCTATTTCAAATACCTGGTTAGAAAAAACACCTTGAATAAAACGTTCTGTCGACTTTTTTGGTAAAAAAGAGACCTGCCATTCTATCTCATTACAAAGAATGCAGATACGCCCAGATTCTGTCAGCACTTTTCTTTGCTCAATCTTAAACGGAGAATAAGAAAACAACTTAAAACGTTTTCCATTTTGCAACTCAAATCCATTGTCATGCAACCAAGTGGCATAATCTTCTCCCGAACGGGAAAGAATCTTATAAATCGCCGCTGATTGTTCGTATTGGTAGTTAATAGGCAGTACATTGCCATAAACCTGCTTATTTACATAAAGTCTTAATCTGAATCTCATATATTTAGATTGAATTTTATTTGTCTAAAAGTTTCAAAGTTAATTTTGGCAAGTTAATTATTTTCTAGCAATTTGTTGCCATAACAAATAATTAGTTATGAACAATAATTAAAGGATTTATGATCTAAAGCACTCTTAAAAAAAAATTATTAGTTGATAATGAGCGACTCAACATTTTATATTTCATGTAAAGTATTTTTTAGGTTTGACATTATTTTATATTTATTTCAAAGTTAACAAATGACAGAGTTAAAATTTCATCATTCTATACTTGATAAAATTCCATTTTGAGCAATTTTGTCAAGTATAGAATGATAAAATGTGGTGAGATAAAATCTCACCCTCCCGATTGGAGAGGTTTGAAACCTATTTGGGTTTGGGAATGCGGAGAAGTGAATTCGCTTGCTGGAAGCAAGCAAGCCCGATTGGAGAAGGATTGGGGCATAAAAAAAGATGTACCTTTGGGCACATCTTTTTGTTAGGCGGTTAAAGAAATCCTATTCCTTTGTTTCTGGGATAATGATCTTGTAACCCTTACCGTGGATGTTGATGATCTCAATAGATGAGTCGGCCTTCAAATGCTTACGAAGCTTTGTGATGTAAACATCCATACTTCTTGCGTTGAAGTAGTTATCGTCTATCCAGATAGTCTTCAAAGCGTGGTTTCTCTCCAAGATATCGTTGGCGTGAGCGCAGAGAAGTGACAACAACTCAGACTCCTTCGTAGTCAACTTAGTTGACTCGTCGCCGATAGACAATACTTGTTTCTGGGTATCGAAAGTAAATTTACCCATCTTATAAATCACACCGTCTTTGCTCTTCTTTCCTTTTACACGACGAAGAATTGCCTCAATTCTAAGCAACAACTCTTCCATGCTGAATGGCTTCGTCATATAATCGTCGGCTCCAATCTTGAAACCTTCAAGAATATCTTCTTTAAGGGTCTTCGCTGTAAGGAACAGGATAGGAACTTCAGAGTTAACCTGTCTTATTTCCTGTGCAAGCTCGAATCCGTCTTTCTTAGGCATCATAACATCCAATACGCAGATATCGTATTTTGTCTTGATGAAAGCCTTATAACCTGCGTCGCCATCTGGCAACAAATCAGTCACGTAGCCTTTTGCCTGAAGATACTCCCTCAGCAACATACCAAGGTTTTCGTCATCTTCACAAAGTAAAATTCTCGTTTTTTCTTCCATGACATTACTTTTTTAAAGGTATTGATATAATAAATTTTGTTCCAACATTCAATTCACTCTCCACACGGATAGTTCCTTTGTGGTCGGTGACAACTTTTTTAACGTAGGCAAGTCCGAGGCCAAATCCTTTCACGTTATGAACGTTTCCGGTTGAGACTCTATAGAACTTGTCGAATATTCTCTTCTGATCGCTCTTTTTCATTCCTATACCGTTATCCTGAATAGAGATGAGCAGGTTGTTCTTCTCATTCCATGTCTTCAGATGAAGGTTAAGCGGACCTCTTGAATACTTGAGCGCATTGTCCATGAGATTGTAGACAATATTCGTGAAGTGGATCTCATCCACAAGTGCAAAACAATCTTCTGCATCCAAATCCAACTCAATCTTTCCACCCGTATTCTCCACCTTAATGGCAAAATTGCTGGATATATTCAGAATCATCTCGTTGATATCCATCTCTTCCATTTTCAGGGCAGTGCTCTCCTTTTCGAAGATAGACATCTGAAGCACCTTGTCAATCTGCTGCGTCAGACGTTTAGTCTCAGTACGGATCACACCCGAGAGCTGCTCGATCATGGCCGGTGTCTTGCTGATAGAATTATCGTTAAGCATCTGAGATGCCAGCGAGATGGAAGAAACTGGAGTCTTTAGCTCGTGCGTCATGTTGTTCATGAAGTCTGTCCTCATCTCAGACAAACGTTTCTGTCTGGAAATAATGACGATAGTCAGAATGAACGTGAACAGCAAAAGCGACGTAAACAAGACGGATGGCAACGTTAGCGTAATGGAACTTAGGATATAGTTTTGCTTGGTAGGAAAATATACCCTTATGTAGTTCGGTTGCGGATTGGGATCGTTCGGGAAGAGAATCTGAGTGTAGTATTCTTCCTTTTCTTCATCACTCTCCACGGTCTCGAATCCCTTGCTCCTATACAGCTCCTTGCCATTTTTGTTAATAACGCTGAAATAATGAAGAAGGTTCAAGCCGTTGAAGTCCAACTCACGGTCGAGAATCTCATTCAGCTGTTGGAAATCAATACGCTCCTGGATCGGGCGAACGTAAGATTCACTCAACAGACGAATCAAAATATCATCCAAAAGCGCTCTCTCCTGTATATAGCGTTCACGCAATTTGTTCTGCAGAATCCTTGACGACTCCTGAATCGTGTTCGAACCATGTTTCATGGAGATGAAAACTTTGGGTTGAACTCTCGTACAAGAGTAGGATACATTGATGGAATCTTCCAACGTATTCTGTTTCATCGAATAGGTATGGTTATGGATTCCGGGTTTGACTGTGATCCTAGTCCGCTGCGATGGAACGGATAGGTTCTTATTGAGATACTGCAGTGTCTCCTCTTCCTCCAAAATACGAACCACCTCGTAAAGACTTTTCTTCACAGACTCATTAAACTGCTCCGCTCTCATATCAGCAGTCAGTTTCAAATAATTGGCCTGAAGTATTATCAATCCAAAGAAAGATATGGCCATTATCACGCCTAATAGAAAAATTGTCCTCTTTTTCATATAGCAAATATAAGAAAAGGATTTTAACATTTAATCCGGTTAACTTTATTTAAATTGTTCGAACTAAATTTAATGACATTTTAAATTTAACAAATAAATTATTAATCATCAAAAGAATACGGAAAACTTTACATTTTTGGTGGTCTAAAAACGAACATTGGTTAGGAGTCCCATTTGACGCATTGGATGAGCAGAAAAGAAGAGAACTGACTTTTTATCGGATTTTCTGGCCGTTTATTTTTGATTTTATTTGGTAAAATATAAGGTGATTAGAATAAACTAAATTAAAGCTTTTCTTTTTACTTTTGTGAAAAGGAAAAAAATTGGAATTATGCATATATCTCCCCTCATATCCGATTTGGCGTTGATACTTATTTCTGCAAGCATCACAACGTTAATTTTCAAGTGGTTGAAACAACCCATTGTTTTGGGGTATATCGTAGCCGGCTGTCTCATCAGCTCTCAAGTTTCCGTAACCCCTACGGTAGGTTCCACGGAAGCCATCAACACGTGGTCTGATATCGGTGTGATTTTCCTGCTTTTTGCCTTAGGTTTGGAATTCAGTTTCAAAAAACTGTTCAATGTTGGAAAGACGGCACTGATAGCTACCCTTTTCATCGTATTTTTCATGGTTATTCTGGGCTTTTTGGTGGGTCTCTCTTTAGGTTGGGGCGTAACAAACAGCATCTTGTTGGGAGGTATGATCTCCATGTCATCTACTACGATCATCATCAAGGCGTTGGACGATTTGGGACTACGTTCGCAGAAATTTACAAATGTGGTCTTCGGCATCTTGATTTTGGAGGATTTGATGGCCATCCTGATTTTGGTGGTTATCTCAACAACAGCCGTAAGTAAGGAATTTGAGGGTGGCGAATTGATCTTGAATATCGGCAAACTACTCTTCTTCATTACCGTATGGCTTACCTTCGGCATTTTTTTCATCCCTACTCTGCTTAAAAAAGCCAAACGTTTTTTAAACGAAGAGACCACGCTGATCGTTTCTCTCAGTCTCTGTTTGGGAATGGTGCTGTTTGCTATTCAGGTCGGATTCTCTTCTGCTCTAGGTGCTTTCGTGATGGGTTCCATCCTTGCCGAGACAATAGAATCTGAAAATATAGAGCGGATTGTGAAACCTGTAAAAAACCTGTTCGGTGCCATATTCTTCGTATCAGTGGGAATGATGGTCAATTTCGAGGTATTGCAGGAATATGCATTTCCAATTATCATCATCACATTAACGGTTATTGTAGGTCAGATAGTCTTCGCAACTTTCGGAATACTGCTGTCAGGGCAGTCATTAAAAATGGCCATTCAATCGAGTTTTAGTTTGACGCAGATTGGTGAGTTTGCCTTTATCATCGCAGCCTTGGGCTCGAGCTTGAAGTTGATAGACCCATTCTTGTATCCGGTGATCGTGGCGGTTTCGGTCATCACGATCTTCATCACGCCTTTCATGATCAAACTTTCTGGTCCGGCATACGAATATGTTGAAAAGAAAATTCCGTTGGAATGGAAAGATTTTATCGAAAGACATGCATTTTCGCATAAATCGGCTTTAAGCAATAGCGTTTGGCATCAGCTGATTGTTCAGATTGTGCGCATTGTGGCCGTCTACTCAGCTTTGGTTATTGCCATTGAACTTCTTTCGGTCAATTACTTCATTCCGTTCGTAACCTCACAAATTCACGGTTGGCCGGGCCAACTTCTGGCGTCTGGCGTCACAATTCTAGCCATTGCACCGTTCCTTCGTGCTATTGTGGCTAAGAAGAACCACTCCAAAGAGTACCATTACCTTTGGGGATCAAACAGATACAACAGGCCAGGGCTTGTGCTTTTAATCTTAGTGCGATTTTTTATGTCCATGGCTTTCACCAGTTTCATCTTGATAAAGACATTTGACCTAGGAATCGGGGTCTTGCTCATCATTTCAGCTGTATTATCGGCCTTGATGATGGTCTCCAAAAAGTTGAAACTAAGTTCGATCATCATTGAGAGAAAATTCTTGTTCAACCTCAATTCACGTGAGTATGAGATGTCTATGAAGAAAGACAAAGGATTTTTCAAGAAGGGCGAGTTGGGCAAACATCTTTCGATGTATGACCTTCACTTGGCCGATTTTGAAATCTCTCCGCTTTCAACCTGCATTGGGAAAAAACTGAAAGATTTGAACTACAGAAAACGCCTGGGCATCCATGTAGTTTCGATCATTCGTGGTGAAGACAGAATAAACATTCCGGGCGGAGATGAACAACTTTTTCCTACGGATAAGATCCTCGCTCTCGGAACAGATGAGCAGCTAAAGAACTTTGAAAACGAATTGGCATTGACACGCAAGTCTCCTGAAAACGAAGAGATCACGAAGCGTGAGGTTTGTTTGGAGCAGATTGAGATCAAACAAAACTCTAAGTTGGCAGGTCATACCATTCTTCAGTCTGGCATCCGCGACAATGCAAAATGTTTGGTTGTAGGTATCGAAAGAAATCAAAATACGATGGTGAATCCGGACATTTCCACTCGTTTTGAAAAGGGAGATTTGGTTTGGATTGTTGGTGAACACCAGAAAATTAAAGAGTTGACAAGCCATCAGGACAAAGACATTGTCTCTATTGTTGAAGCTAAATAAAATAAAACAGGAAATGAATCCATTAGCAAACTTCAAATACTGCCCTATATGCGGCTCCAAGCACTTCGTTGATAACGATGCGCGTTCAAAACGATGCTTGGACTGCGGCTTCACCTTCTATCTGAACGCAGCTTCGGCTGTGGCAGCATTGATTGTAAACGACAAGGACGAACTGTTGCTCTGCCAACGTAAATTCGAGCCTTATAAGGGAACATTGGATTTGCCCGGTGGATTCGTTGAATTTGACGAGACGGCAGAAGAGGCCGTTGCCCGTGAGGTGAAGGAGGAGGTTGGTGGTGAGGTGATTTCAGCCCAATATTTCGGGACTCTACCTAACACCTATCCTTATTCTGATTTGTTGGTGCATACCTTGGACATGACATTTGTTTGCAAGCTCAAGGACTACAACCATCTGAAGCCTGCCGACGATGCCTCAGAACTGATGTTTGTCCCTTTGGATGAGGTGGACCCTTCTCTGGTAAGTTTGGTTTCTATCCGCCATTTCATCGAGATGTTTTTAGCTATTCATCAGAAGATGAAATAAGAGGATTCTGCCTATTCTTCCATAACTAAAAAAAGCTGGCACCACTTTATCCTATTTTTGAATGGTTGTTCCAAAAAATTTTTCTGATAGAAGTAAAATCAGTATCATTACTCATCATCATTGGTTTAAGATAAGTTGAAAAAGTTCAAGAACATAGTATTACTGATATTGGGTATTTTGCTTTTCCTAAATATCCTGATCATCGTGTTGCTGAATATTCCGGCAATACAATCGTTCGTTGTGGACTTGGTGGTCTCGAAGGTGAAGGAGAAGACGGATAATGAAATCTCCATTGGCCGAGTAGATATTGACCTTTTTAATGGCGTTTTCTTAAATCAGATCTATGTAGCCGACCAAAAAGGCGACACTCTGCTCTACTCAGAGCGATTATCTGCCGATGCGTCGGCATTTACGGTTTATCGGCAGAACAAACTGCACATAAGCCGCGTGTCACTGGAAAATTTCAAGGCCTATGTTTCGAAAGATTCACTTTCCGGGCCTTTCAACTTCCAGTTTATGATGGATGCATTTGCCGCGAAAGATACCGCGAAAAAAGATACAACTCCATCCAAATTCGACCTTTCTATCGGAGAAATCCGTTTGGTGAACGGTCGTTTCAGATACGATATCAAATCGGCAGAAGAGACGCCTTCTATCTTTAATGCTTCACATATCCATGTAGACAGCCTCAACACCAACATTTCGGTGAATTCGATAAAACCGGAATCTTTTAAGGTAGATATCGACAACATCTCTTTAAATGAGGAATCGGGTATCCATCTGCGTCATCTAGGACTGAAAGCATACGCCAAAGGCAAAATTATCCATGCAGAAGATCTGGAGCTGGATTTACCGAAGACGCATCTGGCCCTTACCGACATTCTTTTTGATTACGAAAAAATAGAGGCAGACAGCACACAACCGATGAAAAAGGCAGTATGCCAAGTCACCATAAAGCCTTCCAAGATTTATCCGTACGAGTTGGCTCCGTTCCTCCCCGCCTTAGCTCCTCTGAAGACGGAACTAGGAATCTCTGCCAAGGTTTCAGGAACTCTCCCCGGTGTGGCGGTCAAAAACCTCAACGCCTATTACGGCGATGATGTTGTGCTATCGCTCTCTGCTGAGATGGGTAACATCTACCGATACGGAGAGTGCGATTACCATGTTGACATGACACACCTCTTTGCTACTGTCGAGGGCGTATCCAATATCATCAAAGCATTTGCACCTCAGACCGAGTTGCCGGAGATAGTGAACCGCTTGGGTTATGTAGAGGCATCTCTAGGAGCTAAAGGAAAGTTAAAAGATCTGTTGATAGACCTGAAGGCAAAGAGCAATCCAGGCTCTGTGAACCTAACGGGAAATTTGGACTACGATGTGGAAAAAGGCGATTTTAGGACGAAAGCAGATCTAAAGACAAAGGAGTTTGGGTTAGGTTCATTATTGGATTCTACGCTTCAACTAGGAAAGGTCTCTATCTCTGCTATAGCAGAGGCAGAGATTCCACGCAACGGCAAACCAACTTTCACTCTCGACGGATTGATTCCGCTTTTCGAGTATAAAGGCTACGCCTACCACAACATCGATTTGGATGCCTCCTATTGCGACCGCGATGCGAAGGCTGACATGTCGTTGGTAGACAGTAACCTAGTTTTCAAACTGAAAGGTATTGCCAAGAACATCGGCGCAGACTCGATGCACTGCAACCTGACCGCTTCGGTCGATGGGTTCTCCCCTTACCGCCTGCATCTCTCTAGCGAAGAGATGGCCGGATTCTTACTCAAGACAAGGGTAAAACTGGATATGGACGGCAATTCGCCGGAGAATATCACCTGCCACCTTATGATAGACAGCACCTGCATGGATTTGGATACCATCCATCTGGATATAGACCACTTGACCCTTGCCGTAGAGGAAGCAGCCGATGGCGGAAATAAAATTGATCTGACATCACCTTTCTTCGATGCCCACATCAAAGGAACCTACAACGTTGAGACCATTGCACAGAGTTTCAACAACGCATTAAATCCCTTTTTACCGACATTTTTCCCCATTCAACCAGTCAAAAGGGGGGGGCAAAGAGAATAATCTTGATTTCAATGTGAACATCAAGAACACGGAGATGTTGAGCAAAGTCCTGAAGCTTCCGTTAGTCATCAATCAGTCCTCCCATATAGCGGGTTATTTTAGACCTAAAGACAAGGGCTTGTCTGTCGATGCCGATATCCCATCCTTCCAATATGGCTCCATGGATTTTCGTAAGACGAAGTTGGCTTTCCATAATGAGGATACGCTTTACCTCTGCTCGGTGCAAACCCAAATCGGCGCAGGCGAAAACCGCTCACCTATCCATATGAGCGTCCGCTTGGAAGCAGAAAAAGATGTGATACTTGCCCGTTTGAATTATGACAACGCTCCTGATAAGTTTAAATTGAAAGGTAGCATTTCGACGTTGGTCTCATTTAAGAAAGAAGAAGCTGGCAATCTATTAACGAAACTTACTTTCAGACCATCCGAGCTGACGGTCAATGATTTGACGACCAACTTCTTGCCTGCCGCAGTAGAGATTCGACCTGATGATATCAAGATTTCCAATTTCGCTTTGGCAATGAATAACACTCCGTTCTTAATGATAGACGGGCACGTTAACAATGTAGAAACAGACAGCTTGATTGTCCTATTCAAAAATGCCTCTGTCAAGAACCTTTTAGGCGCAGTGAATAAGATAGACCTTCCGGTAGACGGTTATCTGAACGGCAGTTTCCATCTCTCATCGCTGATGGGCAAACCGAAGATTTTCACCAAGGCATTCCACATCGATAACATCTCATATAATACCGATTCCATCGGTTCTCTAGTTTTGGATAGCCGTTGGAGCAACAAATGGAAAGGTATGCATGTTGGAGCCATACTCTTCCGTGGAAAAGAGAACGTATCTTCAGCAGACGGTTACCTCTCTCCTGCAAACGACCGAATCCATTTCGAGATTAGCTTAAACATGCTCCAACTGCAATTGGCGGAGATGGCACTAAAAGGTTCTGTTCATAACCTTTCAGGTTACTGCGGTGCCGACCTTAAGGTGGACGGCAAACTTTCGGCTCCCGATATCTTGGGCTATATCTATGTGAAAGATGCGAAGGCAACCATCGACTTTACTGACGTTACTTACCGCATGTCAGACACCATCTCTTTCACCCCTACCAAAGTGGAGATAAAAGATATGACGGTTATGGACTCCAAGAACCACAAAATGACGATCAACTGTACCGTAAAACATAAGGAGTTTAGGGATTTCAAATACACAGCCTCCATTAAGATGAATGATTTCATGCTGCTAAACAACCCATCGAAGACGGATAGTTTGCTCTATGGCACTTTCATCGCCACGGGTAACCTTTATGCCAAAGGCGACATGAAAGGGGCTGAAATCGACGGAAATCTACGTAACGGGGACAATACAGACGTGATGATACGTCTGCCAGAGAGTGTGACGAAGGCACAAACCTACAACAACATTGTTTATGTTTCTACCGAAACCGTCACCAAGAAAGATGAACAGGCAATTAACAATAAGCTCGATAAAAAGGATGTTTTTAAGATAAAAGTGGATGTGGCGATCGAGTTGACGCAGACCTCTACGTTTGGTGCCATTATCAATCCGTCAACAGGCGATGCCGTCTCCTTCAACGGTGATGGAAACATCAATGCTCAATTCGATTCGGAGACTTCAACCACCAAGCTCTTCGGACAGTACGTGATAAACAACGGTTCTTTGAGGATGAAGTTGAGCCAGTTGCCGGTCAAGACCTTCTCTATCCTCAGCGGAAGTAAGGTATTGTTCAACGGCGACCCCATGTCCAGCAGCTTTGACATCCAAGCCGGCTACCGCGTGCGTGCAGACCTTACCAATCTCGACGCCTCCTTCTCATCCATGGGATTGTCATCAACCCGCGTGCCTGTAGAGTGCGACTTAGGCATACAAGGTAATCCGAGAAAATTTGACATCACTTACAACATCTCTTTGCCCGAATCGAGCGACGATTTGCAGCGTACAGTCAACAGCATCATCACTACGGACGACATCAAGATTAAGGAGTTCGCCTATCTAATCGGTTTCGGCATGTTCTATCCGCCAAACAACAGTCAGACAACAGACAACAACTCGAGCATCGTTAGCACTATTGCATCCTCCTCCTTGTCTGGTGCTTTGAACAGTGCCCTTTCTGGGGTATTGGGTAACAAGGTGACGATCGGTACGGACTTGAGCTCGTCTCAGGAGAACTTCTCCGACATGGAGATGAATGTATCTGTCTCAACCCTGCTTTTCAACGACCGACTGATTGTAAACACCAACCTCGGTTATAAGAATAAGGGAACTGCAACGGCAGACGAGAATCAAAACTCCTCGTCGTTATTTGGCGACTTCGATATGGAGTATAAACTGACCAAATCGGGCATGTTCCGTTTAAAAGCCTATAACCGAGCCAACAACGAGGTTTACAGCACTTCATCCACTACACAAGGATTGGGTGTCGTCTTCGTGAAGGAGTCCAAAAAATTCAATGGGCTTTTTGACCTAAGGCCAACCCGTTCGACCTTGATGGAGATTCCTCACAAGAATAACAACGACGAAGATTCAACTGCCGTCGACTCAATGAAAGCGTACCAAGATACCCTTCGCAAAAACAAGAAAGACACACTCAAAAAAGAGGTACCCGCAAAATGATTTTCATACATGAAATAGTGATAATGGAATGATAAAGACAAAAAAAATAGGATTGTATGTTCTTCTGGTTCTTTTGATCAGCGCCTGCAGCATGACCAAATATGTTCCGGAGGGTGGCCATCTGCTGAACAAAGTGGAGATAGAGACGGACAACAAAGAAATCTCTTCGTCTGACATGGAATCATACATCCAGCAAACCCCTAATAAATCATGGACTTTTCTAGGACGGGTAAGTCTACGCGTCTACTCCCTATCTGGTAGAGACACCTCCAAGTGGCGAAACCGTACCTTGAGAAAGATGGGCGAAGCCCCCGTTATCTACAGCCCTTATCTCATGAAGACAACCGAAAACCAGTTAGCCCAAAGAATGCAGAACCTAGGTTATCTAAATGCGAAAGTCACTAACGAGGTTAAATACAAAAAGAAAAAAGCAAAGATTATCTATCATATCGAGTCAGGAACGCAACACACCATCAGAAATCTGAAGGTCGGGATTACGGATACAAACGTAGCTCCTCTACTGCAAAACCCACATGTGGAAAGTTACTATGCTGTGCGCGAAGGACAACCATTCGAATCGGAATTTTTGGATAACATATCCGACCGTCTGACCCGATTTCTACGTAACCAAGGTTATTACAACCTGGCAAAAGAGAACTTCTACTTTTTGGTCGATACTGCGGTAGGAAATCATCAGGTGGATGTGGAGCTGATGTCAAGAAATCTGGTTAATGATTCGTTGAAAAAGAACGATGCATTTATCCGCTACAAGATTAAAGATGTGACGATTATCAGCGGATTGGACATCTTCGACAAAAGCAGTTTGGAGGATTTCAAAGAGAAAGAAGAGGTCAACTACCGAGGCATCAACATCATCTACGGAAAAAAACGTTTTATCCGTCCGCCAATGCTCTATGCCAACAACTTTATCCGTCCGGGACGTTATTACAGCGACCGTCTTCAGGAGAACACCTACAGCTCGCTCAACTCGATGAGTGCGGTAAAACAGGCAACCATCGAATATACACCGGTCAAAGACAGTGCCCTTCTTAACGCCACTATCACCATTGCTCCAGCCAACATCTACTATTGGCAGGTAGGTTTGGACGGCACCAACTCAGCCGGCAACTTGGGTATGGCCGCTTACACCACATTTCAGGATCGAAACATCTTCAACGGTTCGGAGACCTTCCGCATCAAGCTGAACGGAGCGTTCGAGTCCATCAATGGCAATTCCGATTACGACATTGTTTCTGATATCTATTACGAATACGGAGGCGAAGCCTCTTTGACCTTCCCTCAATTCCTGATGCCGTTTGTTCCTGAACAACGCAGACAGCAGGTGGGTGCCAGCACTGTTTTCTCTACAGGTTTGAATTGGCGTAACCGTCCGGAGTACAACCGCCGTTTCTTAAGCTTGGATTGGAAATACAAATGGATGGCTTTCCGTCGTAAACTGAACCAGACATTCACCCTCTATAACATCAACTATGTGGCTACGCCTTGGACCTCAACCTGGTTTTCCAACTATCTGAAGGAGAAAGACAATGCCATGCTGAAGGAGAGCTACAAGGACCAGTTCATTACCCGTACCAGCTATATGTTGAACTTCACGAGTAAAATGGGCAAACGTGCGCAGACAGAGGGCTTCACGATACAGGCTTCGGCCGATGTGGCAGGAACATTGCCTTATCTCTATTCGAAGTTGAGCGGAGCGGAGAAGGTAGACGGCAGTTACGAACTCTTCGGAATCCCGTTTGCCCAATATTTCAAAACAAGCGGTGATTTGACCTACCTCTTCCCTATCGATAAATTTAACATCATAGCATCGCACATAGGTGTGGGAATTGCCGTGCCTTACAGCAACTCGGAGGTTGTACCTTACGAGCAGCGATTTTTTGCCGGTGGCCCCAACTCCGTACGAGGCTGGAGCACCCGAACTTTAGGGCCAGGAACATACGAGTCAAAAGGATCTTCAGACTTCCTGAACCAAACAGGCGATATCAAGCTGTTGCTGAATGTGGAATACCGACTCAAGACAGAAAGTTTCTTGGAGTACGCCCTTTTTGCGGATGCGGGAAATGTTTGGACCATCAAGAATTACGAGAACCAACCTGGAGGAGAATTCAAACTTGATACATTCTTCGAAGAGATGGGTATTGCTTGGGGATTAGGTATCCGTCCGAACTTCGGATTTATACTTGTCAGACTCGACTTAGGAATGAAGATCTTCAACCCAGAAATAGCAGGTTCACCCAAAGACAGATGGGTCATCACCCACCCTGATTTAGGACAAGATTTGGCCTTCCATTTTGCTATTGGATATCCATTCTAAAGCTTGCCCTCTGGGCAAGCTTATTGGACTGATTAGTCCAATTGGGGAGCTGCCTTTGGCAGCACCAAAAAACAAAGATTAGTGGGATTTACATATATTATTCATCAATTAACTTTCTCTTTTTCTACATTTTATAAAAAATGCTAGTTATTATGCAAGGAAAACATTATGTTTGTAGAGCATAATAAATGCATTGCCTATGGAATTCGTTGATAGAATAGAAGAAACAAAAAAGTTGAATCACATATTGTCTCTTGAAAAGAGCACATTTATTGTGATGTACGGAAGAAGAAGATTGGGTAAATCTACGCTTCTGAAACATGTTTTGAGAAAAAACGATATTTATTTTCTAGCAGACCAGACAGAAAAAAGACTCCAGATAGAGACACTAGCGAAGATCATAGCGCAAAACATAACCGGATTCGACAAAGTTATTTATCCCAACTGGAGCGTTTTTTTCGATGCACTCAACGAAAAGACAGATAAGAAAGTCACGCTCTGTATCGATGAATTTCCCAACTTAGTCAATAGCAGTCCTGAATTGCCATCTATTCTTCAAAACAAATTGGATTCCAAGAATCTGAAATTCAATTTAATCATCTGCGGTTCATCTCAACAATTAATGTACAGTTTAGTACTTGATGCAAAGTCTCCTTTGTACGGAAGAGCCGATTCCATCATGAAAATTGGACCAATAAAACTGCCTTATATGAAGGAAGCTCTCCATTTATCATCGATTGAAAGCATCGAGGAGTATGCTGTTTGGGGAGGCGTTCCCCGCTATTGGGAAATAAGGGAGAATTATTCCAACATGAAGGAAACGATTGTCAATGAATGTCTTAGTACAAATGGAACTTTTTATGAAGAGCCTCTCAAATTGTTCAAAGACGACATAAAAGATATGGTGAAAACCTCTACCCTTATGAGCTATATTGGCAACGGAGCTAACCGACTTTCTGAAATTGCCGGACGATGTGGCGAAGTTGCCACGAACCTATCCCGCCCATTAAACAAATTGATACTGTTAGGTTATCTAAAAAAAGAGATTCCTTTCGGTGAAATCGAAAGAAACTGCAAAAAAAGCCTCTATAAAATCAATGACCCATACATTGAGTTTCATTATAGATACATACAACCATACCGTTCGCTGATAGAGATTGGACGAACAGCACCCATCCTGTCCGAAATAGAAAAAGACTTTACTTCGTTCGTAGGAAATAATTGGGAGAATAGGTGCAGAGAGGCTGTTTCTGGAAATGTTTTGGATGGCATTACCTTCGGGATGGCTTATAGATGGTGGGGAAATGTTTCAAGAGAAGAGAGAATAGAATTGGACGTAGTGGCTGAATCTTTAGACAAAAAGCATCTTCTTGTGGGCGAATGTAAATGGACAAAAGAAGAAAATGCCGATCGACTTCTCAAAGAACTGAACGAAAAGGCAAAGAAACTTCCTTTTGCCAAAGGACATAAAATCATCACTAAGCTATTTTTAAAGAACAAACCTAATGACACATCTGATAGTGTTTTGTTGCCAGATGATGTCATAGAAATGCTAAAATAAGTCAGGGAAATGTTGAACACTTATATTTTATTGGAAATTTCAACTCTAACCCCTTACATCTTAAAATTTGGAGCGGTTGTACTGATTTTAATCCTTGCTATTTGCCTTGTAAAGGCAATTCCATCAAAAGGACAAGTTGGAGAAAAGAGCATGGATTCACGGTTGGAACGTCTGCCGAAAGAGTACATCGTATTAAATGATGTGATTATCTCCGCTTTTGGAAATCCTACACAAATCGACCATATCGTGCTCTCTCCCTACGCAATTTTTGTGATTGAGACCAAAAACTATAAAGGAAAAATATATGGCGACGAAGAGGCACAATACTGGACACAAGACATTTATGGAAAGAAATACAAGCAGTACAATCCTATTCTTCAGAACCGAACTCATATCTCCATTTTGCAGAAGATGCTAAATTTTACCAACATCGGGATCTACCCTATATCTCCATTTTAGCCTATACAAACAGATCCAGTTTGTATGTCCAGACAGAGAATGGAAGAGTTATGCACGTGTGTGATGTGGAAGATTATATCAAGATTTTCGAAACCCAAAAAATAAGTGATGAAGAGGTAAAAAATATCGCAAATTGCATTGAGAAACATCGCGAAATTGGCAAAACAGCTAAGAAGAGAGTGATCCACTCCGTAATCAAAGGAAAGGAACGAGAAAAAAATGCCCTTTTCAAGGGCATTTGTCCACGTTGCGGAGGTGAACTGGTAAAGCGTAAAGGAAAATACGGAAAGTTCTGGGGATGCGCCAACTTTCCAAGATGCAAGTACACAAAAGACATAGAATAAAGTTTGCAGCGTAGCTTCTGAAAAAAATCACAGCATAATTATCTATAAAACAGAAAGCATTTAGCAGAGCCTTTCAGAACTGCCAAATGCTTTATAAAATGATTTTCTAAACCAGATTTGTTTATGATCCTATCAGAACATACACATATCCGCCTTAACAACTTTCCCATCTTTTACCTCTATTCTATAACAGGCTGTATTGCCTTTTTGATCAAGATCCAGCATTTTTCCACCCTGAGGATCATCAACAATCTCAACCAATGGTCCTGCATTTTTTTCTTTCATAGTCAAAAATTTAGTACGAAGATATTTCTTATACGCTTCACAATCCAAAGATTCAAAAACCCATTGTGAATCATACACAGAAGAATCGTCTAAATATTTGATAATAAGTTCTGCATCCAAGGTCTGCCATGCTTTAGCGAAATCAGCTAATATTTGGTCTTCCATTTTCTTCAATCTATTTATGAATATTTTTCTGAAACTCGTCTATGCCATGTGACAAGGAATAAAATCTGTCAGATTATCGCGGTCAATCTTCTTGATTGTCTCGATTAAAAGGGCAATAATTTCATCCACATCGCGCAGGTCGCAGACCTCTACAGGCGTATGCATGTATCGGTTCGGAATGCTCAACAAGGCTGTGGCTACGCCACTTTGTGCCAACTGGATTTTGCACGTATCCGTTCCGCCAGTTGCGCTGCTGTTGGTTACGTTTTGGAAGGTGATGTTCTTCTCCTTGGCAACGTCCTGAAGCAAACGAACCAACACGATATTATTGTCGGCATTGTGACGGATTACGGCACCACCACCCAACTTCAATTCGCCATACTTCTTTTCGGAGCAATCAGGAATATCGGTAGCAAAGCCCACATCCAAGCAGAAACCAACCTGCGGATTGATGTGGTATGAACTCGTCACCGCACCACGGCAACCCACCTCCTCCTGAGAAGAAGCGACTCCGTAAACGCCCACTTTAATGCCTTCGGTAGACAAGACTCTGACTACCTCAGCCACGATGAATGCGCCGATTTTATCGTCCAATGCTTTTGACATCACCCTACTCTTGCCCATAAAAAAGCAGTTGCTATTCACTGCTACAGGATCGCCAATTGAGACTATAGCCTCAGCCTCTTCCTGATTCTCGGCGCCTATATCGATCCAGAGTTCGTCGAGTTCCAATGCCTTGGTACGCTCGGTTGCTGTCTGCAGATGGATCGGTTTTTTGCCGATAACACCAGAAACTTTGCCGTTACGGGTCAGTACAACCACCTCGGTTCCGGGAACCGTCAAGGCATCGATGCCGCCCAACTTACGGAAATAGAGCAAGCCCTCTTTGCTGATGTACATCACCTGAAAGCCGATTTCATCGAGATGTCCGCTCAACATGATTTTAAACTTCGCATCCGGATTGATGATTCCGACGGAGTTGCAGAGCACATCCGTCTCGACGGCTGTATATTGAGAAACATACTCCTGCCAAACCTTGGCTGCCTCCATCTCATATCCCGATGGAGAGTAAGTAGACAAGAACCTTTTCAAGAAGTCCAGATTCTTATCGTTCAGATACTTATACTTCATAATGATTTTCGTTTTTCTGAGTTGAACAAAGATAATGAAAGTAACTGGAATAACGGCAGAATTAGGATGAATAGAGATAAGTAATTGGTAATTAAGTTTGTTAGGCGTTATTTCGCTATATTCTTCCAATGTGCAAAAGTGAAGAATATAGAAGGGTTAAGCAGGATTTCTGCCATTTATTCGTTGCCCTTTCGGGTAGTCAAACAGCAACGAAACAGCTTTTTGGAACAACACCCTGAACACCGCCAATACCAACAAAGAACGCTCGTTTTTCTTCTAATCGCAAGTCAAAGATACCGCTTTTTTTCCGGACGAACGGGAAAATACGGGATTTAGACTGAAAAACGGGTTTTCTTTCCATATTCCCGAATGTTTTTCATCGCTTCAAATCGCTCTGTATCAATTAATTTTGTAATTTAAAAGAACAGAGTAATGAAACAAGAAGTGAAGGTGTCGTTCTACCTCAAAAAGAATAATTGCAACGATTGCATGCTGATAAACAGCATGTTATGTTGCTAAGCGAACAAATGTGGGAAATGATTTGGCAACCATCTGGTTTCTGTGATTTGCTTCGTATTTCATAGAACTCGGATAACTTCTCCTACAAAGATACGTTATTTCTTGAAACTCATTTATATATTTTTCCTTTTTTATCTGATAAACACCTCTCTTATGGAAAGAATAAAAGAGACAAGGCTTTTGTCAGAAATACTCTTTCGAGGTACGAGAAAGGAAGATTTCCGATAAAATTCATTTTAGCCTTGACGTTTTATTCTTGGAATATATCTTTGTGTTCAGATAAATAGGAATTATTTGGCTGTTATCACTTTTTCAAATAACATACGATTAAATAAATATTCTTCAAATCCAACTAAGGTTACAACCTTAAGACCTATATAGGCGGGATGTCTTTCGAAACTTATTACTTCATAAATATCCTCATAGTTCAATATATTGTTAGGATTAGAACAAAATACACTATGCTGTTTTATATATTGCTCGGATCTACCAATATAACGAACAGTATCTCCTATCTTCAAGCTATTTTTCGGTTCGGTCTTATCCACAGTTTCAAATATCCCTCCAATAAACTCTTCTTCTCGGAATCCCACTAATTTGACAATTGTAAAAGAACGATGTATTTCTAAATATTCTATTTCGTAAACAGTATTAGTATTCAGAATATCACGTGGATCGGAATAACTATTATTCCAACGTTTTATCTGGGCATCATTTATACCAATATAATGCACTTTTGCTCCTTCCTTCAAGCCTGTTCTTTTCTCAAATTTACTCTCAATGTATTCCAACCCCTCATCGGTTGATTCAAATTGAGGAATGGGTTCCTGAGAACATTCTTTCTCACGGGAAACGCTCCTTGTGATTTTTAATTTTCTCATTTTAGCTGTTTCTTTTTTGATTTGTTTTAACACTAACATTAGCTATATTACATGAGCTTGTCAGAATTCTCTGCCGTAAATACTCTTCAATTGGCAAATCAGAATAGCTTGCAGAATCTTCACTATGAATTGGAATTATACCAAGAGCCGGATTTACAAGGTTGCACACTTCTGCTAGGGATCCGGTAGAGGCATGTCCGCTTGTATGCAACTTCTCTACATGGGGAAACCTAGAAACAAAGTCGATATATCGCGGTATGGCATGCTTCCCTCTATCATTTATATACTCTTCCCACATAGAGTATATCAGTACCGTATCATTAGGGGCTAATCGAGATATAAGTCCCTGATAATAATCCTTAAATTTGTTGGTTGCCCTAACAAACATACAAAAACCTTTGTCTTCCATCCAGTTGAGTAATTTGATGTTTGTAGGACTAAAATCATAGGCACTATCGAAACAAAACAACGAAGTACGATTACCTGCCGATTTAGTAAATATCTCAAATATATTCTTCTGGAAACGGTCGCATACAAGCGGTCTGTATCTTAGATCTTTATTTGCTGCATAGAATGAGGCTAGTCGCTCCATATCTGTCGAGGAGCACATTACAAATACATTCTTGTAACGTTTCATTATTTCCCCAGCTTCTCTTTGCAACTCATTTTCACTCATCACTCTTTCGCCAAACCTTGACAGCATAGTTCCTTCAGTAATAAGAAAATCAATGCTTCCCTGTGGTAAAATAAGTTTCTTTATAGTAGGCAATAAGCCTTTACTCAGATATCCATGCCCCCTGAAATCTCCTGTATGCAACACTTTTTTACCATCAGCTTCAATTAGAAACATATAAGCATCATAAGCAGAATGGCTTACAAAATAAGGGACTACTTTTATATCTCCTACAGTTATAATCTGTTCAGGGATGAGATCTCCCATCTTTTCAAGTTTGGAAATCTCTTCCTTTGACAACTCCTCTCGACCTTTAATATATGATAGCTGTCGATGCTTACAGAGTGCAACCTGTTTAGCAACTTTACCTATATATTGCGGAGTGCTATACGGAACATAGTGGAATAAACCCAAATGGTCACCGTGATAATGAGTGTAGAAAATCGCATCAATACCTTGTGTGATTTTCTCTATTGCTTCTCGGCTCACCAAATTATCATCCACAATACCCTCACCATCTGGCAAATTTTGTCCCAAATCAATCAATATCCGAGTTTTGTTGGTTGCTATTTCCGTTATGCAACCCCCAATCTGGTTTATACCTCTGTGGATTGTTATCTTCATAATGCAATGTAGGAATACTCAATATGCTCCATCTTTTGAATATGGCTATTATTAAGGAGAGCTATAACAGCAGGGGATATTAATGGATGAAGTTTTTCTGCAAGAAAATGACCTTTGATAAAATGTATTTTGTTTGAATCCAAAGAATTATATAAAATATCAAAATTTCTATATTCGCATTGTTTCGCATTTTGAGGATATTTAATTCTCCGATTTTTAATATCATTCATAATGTTTACATAATACATCAATTCAGATATAATTCCAACCATTAGATTATTTGGTTTCTTTAATTCAAAAATATGCAAAGTATCGCCACGTAAAGCCCATATGTCGATTTGACTTTTACCATGTGGCATTACGCTACTTGCTTTTGATACAACACTGTTAAACACGCCTACAGGAAGTTGTTGATCAATTACATCATAGTTTCCTTTCTCGTTACTTATATAATCTCTTTCAAGAATAGCTTCATCTCCTTGCACTTCTTTGTCAGCTTCATCACATGGGAAATTTATAACCCAATTTTTGAGATTTTCCCCATAATAATCCATATTAAACAATGAACCGTTTTCAGCCCAATCATAGGTTCGGATAAATTTCCATACACGATATTTAAACCTCTCATAATGTAGTAAATCTGATTTTAGGGAAGTAGGATTCCAACAAATTAAGACCTTTTTAATCAAATCGGGAAGCCACGCTTTTAAACAAAGAGCCCAGCCTTCAAAAGCTGATTCATTTGATTGCATATTCGCACATACTCCTTTATCTGAAAGGTTAATTCTAAGGATACCATCTAACACCTCAAAATCAATAGACTTTGGTAGATTTACATTCGTGTTTTGACTGATTTGACGGAGTTTGCGAACTATTTCTTGATTTTTCATTATTCTTTTAATTCTGCTTTTAACTCCTTATTAATAGATTGTAGAGACTTCTTAAATGCAGTTTCCATTTTAATCATGCTTGCTATTAGGAAATCTGCCATTTTATCCCAATCATCTTTTTCATATAGACTGACGTTGAGTAATTCCTGTTTTATTCTACATGCTTTTTTATTTTCTAATCGTTCCCATTCTAATGCTCCCGTCTGTTTTTCAATCTCATCCTTTTGCAATAGCAGTTTATCGAAAACAAATTTATTCTCTTCTGTATTGCTTCTTGACATATAAATTTCAGTTCGCGCAAAGCTCTTCCCGATAGAGAAAACAAATCCTACACCACTCACACCGGAGCCCGCTGTAATCCAATGATCTTTTGAGGGACTGACATTTGCGAATAGGGTTGTTCTGGGATTAAGTTTTAACAATAACATTTTCCAAAATTCAATCCTTATTTTATGTCTTGTCACTTGTTCCTCTTGTGTACTTTGTTCCTCTTGTGCTTTCTCTGCCATTTTTATGGTGTATTCTTCCACCTCATGAACAGGTATGATTTATTCAATATTGAGAAATATCTGTTCTCCAAAAGAAAACGGCGTTGCTTTAAAGCATTGAATTTTAAGATTATATTTCTGTAAAAGCCATAAGACAGTAGAGGTTACCTCCTTTCTATAATTGCCAGATACTAAAATGATCCTTTGAGTTTTGTTTAATTGGATTTCCTTAAAATCTTCGGCATCTAAAAAATCCGAAATATTGCTTTCTGCATTTTCAGAATTTCCTTTTTTATCAAGGTAAGATTGATAAATATCCTTTATTTGCTGCTTTGACAGGCTTGAACAATATGAAGCATACTTTAAAACCTGCCAGGTTACATCTCTACCGCTGTCATCCAACTTATTTTCAATTATAACCAAATCTCCTTGTTTGTCTATTGCAAGTAAATCAAGCCTTTCTCGTGTATCATCAAATCCATCAAATTCCTTTTGGATGAACAATAATTCATCGTCTTCACCAAAGGCAGTAGGAGTGTTTTCAAGCCATTCCTGCAAATGTTCTCGTTCACGAAATTTTAGATCCGAAAAAGTACAGCATTTGACTTTATTTATTCTATTCTTCTCTTTATCAAGGATAAACATTATATGCTATTTTAGATTATATTATGTAGGCATTTAGAGAAAATATCATTCATAGATTCCTAAATGACTTTTGCTTGCAAATTTAGCAAATATTTGATTGCCAGTTATAATTATTGTCTAAATTCTTTTCTCTTATTTTCAGGTGGTTTGATATAAGTTCTTACACTCAGCTTCACTTCCTGATATTTCTGCTTGAACCAGTCAATGATATTTTGACCGTTGAGTTTCAAAAGTAGCTTATCCGAATCATCCCGCTCTTTAAATATCTGTAATTTGGCATCCTGCACGTTGAAATCTTGATTGTGCTCAGTCGAATGGAGTATCCCACTAACTGACACCGATTCGCCACTGAAAAGCTGTTTAATAACATCTATAGCCAATCCAATATCTTTGCATAGCTGTGCTATCCGCAAACGTTCATTCAGGGTTGGGAGCACATCAAGTAGCAGATTTATATCATCCTGTGCCTTATATGGTTCGTACTCTTGCTTGAGTCGCTCCAATCGGGTCTCGGCTTCTGATATTTCCGCCTCTTTCTGCTGCGTATATTCATGCAGATTGAGAAACTTCTCCCGTGCTTCATCCTTACGGTCGTACATATCCCGTACCTTGTCGTAAACTTCCTGCTTCTGTTCTTCGAGATACCCAATATCTTCTTTCAGGTCTTGGTTCTTGGCATACAAATCTCTATAATACTGCGGGGTAGATATATGCCTAGCTTCCGAACCGTCTATACCCCGTTGTAGTCCGTATTTTGCCATTGCCTCTGCGTATGTGTCCTGAAACAGTTTCAGATTATCCTTTGTCATTATATCATCGGCACATAGTCGGGAGCTATTTGTATCTTTCTTACGATACCTTTTCTTGCCCTGCTCATTCTCCTGTTTGTTCTTCTCTTTAGCTTTTCTTCTTTCACCGGTAACGATAGGCACTACAGCAGCATGGATATGGGGTGTTTTCTCATCCAGATGCAAAACGGCAGAAACAACATTCTCTTTTCCGAATGTATCTTGCAACCACTTTATATTATCATTGCTCCACTCATCCAGCTTGCCCTCTGCCTGTATGCGTTGCATATCTTCGGGTGTCCCCGACAGCATAATTTGCAACGCCCTCACTTGATTGTGACTTATCTTTCGCTTTATCCCCGCGGTCTCTATCCGATGCTGTATGGCGTTTGTCCTGTTCTTGACTCCATTGGGGTATGGAATAAGGTTTTCATTGAGGTAAGTACGCGATTGGTCGGCATTTGCGGGGTCTACTGTCCGCTCTATATGTGCGGTAGTTCTAGCATCGTTCCTTTCGGCTTTTGTATATGTAATACGACAAATCCCATGATTTTAATTTGATTTGGAGTTAATACTTTACATCTTTTGATGTTCATTATAGCGGAAAACTTTGGTTGTGTTTCCGTTTTCTTACTGCGGTTGTCAGACCGCTTCGGGGTGTCCAGAGGGGTGAAACCCATCGGCTTATTGGGGCATTTTTAGTGTAGATTTATCGAAGCGTTAAGAAAATGCCCTAATAAGCTACGGCTATAATCAATAGCCCATTGGAGTAGCTGCGGATAAACTGTCGGTAGCAGCTGTTTTTTCAGTTCTCCAGCGATGCCTTTTGTCTGTGGATAATTTTAAAACTTGACAACTTGCTTGCAAATTTTAAATCTTGCATGCCGTCAAACCGATGTCGTTTTCCTTTCATCGGAACGGTTATACTGACTCTACCCCGTTGAGTTTATCGAGCTTTTCGGAAAACAGATCCATATCCCGCCCAATCTTCTCATTTGTGATCTTTGCGTATATCTGTGTCGTGGTAATATCCGTATGCCCCAACATACGGCTTACGCTCTCGATAGGCACTCCTTTGGTCAGGGCAAGGGTCGCGAACGAGTGCCGGCTTTGATGGAAGGTGATGTATTTATCTATACCACAGTGTTTTGCAATAATCTTAAGGCGACGATTACAGTCGCTGTTCTTGGGTACGGGGAACAGGTGTTCGCCATTGCGTACCGATTCATATTTCTCAATAATCTGTATTGGGATATCCAACAACTTTACGTTTACCGGAGTGCCCGTCTTCTCCCTGTGGGTAGCGATCCACTTTGAGCCGTCAGTACAGGTGATAATCTCTTTTTCGGTAAGGTTCTTGATATCGATGTAGCAGAGCCCCGTAAACGCCGCGAAAACGAACAGGTCGCGGACGATTTCCAAAGTCCGGTTATCGAATTTATGGTCGATCATCAGCTTGAGTTCGTCCTCCGTAAGATACCCACGCTCCTTACTCTCCTAGCGAAGATGATAGTGCGCAAAAGGGTTGGTAGAGATTATTCCGCTGTTGTGGGCTTTGGTTACTATCATCCTCAAAGGAATGCTGTACAGCCATACCGTTGAAGAAGACAACCCCAATGTGATATGCAGGTAAATGCCGAAGTCGCGGATAAAGTCTTCGGTAATTTCTTTCAAGTGCAGATCGCTCCTGTTATACCCCGATTTGATAAAATCGGCCAGATGCCTACGAACGCTTAGGTATTTATAGAGTGTACTTTGTGAACGGTCTTTTCCAGCCCGTTTCTCAAACCCGGCGTTATGCCTGTCAAATGCGCCGAGCAGGGTATCACATTCCATCCCGATTCCCTGCCACGCATTGCGTACCATTTCGGCATTGACATACGCTTCCCTGTCCGATATTCGTTGGTAATGTTTGGTAATCTGTGCCCGGATGTTGTCGAGTGTCCGGTTTACCTTTAACGCGCGGTCGCTCCGTCCTGTCGCTCGGTTGGATTTGGCATCCCATAATTCATGGGCGATACTCTGTTTGCAACTGAACTGGGCGATACTGCCGTTGATGGTAATACGACCTAAAACGGGAACAAGCCCGTTTTTTTCCTTACTTTTGTTCACGTAGAACGCGATTTTGAAAGTGCTTCTCATTAATAATTCTTTTTTGGTTACAAAATTAATTCTTAAAGAGTTATCATGCACTATGAAAAATAACGCAAAACGCTGAAAAAAAACCTGTTACGATGCCAATCCCAAAAAGATACGGGAAATGATTTGGTAACGGAGCGGTTGCTTAACTATGCTATAAACTGCATTTCCCCCTGTCGGAAAAATAACGCCCATTAGCGCATATTATGCTGACATTCAGACAACTTTCCGCATTCTTCTCAAATCCGTTTCCCCGTGTTCTGTTTTACCTGAAAAAGAACGAGATGAAAGAGGACGGCAAGTGTCCCGTCATGGCTCGGCTTACCGTTGGTAAATCCGAAACCAAGTTCAGTGCGAAAATGACCGTGCCCGTGACATTATGGGCTTCCGGTCGCGCCGCCGGGAAAAGTCAGGCGGCAAGTGAAATCAACCAACAGTTGGACGAAATTAGGGCATCCGCCCTGTCGCATTACCGCGAACTGTCGGCTACAAAGGATAAAGTTACCGCCGAAGATGTGAAAGTCGTCCTGCTCGGTATGGCTTACGGGCAGGAAACATTGCTGGCTTATTTCCGCACCCAAAATGAGAATTTTGAAAATCATGTCGGAATAAACCGCAAGGAAGGCTCGGCAAAAACCTACTGGAATGCCTTTAACCACCTGAAAAAGTTTGTAAACGAGAACTACAAACTTTCGGACATTCCGTTTACAGCGTTGGACAGGTCGTTCATTGAAAAGTACGACCTCCATTTACGGGTGGAATGCGGACTTGCGCCGGGCACAATCGTCATACTCGTTACCCGTCTGGGCACTATCATCAATAATGCCATGACCGAGGGAATTATCACCGCCGACCCCTTTGCAGGTTATGAGCCGGAACGCCCGGAACGGAAACCGAAATACCTTACCCGCAAGGAGCTGAACAAGCTGATGACTACGCCGCTCACCTGTTCCAAACACTATCTGATTCGTGATTTATTCCTTTTTGCCTGCTACACGGGCATCCCTTACGGCGACATGTGTAAATTGACGGACGAGGACATTTCCGTCGCCGAAGATAATGTGGTCTGGATAAAGTCTTCGCGCGGAAAGACGGGTGTTGATTACGAAATTCCCCTGCTCGACCTTCCGTTACAGATACTTCAACGATACCAGGGCATTGAACCCGACGGACGTTTATTACCGATGTACGATAACGGGGAATTGAACGTGCAACTCAAAAGGATTGCCGCTACCTGTGGCATAAAGCGTAATCTTACGTGGCATCAAGGGCGGCACACCTACGCCACGGAAATTACGCTCTCACAGGGTGTTCCCATCGAAACGGTAAGCCGGATGCTGGGGCACACCAATATTTCGACTACGCAGATTTATGCGAAGGTAACGGACGATAAGGTGGACAGGGAAATGAAATCGCTGGAAAAGCGCATCAACGAACGATTCAAATTTGCCATTTAAAACATCAATCATGGAAACAAATCATATTCAAAATGAATCAAACAAAGGCGGGGAAAAGCGCCGCAGCACTTTTGCCATCCTGTTTTATATCAACCGCACAAAAATCCCTAAGGACGGCATGTGCCAGCTATTGTGCAAAATAAGCATTGATGCCGAATGGGAACAAATCGGGACGAAGGTTTTCGTCGAACCGTCCCTGTGGGATACAACAAAAGGCCGTCCCGCAGGCAAGAGCAGCAACGCCCTTGAGGTAAACCGGGCTATCGACCTGCTGACGGAACGCATCAAGAAACATCACAAGGAAATAAAGGACAGCTTGGGGTTTGTTACCGCCGAACTGGTGAAGAACGCCCTGAAAGGCATTGCACAAAAGCCGCTGGCACTGATGAAACTCTTTAAGGAACATAACGACGAGTTTCAGAAACGGGTGGGCATAGACCGCAAAAAAGAAGCCTACGAATCCTACCTGACCTCTTATAACCACCTGTTGGCGTTCCTCCAAACAAAATACGAGGTGGAAGATGTAACGCTTCGCAGTCTGAATCTGAACTTTTACGATGCCTACGACCTCTTTTTAAGGACAGACCGGGGGCTGCAACAGAAAACAGTCCACCAACATTTATACACCCTTAAAAAAATTACCCGGCGGGCGTTCAATCCATAGCCGTCAGGTTAAGGAATGTATCTAATTAAAAATCAATAATTTGCGTTTGATTCTTGAGATTCAAAAATTTCACGTAATATTATGGGGGTATCCCAAATGAAAATTTATTATTCTATACAGAAAAAATACGAGAGGTATTAAGCCGTCCTCATTTACATGAGCT
>Ga0208197_1000764_pt1 | contig 37291 bp, 34 predicted proteins | sample AD_JPNNA4_MetaG_FD_184444 | JGI IMG/M metagenome (GOLD analysis project Ga0208197, IMG submission 184444) | Active sludge microbial communities of municipal wastewater-treating anaerobic digesters from Japan - AD_JPNNA4_MetaG (SPAdes) (version 2) | ecosystem: Engineered > Bioreactor > Anaerobic...
GAAAGATTATACGAAGCCGGGTGTAACGTTAGATATTATTCGGAGTTTGAGAAATACATGGATATCTACCGATGGGCAATGCTCAGGGGATATATGCGAATAGGTACTATGGACTGTGAATTTTAATGCGAAACGACGTTTGAAATAATGATGGTGTTTTCATAATGATTATTTCTTGAGTTTTCTCACGCAATGAATAGTTAAAGGTATAATCTCAGCTTCCCTGAATATCGCACATATATTCCGCAATGTTGTTACTGAGATCGGAAATGCGCTCCAGATGCAGCAGCATTTCGACAAAAATGGGTCCGGCCTCCGGATCGCAAAGGCGCTTATGAAACCGCTCCAGGTGTTTGTCGCGTGATTCTTTAACCTTCACGTCAACTAATTCTTCACGGTTCACAACGTCCGCGTTTTTTTGAATATCCGGTTTTTCTATCATGGAAGCGGCGTCGTCAAAATTCCGGCTGACGAGTTCAATGATTTCCCACAATTCCGTTTCTCCCTGGGCACTGAATTGAATTTTCCTTTCCGCTTTCTGATGGGCCAGTCTGTTGATGGCTGAGGCGTGAATGCCAATGCTTTCGATATCGTTGGTCATCCCTGTAAAAGCGAAAATTTGTTTGGAAAATTGTTCGGATAATTCTTGCGCGGATATTCTGCGCAAATATTTGACAATTTGTTTGCGGATGTTTTTGATGACCATGTCGATGTAGAAAAGCGATTTGCCCTCAGCTTCCCTGTATTGTGAGATCATATTAATGCTTTTTAAATACATTTGTCGCGCGAGGCTTGTCTGTCTCTGTAATTCCCGGTGAACATTATCCAGTGCTTTGCGTGGATTCCGGATGTCTTTGTCATCAAGGTACTCCGGCCAGATAGGAAGAACTTCATCATCACCGGGAAGAAATTTTTGCATCATCGAGGCAAAAGGCGTGAGCAAAAAAATAAAAGTAATGACGATCACAAGATTCATCCCGAAGTGGGCGAGGGCGATCTGCTGAGCGGTGCTCGAGGAGATTCCTTTTATGATGAAAATGAAAAAAGGCATAAGCAGAAAACAAAGGCCGATACCGGCGCATTTGAAGATTAAATGGGAAACCGCCGTTCTCATGCCGCCTCTGGTGGCGACTGTTCCGGCCAGCAAAGCGGTAAATGTTGTTCCGATATTGGCCCCCATGACAACGGCTACGGCATTTTCCAGAGAGATCATATCCTGTTGAGCCAGAAGAACCATGATGCTGATGGGAATGGCGGAGGCGTGAACAATGCCGGTGACGACAATGCCCACCCCTATCCCGATCAAAGGATTTTGTGTTCCGGTGAACACCTGAATCAGACCGGGTGATTTTTTGAGAGGCTCAACAATGTTGCTGATCAGTTCCAGGCCGAAAAACATCAGACCGAAATAAAAGATCATTTCACCAACCGTCTGCCACTTTTCCCGGCCGGTCAGCCACAAAAGGCCCCCGATGGTAATAATCAGGGGGGATATTTCCGTGAAACGCCATATCACGAATTGAACGGTCAGCGTGGTACCGATATCGGCGCCCAGAATAATGGCGAGGGAATTGGCAAAACTGATCAAACCGGCGCTGACCAATCCGATGGTGAGAGCTGTTGACGCGGAGGAACTTTGAAAAATAATGGTGGAAAAGATGCCGGTGAGAAGGCCGAACAAAGGCCTTCCCACAGCATATTTGATGTATTGTTTTATGCGGACATCAATCAGTTTCCGCACCGCGGAAGAAAGATTGATCATTCCGATCAGAAATAAAACAATGCCGCTGATAATGATTAATATTTCTTTAACTGACAAAATATGTCCCTGATTGCCTCATGGGGTGATGCATGTCCCGGTCAGGTTGTGAGGCAATCCTTTTCAAATATTTTAATCATTAATCTATTTTTTTAAACATCTTTCCTTTGGCGCCGCAAACCGGGCAGGTTTCCGGAGCTTCTTTTTCTACCGTATAACCGCAAACCGGACAGACATAATAGCTGTAGTATTCTTTGGCGCTTTCCAGCGCATCCAGCATTTTCTGATAAAGCGCGGCGTGAATTTTCTCCACTTCATTGGCGAAATGAAAAGTGCGTTCGGCTTCCTTGTTTCCTTCGGCTTTGGCCGTTTCAATCATGCCCGGATACATGCTCTTGAACTCATGCGTTTCTCCGGCGACGGCTTCCTGAAGATTTTCTTTGGTGGATTTGATTCCTTTGAGCGCCCGCAGATGAGCGTGGGCGTGCACCGTTTCCGCTTCTGCGGCCGCCCGGAATAATTTTGCCGCCTGCTCAAAACCTTCCTGATCGGCTTTGGCAGCGAAGGCCAGATATTTACGATTTGCCTGAGATTCACCGGCAAAAGCTTCCTTTAAATTTTCTTCCGATTTCGACATAAAATCCTCCTTAAAATAATGTAATTTTGTTGGTTATATTGGCAAATTTGAACTAAAAGTACAAGCAGATAATTGCAATCATTGACAGGCTGTTGCGCACGATAAACTGATATAAAATTGATTGTAAAAAAAATAAATAAATGATGAATAAGGAACAAGGGGCTGCCAATGGGTATGCTTAAACTGCTGAACAATCGCAACTTCATTTTTCTTCTGGCCATCGTGTCCGGATTGCTTTTCCCTCAGCCGGCGCAATGGACCAAAGTTCTGATGATGCCGGCTCTGGCGATCGTGATGACGCTGGCGACGATCAATGTTCCCAATGGTTATTTTCTGAAACCCCGGGCGATTCTCAAACCTTCACTAGCCGGAATTATGATGACCTATTTCATTCTGGCCGGTGTTATCCTGCTTTTATCGGCATTGCTTGTTCAAGATCATCATTTGTGGATTGGCTTTGTGCTGATCGCGGCTGTTCCTCCGGCGGTAGCCGTTATTCCTTTTACGGCCATTCTGAACGGTAATGTATCTTACACGCTTTCCGGAACCGTGGCTTCGTATCTCGCGGCCTTGTTCATCATGCCGCTGATGTTCTGGATCTTCATTGGCACAGCGTTCAGTGATCCTTCAAAACTGGCCGGTATTATCTTCATGTTGATTGTCCTGCCGTTGATTTTATCCAGAATGATCCTGTATTTTCAATGGGAGGATCGTCTGACGCCCGTGCGCGGCCTGCTGACGGACTGGGGATTTTTTATCGTTCTTTATTCCATGATCGGCGTGAACCGGGATTTGATTTTCAGCCGTCCCATGGCGCTTATTCCTCTGGCCGCGACAGTATTTTGTGCTACCTTTGTTCTGGGCTGGATTATTCAGAAAAGCGGTGAGATTCTTAAAATAGAAAAAAGCAACCTGATCAGTCTGGTGCTTCAGGGTACGTTGAAGAATCAGGGCATCGCCGGAGGATTGGCCATTGCTCTGTTTGAAAAGGAGACCGCGCTGCCTTCGGCGGTCTATAGCGTTTTTATGATTCTGTATGTGATGTGGCTGGACTGGCGAAAAAAAATCAGTAATTAATAAAATCGTTTAACCGTATTGTTCTGTGATCCAGGCCTGATAGGCTCCCGTCTTGATGTTTTCCACCCATTGCTTCTGATTTAAATACCAGATGATTGTTTTACGCAGTCCGGTTGTAAAGGATTCCCCGGGTGACCAGCCCAATTCATTATGGATTTTGGAAAAATCAATGGCGTAGCGACGGTCGTGACCGGGGCGGTCTTTAACGTAAGTAATCAGGGAGCGCCGCTGCTTTCCATCTTTGGCCGGTTCGATTTCATCAAGAATGTCGCAAATCATTTGCACAATGACAATATTTTCCATCTCCGCTTTCCCGCCGACATTATAGGTTTCGCCGCGTTTTCCCGTGTTCATGATGGTCCAGATGGCCTTGCAGTGATCTTCCACATAAAGCCAGTCGCGCACGTTTTTACCGTCTCCGTAAACCGGAAGGGATTTTCCGTCCAGCGCGTTGAGAATAATCAGCGGAATGAGTTTTTCCGGAAACTGATAGGGCCCGTAATTATTGGAGCAGTTGGAAATGGTTGCCGGCAGGCCGAAGGTTTTGTAATAGGCGCGCACCAGATGATCGGAAGCGGCTTTCGAAGCTGAATAAGGGCTGTTGGGGCGATAAGGGGTGTCTTCCCGGAAAAGGCCTTCGGTGCCCAGGCTTCCGTAAACCTCATCCGTGCTGACGTGATGAAAGAGTTTGAATTGATCACCGCGGGCTTTGGCGGCTTCCAGCAGATTGAAGGTGCCGACAATGTTGGTCTGAATAAAATTTCCCGGTGTTTTGATGGATCGGTCCACGTGCGACTCGGCCGCAAAGTGACAAACGGCATCGATCTCAAATTGCGCGAATATGTCTTCGAGTTTTGCGGCATCACAAATATCCACTTTTTGAAAAATATACCGCGACTTAAAATCAGCGGCAATATCCGCGAGATTTTCCGGATTCCCCGCGTAAGTCAGACTGTCCACATTAATAATTCTGCCGGAAAAGTCCCTGTTGTTCATTAACCAGCGGATAAAGTTACTGCCGATAAAGCCGCAGCCGCCGGTGACCAGCAAATTTTTAAATTCAACATCGTGTCGGTTCTGCGTTCTCATGATTAGCGTGCTCTTTATTATTTTTTATTTGAGGAATCCCTGAATAATTTTATTGACCGCCTCGTCGTAGGTTAATCCCAGGCTCATGAGCTTGGTCAACTGATCGTTGGCGATCTTGCCTATGGAAGCCTCATGAGTCAGTTCGGCGTCGGGATGAAGCGCCTTGAGAGCAGGCATGGTTTCATTCGTGCCGTTATCCATTATAATGGCGTCGCATTCGATATGCCCGAAGCATTTGTTCATGGCTTCCATATTGGCATGAAAGATTTGTTTGGAATTTCCTTTCATCACCGAGCGGGAAATCATGTTGGCCCTGCTTCCGTGACCTTTTAAAATGATATTATTCGTGGATACGGCCGATTGCTCGCCTTCGGTCATGACTCTTTCAGTGATCAACAGCATGCTCTCGGGTCCGAGGGTCGCTTCATTCAGGCGGTTGGCTTCATCAACGCCGCCGATCTGGGTTAATTCCATTTCCGCTGTCGCGCCTTCATCCAGAAATACTTTGGTTGTCGGATTCAGAGAGCGGCGGCCTTTGCCTTCCCCCATGGCAAAATGTTTTTCCACGTAAGTCACTTTGGCTTTCCGGCCGACGTGAAAATCATGAATACCGGCATGACCTTCCGGTTCCGGCGAGCCGCAGTGGATGCCGCATCCGGCGATGATCGTGACCTCCGATCCTTCCCCGATAATAAAGGAATTGTAGACAACATCGTAAAGACCGGCCTGACTTAATATAACCGGAATATGCACGGACTCATTCTTGGTGCCCGGTTTGATCGTGACAATGATACCCGTTCCATCGGCATTGCTTTCAATATTGATGTTGGCGGATACTTCTCTTTGCAGAAGTTTGCCGTTTTTTCTGATATTGTATGCGCCCTTGGGTAACGATTCCAGATCCGCAACGGTTTTCAAGAGTTTTTTATCTAAGGCATCCAGCATCTTTTTCTCCTTCGCATCTATTATGATAGGTACAAATGCTTAAATCCGTCAACAGCGATAACGCGTTTTGCAGATCTCCTGTGTAAACGATACGTCCTTTTTTCAGGATGATGATGACATCAGCCACATCTAGAAAAGCACGGTTATGGCTGACGACAATCGTTGCTGTATCGGGACGCAGCTCTTTTTTCAGCAGACTGACCATCGGGCCGATGGTCCATAAATCGATTCCCGTATCCGGTTCATCATAGATAGCCAGTTTCGGATTGGCGGCAATCGTGGTGGCGAGTTCAATTTTTTTAATCTCACCGCCGGAAAGTGTCGTATCAACTTCCTTATCCAGAAAAGACATCGGACAAATTCCCACCCGGGTGACCATTTCCACGATCTTTTTTTCATCCGTGACGCCCGTGGCGATGGAGAGCAGGTCCCGAAAAGTAATGCCCTTGAAACGGGCAGGCTGTTGAAAGCTGTAGGCAATCCCTGATTTGGCGCGTTCGGTAATGGAAAGACCGGAAATGTCTTTCCCTTCAAAGATAATCGAGCCCGATGATACGGGATTTATACCCATGATCAGTTTGGCGAGAGTCGTCTTGCCGCTGCCGTTGGGACCGGTGATAACGTAAAATTTGCCTTTCTCAAAGGTATAATCAAGACCGTCAATGATGTTGCGTGGCTCGTTGATGCCATCATCATTTCCCGGCACGGTGAAATATAATTTTTTTAATTCCAGCATGACTTAATCCATCCCCTTATCATAGATCATTTGTGAAAACCTGGTGACCCGCAAATCAAATGCGTCGCGGAAACTTATACATAATTTCAGGCAAAAATCAAAGCTGAAAGATAAGAGTGAATTTCATCAGAGCAACAAAAGAATTCAAGTGACGCAAATAAAACAATGGCGGCAACCGTTATGCTTACCGATTGCCGCCATTGTTTTAATGAATGGATAAAAATTGAACGTTGAAATTTCTTACTTCTTCTTCGCTACTTTTTTCTTGGGAGCCGCTTTCTTTACAACTTTCTTTGCTACTTTTTTCTTGGGAGCCGCTTTCTTTACAACTTTCTTTGCTACTTTCTTTTTGGGTGCTGCTTTTTTTGCTGTTGCCATCAGGTGAAGCCTCCTTTGTAAAAAATTGTTGGATCAAAATACTTCTCATCCCGTTTTCTGATTTAATTTTACTTTAATTTTTTTATCACGTCAACAAAAAGTGCAAAAAAATATTATTTTTTTTCAACGGGGATCATTTGATGCATGCCGTATTTCCGGTTTATGAATGGATAAAAATTATTTTACGGCTGAATGATTTGTGTTGCCTGTCCGCTGTAGGCCTTGTCAGCAGTGTGTTTCCCGATGTTGACTTATCCGGATAAGAATTTCTCCCTCTGCTTTTATGGAAGATCAGAAGTAAGTTCTTGAACCGATATATTTATTTCTGAAATAATTTGACGAGAGAGAATCTACGCGGATTTTTCCTCCGTGAGACGAAGCATGAATGAATTTTTCATCGCCGATGTAAAGTCCCACATGCGAAACCGTGTCCGAACCTTTCTCCGAGAAGAAAATCAGATCCCCTTTCTGCAGATTGTTTTTGGAGATGGATAGGCCCGCTTCAAATTGTTGTGCCGAGTTGCGCGGCAGATTCAGGCCGTTTAATTGATAGACCGTCATGGTCAGTCCGCTGCAGTCAAAACCGTCATCGGGAGAAGCGCCGCCCCAGAGATAGGGAACACCGATGAAATCTTCCGCGGTTTTCACAAGCGATTCTCTGAGATAAGCGGTGCCGTATTTATTTTGTCTGGCAACGGAATAATCTTCCGGCCGGACAATGTAAAATTCTTCGATAATATTTCTTCCTCTGAGATTTAGAGCTCTTTGCCTCGCCAATTCTTTTGTTGCAAAATTACCAAATTGAACTTTGAAGAGCTTATCAGAAGCAAGAAAATACGTGGCATCCAGACCGTGATCATTTTTCAGTGTTTCCGTGAGACGCGCGGCATTATGGACGTTTTTAAAAGCACCGGCCTGAATGGTATATCCCATCAGATTTAACAGAGGTTTGTGAACGCCGAGAGAGCGGGACGGACGATAATGAGTTTTGCTTGAGCAGGCCATGACTAAAACGAGGGAAAAACAAAAGAACAATGTCAGTACTTTCTTCATGGGTTGATCTTCCAGCGCTCCCTTACATAATTTCTGGCTTCTTCGCCGGTTTTGATTCTTCCTTCCAGTTGTTCTTCTTCCAGAGCCAGGAGAATCTCTCCGATAATTTTTCCGGGAGGAAAGCCCATGGCCATCAAGTCATTGCCGTTCAACAGGCGTGGCGGATGCAAGTCCTCCTGTGACAGCAGTTGAAGATGTTCAAGGCAGAATTCATAATTGTCCAGCATACCGTGACTGGCCATGCAATCCAGCCGATGCAATTCCAAATGCAGATCGAAATCAGGCATGCGCAGGAATCGTTTGAGACGTCCCGGACGCATTTTTTGAACATTCATGAAAACCATGTGCTGACGGATGAGAGCAAGCACGGTTTCTCGCTGCGCGCGGGAAAACCGAAGCCGTTGCAGGATATCATCAGCGATTTCTTCACCTTTTTGCACGTGTCCGTAGAAATGCACGCCTTTTTCATCTTCACTGCGCGTCAGGGGTTTGCCGACATCATGAAGAAGCGTCCCCCATGCCAGACAGAGATATTTATCCGTCGGTTCTGCGGCAGGCAGCAATGCCAGCATGTTGAGCGTATGCTTCCACACATCACCTTCCGGATGAAAACGGGGCGGTTGTTCCACGCCTTGCAGTTTGGCCACTTCGGGCAGAACTTCCCGTAGAAGGTTCGTTTCTCTCAGCAGCTCGAAACCGCTGCGTGCGCCGCCGCCCGTCAGAATTTTGTTTAGTTCATCCCGCACACGCTCCGCGCTGATTTGATTTATTTTGTGTGCGTTTCGAGTAATGGCATTTTTGGTTTCCGGTTCGATAACGAATTGCAGATTGGCCGCGAAACGAACGGCTCTCAGCATTCGCAGATAATCTTCATTGAAACGGCTGTCGGGATCGCCGATGGTGCGTATGATTTTATTTTCGATATCGGAGCGTCCGTTGACATAATCCAGGATTTCTCCGCTGGTCGGATCCATCAACAGACCGTTGATCGTGAAATCGCGCCGGACCACATCTTCTCTGGCGGTGGAAAAGTGGACTTGCGAGGGATGCCGGCCGTCTTCGTAAGTATCGTCACTGCGGAAGGTGGCCACTTCGTACGGGTAATGTTCAATCATCACGGCGACCACGCCGAACTTCGCGCCGATGGTGAGCGTGCGTGGAAATAAGGCGATGATCTGATCGGGACGCGCTGACGTTACAATGTCGTAATCGCTGGAACGATGACCGAGGATGAAATCCCGCACGCAGCCGCCGACAAAATAGGCTTCATAACCGGAATGTTTCAGGTGCCGGACGATTTCCCGCGCATGATGCAGTTTGTTATTTCCGGTGTTATCCTTCTCCTCAGACAAAAGACTTTCCTTCTGTGATTATTTTTTACCCAGCTTAATCGCGCAGAGTTCACCGCACATGGTGCAGCCTTCGTCTTTGGCGCTTTTGCTTTTTTCCAGAAGAGACAATGCTTTTTCGGGATCAATGGACAACTCCACCTGACCCTGCCAGTCAAAATTCTTCCGGCATTGCGCCATTTTTCTGTCTTTGTCCCGCGCGCCGGGTAATCCTTTGGCGATATCCGCGATATGCGCGGCAATGCGCGCGGCGATGACGCCGTCACGCACATCGGCGAGAGTCGGCAGACGCAGATGTTCCGCGGGGGTCACATAGCAAAGGAAATCGGCTCCGGCAGCTCCGGCAATGGCTCCACCGATGGCGGATGTAATGTGGTCGTAGCCCGGGGCGATATCCGTGGGCAGCGGACCCAATACGTAAAATGGCGCGTTCTGGCAGATTTGCTTTTGAAGTTTGATGTTGGTGACGATTTCCGTCAGGGGAACATGCCCCGGACCTTCAATCATCACCTGCACGCCGGCTGCGCGGGCACGTCCGGCAAGTTCTCCGAGAATAATCAGCTCCTGCAGTTGCGCCTGATCCGTGGCGTCATCGATCGCGCCCGGTCTCAATCCGTCGCCAAGACTCAAAACCATGTCATAACGATGGGCAATTTCGAGCAGCCGGTCATATTCTTCGTAAAGGGGATTTTCTTTTTGATTGCATTCCATCCAGTTGGCTGTCATTGAACCGCCGCGGCTGACAATGCCCAGGATTCTTTCCTGTGCCTGAAGGGCGGCGACACTGAGTCTCGTCACGCCGCAGTGTACGGTAATAAAATCGACGCCGTCCTGACCGTTTTCTTCGATGACAGCAAACACATCATCCGCGGTCATTTCGGAAATGGCTTTTTTATCGGCTATCATTTTAACCGCTGCCTGATAAATCGGCACGGTGCCGATCGCCACGGTTGAGTGCTGCATGACTTTTTTTCTGATGACAGCCAGATTTCCGCCGGTGGATAAATCCATGACAGCGTCGGCGCCGGCATCCACGGCAATTTTTAACTTTTTGAGTTCCAGATTTACATCCGCGTGATCTTTGGATGTGCCGATGTTGGCATTGACTTTGGTGCGCAGACCAAGGCCAATGGCCAGCGGTTTAATGGTTTTATGTTTCATGTTGCGACAAAGAACAATGGTTCCATCCACGAGACCGTCACGAATATATTCAGGCGCGACATTTTCGGCTCTTGCCGCGATTTTCATTTCTTCAGTCATCTGCCCTTTGCGGGCTTTTTCCAGTTGTGTCATGATTTCCTCCCGATATTTAGGCGACTTTCAGGTCGCTGTGTTCCTATGGTTTTTTTAATATTTCTCCAAAAACGTTTGCCGCGCCGTAGCCTTTTCCCGTCGATACGTGGTTTTTGATGGCGGCGATGATTAAAATTCTGGCTTGCAGTGCCGCATCGATGATGCTTTTTCCCCGGGCGAGACCGGCTGCCAGTGCCGAGGCATAGGTGCAACCGGTTCCGTGAACACCCTGAACAGAGATGCGTTGCGAGGAAAATTCATAGAAGCTGCCGTTGTAGAGAACGTCAGTGATTTCCGTTTTTCTTCCGGCAGAAAGATGGCCTCCTTTGATCAGAACATTCCTGACACCCAGATCGTGAATCCGCCTTGCCGCTTCTTTCATGTCTTCAATAGATTTAATTTTAGTTTTCGACAGTATTTCCGCTTCGGGAACGTTCGGCGTAACGGCCAGAGCAACTGGCAGCAGTTCTCTGATCAGTGTCAGACGCGCCTTTCCCGGCATCAGCGTTTTGCCACCCTTGGCAATCATGACGGGATCAACAATCAGGTTTTTGATTTTATTTTTTTTTATTTTTTGTGCCACGGTGTGAATAATGTCCGTCGTCGGCAGCATACCGGTTTTCACCGCGTCGGCCCCTGTATCCTGTAAAACAACATCCATTTGTCTTCCGACAAAGGCAGGCGTTACAGGATAAATCCCGAAAACGCCTCTCGTGTTTTGCGCGGTGACTGCCGTGATGACGCTCAATCCCCAGCAGCCGCGTGCGCTGACGGCTTTCAGGTCCGCCTGAATGCCTGCGCCGCCGCTCGAATCGGAGCCGCCGATGCATAACACTTTAAACGGTTTCATCATTCAACGCGCCTCCGGGAAGAAATCTTTCTGATGATATTTGATGACCAGCAGCTTGCCTTTCTTGATGACGATGCCGGCCCGGGATTGATTGATCCGGTTGCTGATGCCGCGGGACTCGCCCATTTTGAGAACCCCGTTTTCCAGTGGATAATGGAATCCGGCCAGCGTTATTCCGGTAACCCGGGGCGTCAACGCGAACAGAGAGAGTGTCTTGCCCGTTTCTTTGATGAAAGAGCATTTTTGGTTGACTATAAATGCCTCGCAGTATTCGTCAACCAGAAAGGTGTCAATACCCGTATCGAATCCTTTAGTAAGCAGATAAATATTAGCGAGCGTGTGGTCAATTCGGCCACCCAGCGCGCAGAATATGGATATCCTTTTTGGCTTTAACTGAAGGGCATAGCTTAACGCAAGCTCCGTATCCGTGTAATCTTTTTCAGAAGCATACCGGATAACCCTGACGTTTTGCTTTTCATAATGTTTCAGCGTTCGTTGATCAATGGAATCCAGATCACCGATGATGACGTCAGGCATCATCGCCAGCCTTTTTAAATGGTGTGCTCCTTTGTCACAGCAGACAATATACGTTTTTTTTGTTTTCCTGATTTTTTTTTCAAGAAAAACCGGATCGCCGGAACAGCCGCCGCTTATAATGAATATTTCCTGATACACGTCATTTACCTTAATAATTTGAAAAGATGCGTTGTTCTTCCCGCAGCTTTTAGACACCGATTTGACGTCAAAATTTATTACATTAACCACTAAAAAGCAAATTGTTTAATACGACGGTTAAGATATAAATGATTTCATTCAGAACATGAAACGTTATTGATCCGTCAAATAAAATCTTGACAAAAATATCGTTGTTTGTTTTTTTAGCCCCGCAAAAAAGGAACATCTTGCGCATATCGGTTAAGACGAATCAGGATTTGCTGAAGGATAAATCTACAGGATCATGATCGGATAAAGGAGTCAACAGGCATGAAAAAAATATCATACTGGTTATTGATTGTTGCAGTGGCAATGATTGTTGTTGCGTGCGGCAAGGATGAGCCGGAATTGAATTCCATTCATCCCGGGCTGTATGAAATCAGTCACGATATTAAATACGCGGGACAATTGATCGTCCTGAAACAACGAGTTCGCTACAATGCCAATGGAACTTATGAAGCAACAAATTTTCAGAACAACGCTGCCCTTGAAGAATTAAGGGGGAAATATAAGGTGGAAAACAAACAGCTTGTTTCCTATGATACGCAGCGTCGTCTGATTGCCCAGGAAGGAACGTGGAGTCAGAACAAGAGTGTGTCCAAAGTAGATGTCCGGAAAATTAAAAAAAGCAGTTACCAGTATTATTTCAAATACCCGGATGAGCAGACCAGAGAGAAATACAAGGGACTTGGTTTATCCGAAGGCTGGAAAACATACAAAAGAATAAGCGACTGAAAGGGATGTTTCCCAACAGTCGCTGAAATTGCTCCATGACGTCATATAAGAAAACCGGATGTTCAACCTGACATCCGGTTTTCTTTCTGTATATACCGCCTTCAAAAAAATCAAGTATCTTCAATTTCCTTGTTAATCAGGTATTTGGCAATAACCGCATTTGTTGAATAATCCTGCTTCTTGCCTTTGATAATCTGCCGCAGAACTTTCATGTCGGATTTCCAGACAATGTGACCGGGAGCAATGAAACAGAAACTACCCGGTGTGTATTCCGAACTGACAGTGCCGTTTTTGTAATAGAAGTATTCTTTGCTGTTTTCGGTGGGGAAACTGCGCACAGTAGGGGGAATATCCGTGGGCAGGAACCACAGTTTAATTTCGCGTTCGGCATCCTGCGCGTTGGCGGATGCGTGAATCAGATTGTCCGACCGGTCACCGATAAATTTACCCTTCTCATCATACAGCGGAATGACGCTTCCCAGCGCGCGAATGCAGCCGGGCCGCTGCTCTCTGGCGTCGTGCGGATTGGTGTTGCCGCAGATTTCGCGGATATGCTTGATCGCGTTCGGTCCCCGATAGATGATCGCGATGACTCTGCGCCTTGACGGCTCATCCGGATAATGCAGGTAACCGCGAATATAATCCAGCAGGGAAGGATAGAAAAATTTTCCTTTATGTTCCGCGTAATGTTCTTCAGCCAACGCGAGATTAACGGCAACGACCTTGAGTGCCGCAAAGCGCAGGCCGGTATGAAATTCGGAAAACTGCGAAAGGATGTAACCGGTCAATGAATTTTTCATGGCATCCGGTTTTATCAGGACAAGCGAACTTTCTCTGTTTTGTTCAGACATGGATATTCTCCTTGTTTTCTGTGTCGTAAATTAAATTCTACTGTTTAAACAACTTGTTTAAAGCGCGCGAAGTATAAGAGAAGTATCGGTTTGTGTCAATAGAATATATGGTTGCGAAGATTAAGCAAGTTTCTGACGTTCCATCCATTGATGCAAAGCTTGTAAAGCCTGATGGACGATTAGCGCGTTCCGCTCTTTCTTCCGCATTTTTCCTGCCGGTGCGGCGCCGAGCAATCCGAAATTAATATTCATCGGCTGAAAATTACCGGCATGATCAGGCGAGGTGATGTAATGCAGCAAGGCACCCAGCGCGGTTTGAAGCGGAGGTGGTTCGGGGTTTCGTCCTTCGATCGTCAACGCGGCGTTCAGTCCGGCCAGCAGACCCATCGCCGCCGACTCAACATATCCCTCCACCCCGGTCATCTGACCGGCGAAGAAAATATTTTCATGACTTTTCAGTTGCAGAGACGGAAGCAACAGGGAAGGGGAGTGAATGAATGTATTGCGATGAATGCTGCCGTAGCGGGCGAATTCAGCGTTTTCCAGTCCGGGGATGAGCCGGAAGACCCGCCGCTGTTCCGGCCAGGTCAGTTTGGTTTGAAAACCGACCATATTGAAAAGTGTTCCGGCTGTATTTTCCCGGCGCAATTGCACAACAGCATACGGGATTTTTCCCGTTTGGGGATTGACGAGGCCCACGGGTTTCATCGGACCGAAAGCCAGGCTTTTTTCGCCGCGGGCCGCCAGCACTTCCACCGGAAGACAGCTTTCAAAATGACGGACTTCTTCAAACGGTTTCGCGGCAACCTTTTCTCCGGTCAGCAATTCCTGCCGCAGGCGTTCGTATTCTTCTTTGTTCAGCGGGCAATTCAGATAATCCGGCGTTCCTTTATCATAGCGCGACGCCCAGAAAACCTTATCCATTTGAATGGAATCGGCTTCGATGATCGGCGCGATAGCGTCATAAAAATAGAGATAGGAATTGTCGAGCATCCGGGTAATTTCCCTTGCGAGGGCGTCGGAAGTCAGCGGGCCGGTGGCAATGATCGTTAAAGCGTCTGGCGGAATGGTTGTAACTTCCATCCGGCTCAATGTGAAATTCTTTTGTTGATGGAGTCTGGCTTCTACTTCACAGGCGAATTGCAGACGGTCCACAGCAAGCGCGGAACCCGCGGCCACCGTCGTGACATCCGCAGCCATCATGATTAAAGAATGCAGGCGGCGCATTTCTTCTTTCAGGAGTCCGGACGCATTGTCCAGGCTGTTGGATTTGAGGGAGTTGCTGCAGACCAGTTCAGCCAGGTGTTCCATTTTGTGGGCGGGAGAAAACGTCTGCGGTTTCATTTCGCACAGATGAACGCTGTGACCTCGCCGCAGGAGCTGCCAGGCGGCTTCGCAACCGGCCAGACCGCCGCCGATGATGACCACGGGAGCAGTGCTCATTCTGTTGATTGCGTCTTGGACATTTTCTTGATGTTTTTGCATTCGGGATAACCGGTGCATCCGAGGAACTGGCCGTAGCGGCCGCGTTTGATGGCCATGGGCTTGCCGCAGAGATCACAGTTTTCATCCGATAAGACCGGTTCCGCCTTGGTCACTTTGCCGTCTTTCCCCATCTTTTTGATATTTTTGCATTCGGGATAACCGGTGCATCCGAGGAACTGGCCGTAGCGACCGCGTTTGATGGCCATGGGCTTGCCGCACAGTTCGCAAACCTCATCCGTGGTCGGCGCTTCCTGGGCGACTATATCTCCGTTCTCGTTTTTCGTCGCGTTCATGGTATTTTTACACTCCGGATAGCCCGAGCAGGCCAGAAACTGCCCGAAACGTCCTTCCTTGACGATCATCGGTTTGCCGCACTTATTGCATTTGACATCTGTTGTTATGGTTTCCACGTGCTTTACCTTTCCATTTTCATCATGGGTGAAATTCATGGTGTTTTTGCATTTGGGATAATTGGAACAACAAAGGAATTTTCCGTTTTTCCCCCACTTGATGACCATCGGGGAATCGCATTTTTCACAGATCAGATCGGTCGGCGTTTCTTTTGTCTTGATGTTTTCCATATCCGTTTTGGCTTTTTTCAGTTCAGCGTCAAAAAGCTCATAAAAATTTTTCAGCGTCTCGACTCTTTTCCGTTCGCCGTTTTCGATGGCGTCAAGCTTGTTTTCCATGTCCGCGGTGAAGGCGAGATCCAGAATGGACGGGAAACTTTTTATCAGCAGTCGCGTCACCGTCATCCCCAGTTCCGAGGGATAAAATTTCCCTTTTTCCAGACGGACATATTCGCGATCCTGAATGGTCGAAAGAATGGTGGCATACGTGCTGGGACGTCCGATGCCCTTTTCCTCCAGTTCGCGCACCAGTGACGCTTCCGAAAAGCGCGGCGGCGGCTGCGTGAATTTTTGTTCCGTGTTCAGATTGAGCAGCTTCAGCTTCTCTTTTTCACTGATTTCCGGCAGAAGCTTGTCGCCGCCGTTTTCCTCTTCCTTCTCATCCTTGCCTTCCGTATAAACAATCGTAAAGCCGGGGAATTTCATGACCTGTCCCTGCGCACGGAAGATGCAGTTGGCTCCGGCAATGTCAATCGTCGTCTGATCGAGAATCGCCGGATTCATCTGGCTGGCGACAAACCGGTTCCAGATCAACTGATAGAGCTTGAATTGATCGGGTGTCAGATAGCCCTTGATGTCCCTGGGGTTGTAGGACATTTTTGAGGGACGAATCGCCTCGTGGGCATCCTGCGCTTTTTGCGCGTTTTTGTATAAATGAGGCTTATGCGGCAGATAATCGGATGAATAATTTTCTTTGATGTAATCCCGCACCTCTTTCAGGGCTTCCTCGGCGATCCGGTAGGAATCGGTTCTCATGTAGGTAATCAGACCCACGGAACCTTCCTGGCCCAGTTCAATGCCTTCGTATAGTTTTTGAGCGACCATCATGGTTTTCTTCGCTGAAAAACGTAACCAGCGGGAGGCTTCCTGCTGCAGCTTGCTGGTGGTGAAGGGCGGCGGCGCCGAGCGTTTGACCGCTTTCTTCTCCAGCTTTTCCACGATGAATTCCGCCTGTTTTATTTCGGCGGCCAGTTTCGCGGCCTGTTCGCCGGTGGTGACTTTCGCCTTCCTGCCTTCAATTTTAATTAATTTCGCTTCAAAAGGAGGAGGATTTTTCCCCTCGAATTGCGCGATGAGATTCCAGTATTCTTCCGGAACGAACTTATTGATTTCTTCCTCCCGGTCGCAAATCATCCGCACGGCGACGGACTGCACGCGCCCCGCGCTCAAGCCTCTCTTGACCTTTTCCCACAAGACGGGACTGATCTGATAGCCGACCAGCCGGTCCAGAATGCGTCTTGTCTGCTGCGCTTCATATTTATTAAAATCAAGCTGCAAAGGATTTTTGATGGCTTCGGTTACGGTATCTTTTGTCAAATCGTTGAAGAGGACCCGATAGACATTTTTATTTTTTGTGTTGATGACTTCCGCGATATGCCAGGCAATCGCTTCCCCTTCGCGGTCAGGGTCGGGAGCCAGGTAGATATTTTCCACGTTCCTGGCCGCTTTTTTCAAATCATCAATGGTTTTCTTTTTGGTCTCGATGACATTGTAGGTCGGCTCGAAATCCTTTTCCAGGTCAATGCCCAGTTTGCTTTTGGGCAGATCTTTGATATGGCCCATGGAGGCCACTGCGTTGAAATCGGCGCCGAGAAATTTTTTAATGGTTTTAACTTTCGTGGGAGATTCCACAATGACCAGGGAATTCGCCATAAATATTGTTTCCTTTTATGAATAAAAAATAATTTTCGCCGCCCCTATAAATGGAAGAAGCTTTTTTGTAAAGATATTTATTTTTTCACGGAAAAGAATTTTCCGGGATGCTGGGCAATAATACCTTTTAATTCCATGGTGGTCAGCGAACTCAAAAGCTCCGCGGATGACAATCCGGTGGCGGCAATCAAATCGTCAATATGAATGCGTCCCGGTAAGACAGCATCGAATATGGTCTTTTCCTGTCCATTTAGATTTTCCGCCTGTTTTCGCCCAACGTTTGGCGGCGTGACGCTTTGCGCGCGCGGAATGCTGGCGGCTTTTAATGTTTTTTGTTCGATCTGGGGCGCGATCTCCTCCAGGATATCATCCGTATTCTCAATCAGCTTCGCCCCCTGTTTGATTAATTTATTCGTGCCCCGGGAGCCCGCGGAATCGATGCTTCCAGGTACGGCAAAAACCTCCCGTCCCTGTTCCAGCGCCAACCGCGCCGTAATCAGCGAACCGCTTTTTTCACCCGCCTCCACAATCACCACGCCATAGGACATGCCGCTGATAATTCGGTTACGCGCCGGAAAATTGGGCGAACGTGGCGGAGTCCCCAGTGGAAATTCAGAGACCGCGGCGCCGTTTTCAATAATTTCTTCAAACAGTTTTTTATTTTCCGGCGGATAAATAACATCCAGACCGCTGCCCAGAATTGCTACCGTCCGTCCATGCGCGCTGATCGCTCCCCGGTGCGCCGCGGAATCGATGCCTCTGGCCATTCCGCTGACGACCGTTAAGCCCTTGAACGCCATCTCCCGGCTTAGTTTTTCAGTGGTATATTTGCCGTAAGTCGTGGCCGCCCTGGAGCCCACGATGGCCACATTGATGTCGTCGGAAGACAGTTTTCCGCGCACATATATATAAGGAGGGCGGTCATAGATGGTCAGCAGCTTTTGTGGATATAGTTCATCCTGATAAGTTATTATATCAACTTTCTTTTTATCGAGAAGTTCAAGTTCTGCTTTAACTTTATCCCAGTCTTTAAAATTGACAATCGCCAGGGCGATTTTACCGGAAATTCCCTTGATTTCTTTTAATTCCCCAACCGTGGCGCTGAAAATGGCCGGCAGGGATTGAAACCGGTCCACCAGCGCGGAGAAGGTAACGTTGCCGATGCCGAGAACCGATTTCAGCGCGATCCAATATTCTAAATTGTCAGCAGTCATACATTTCTAAACCGCAAAGATCATCAAAAGGGTGATACACATTTTATTGTTGCTCTGTTTAAAAAACTCTTCCGACCGGTTAAAAGAAAATTTTCAGCAAGCTACATCTTGTTAAAACCGCGTGTCAAGTTTTTTTCGAAGAAGATGCAATCCCGAAAACAGTTGCTTAATTTTATGCTTTGCGTTAGAAAACCTTCAAAATTCCAAGAGGTATTTATGTGCGGTATAAAAAAATCTTATGTATATATCATAACGATAGCAATCCTGTTCATTGTTCCGTTTATCAGCTTTTCTGAAATCGTTGCCGGTCCGGTAAAAGCCGTGATCCCTGTTCAGCAGAAAACTCAAAAAACAGTCAGTAAAGAGTCGAGGCAGCCACAACCGGCTTTGATGATCACTCCTTCGGAACTTAAACTTGGCCTGATTACTTTTGACAAATCCGGTGAAGGAACCGTTACACTGAAAAACACGAAATCCGAAATGATGACCTGGTCCACCCGGGGACCGGAAGGTTGGCTGAAGCATCAAGAACAGCAGTTATCCGGCGTCCTCGAAAAAGAACAGGGAAATATACGAGTGGAAGTCAGGTTATTACCGAAAGAGTTACCGGACCATGAAACCAACAGGAAAAGTGCTTACGGCGATGTGGAAATGACCATCGAATATGGGGATAAAAGACTTATCTGCACCAAAGAACTATCCGTCGGTACGTATAAGGAAGAAATCAAATTTAACTTTAATCATGAACAAAAGGGAATTTATGTTTCCTTCAACATTGCCTATACTCAAACGTCTCCGGCGATCAGTTTGAATCCCCAAAGACTGGATATGGGAAGCATTCTGCCCGGTAAGAGTGTAACCAAAAAAATCATTTTAAACAACACCGGCAGGGAAATGCTGAAATGGTCTGTTTCAATGCCGAAGCATGGCACAGATGATATTGCCGTTCTCCTCAAAAGAGGCCGATATGTATCGTTTGCGAATAACGAAGCAACCGGTGAAATTTATAATGTGCCTCCCTCTTTAAAAGATATCATTAAATTAACCGGCAAATGGACGAACAGCAACGGCTATCCCGCGTGTGAACAAGGCGTCAACAATATCAGAATCAACTTTATGGGAGCCGGCATTATTCTTTATTTTGCCGTGTATCCCGAGAAGGGCAATTTAGCCATATCCCTGAATGGAACGTCTCTTGATAAAATAGAATTATGGGAAGAATTAAAAGCAAACTCGGGAGAATTATTTGTGACGGACAAACTCAACTTCGGCGCTCACGTTCTGGATATCTATAGTAAAGACACACCGTTGGTTTTGGAAGGCGTGAGGATATTAGGCGTCGCCACATCCTTTTTTCCGGAAGGCAGTATGAAGATATTTCCCAATTCCGGAGCTACAACCAGGCAATCCAATTATCTGACGGTTTCTTTCAATCCCGGGTCCATGTCACCCGGTTATTACGCGGATGAAATATTATTTGCCACCAATGGCGGCGATGAGATTGTGGAAACATTTGTGGAAATCCTGCCGGAAAATATTACAAAGGTTATTGACATCTACAGATACTACAACGGCAGCGATTATCTTTACACGGCCGATCCTGTGTCGGAGACATCAAGAATCATCCAGGGAAGATATGTCAAGGAAGGCATCGCTTTCCGGTTGTTTAAAGCCGACACGCCGGGCACAAAAACTTTCTATCGCTGGTATAATCCACAAACAAGAAGTCATTTCTACCATTACATCCCAACCGGCGGCGGCAAAGACTTGCGGGGTTACATCTCTGAAGGAGCGATCGGCAACATCGCAACATCAAAACTGACCAACACCAGAGAATTGTATCGCTGGTATAGCCCGACAACAGGCCGTTATTTTTATTCCATTGACGCGCAGGGAGGAAAGTTAAATAAAAAGATTTATAAATTTGACGGCATAGCCGGTTATGTCAGATGAGAGACGCGGGAAGATAAAAAATCACTTTGCGTATCTTTTCATCTTGACAAAATGAGGAAGAGGGGCTATTAGGTCAAGTCTTTTTAGGCACAGGTTACAAAATGCGCCTGTAGCTCAGTTGGATAGAGCAACGGACTTCTAATCCGTGGGCCGAGAGTTCGAATCCCTCCAGGCGCACCAAGCGATAATGGTGGGTGTAGCTCAATTGGTCAGAGTGCCGGGTTGTGGCCCCGGAGGCTGAGGGTTCAAATCCCTTCACTCACCCCATTTATAATGGTTGGAAACGAGCGCCCGTAGCTCAGCTGGATAGAGTCGCAGACTTCGAATCTGTTGGTCGTAGGTTCGAATCCTACCGGGCGTGCCAGATAAAAAAGAGAAGGTTCTTTATCAATAGAACATCATTCAGGGCCCTTAGCTCAACTGGCAGAGCAAATGACTCTTAATCATTAGGTTGTCGGTTCGATTCCGACAGGGCTCACCAATTATATCAATGGGTTACAGATGACAATCTGTGACCCATTTTTTTTACTGCAATTATGCCGCACTGCCCCTTAAATTTCTTCAGTTTCTGTCTGAAATAAAATTACCGTTATTTTTTTAAGCAAAAGGATCATAAAAATACAATTTCCGGCAAATATTGCTTGACTATCATTTAATGTAGGTATTATTTAGAAATAACTCTTCAATGTAATAAAATACGAATTGAACGGAACTGCTCATTGCATTACGGAAGATATATATTCAAGTGCGTGTTCGATGATAATGCAGTCTTACCGCCTTACAAAGGCTCAACATTGCGGGGTATTTTCGGGCATGCGTTAAAGAAAGTCGTTTGCGCGCTCAAAAAGCAGGATTGCGCTGATTGTCTGCTGGCCCAACGTTGCATTTATACTTCTATTTTTGAAAGCACAATCCATCCTAATCATAATATCTCTGTAAGACGTGTCGTTCACCCGCCGCATCCGTATGTCATTGAACCTCCGGATGATGCCAAAACAAATTATCAAAAAGATGATGTTTTAAATTTTGTGATTTTACTTTTTGGCAAAGCCAACGAGTGCCTGCCGTATTTCATTTACGCCTTTGATCAAATGGGACAGATTGGCATCGGCAAGAGAATCGACGGCAAGCGGGCCAGCTTTGTATTAAAGCAAGTCCTAGTCAATGAAGACCTGATATACGATCAGAAGGACGGGAAAATCCGGAAACAGCCCGCTCTCGATAATATAGCCATCGAACCTGATTCTGTTTTGCAGTGCGATCAGGAAATGATCATCAAGCTTAAATTATCAACACCATTGCGCATAAAATATCATAACAATTTAAAAGCCGAATTGCCTTTTCATATTTTAGTAAGAGCCATGCTCAGGCGAATCTCGTCGCTTTCAGAAAGTCATGATGGCGTTGAGCCTGCACTGGATTACCGTGGTATGGTCAGCAGGGCAGAAAAAGTAACCATAGAACAATCTGATCTTTCCTGGTTTGACTGGAGGCGCTATTCCAACAGACAGGAACAGGAAATGCTCATGGGGGGTATGATCGGCAGCATTGAATACCGCGGGAAATTGTCCGAATATTTGCCTCTGATAAATTTTTGTGAAAAAGTGCACATCGGGAAACAGACAACTTTTGGACTGGGAAAAGTTGTACTGGAGAATGTGCAAAAGATTTAAATCTTTAATTTTACACAGCGCAGCAAGAGGAAGAGCATGCCCAACATTCTTCTGGCCATATCGGGGTTGAGCCCGCAAGTCGTTACTGAAACTCTTTACGCCCTTCATCAGGATGGCATCCGCGTTGATGAAATTCATGTTCTCACCACGCGCACCGGAAGAGACCGCGTTCTTGCCTCGCTTCTCGCGCCGCAAGACGGATCTTTTCACCGGTATTTAAACGAATACGAAATCGATCCCAGTTCGATCCTGTTTACACCAGAGTCGGTTCACGTTTTGCGCGATACGGCGGGACGCCCTTTGGATGACATCACTTGCGCGGACGACAATGAAATTCTGCTCAAGACCTGCCTTGCGCTGGCGCACCGCCTCACGAAGCGTCCGGAGGATACCGTTTTCTTCTCCATCGCCGGCGGGCGAAAAACAATGAGCGCCTGCCTCATGACCGCCGCGCAGTTCTATGGCCGGCCGCAGGACCGCATTTATCACGTACTCGTTTCACCGGAATTTGAAAATCATCCCGGCTTCTACTACCCGCCCGTAAAGCCCGTCATGCTGGAGATGCGTGAAGAGCGGGGTGGAAAAATACTCAGAGACACAGCATCAGCCTCCGTCACCCTTGTGCCCATTCCCTTCATATCATTGAGAGACGCCATCCGTGATAGGGCAACCGGCCGTGTTCAAACGCCGGCGAGACTGCTGCGCCACCTGATTCGCGAAAAGGAAGAACCACTGATCGTCGATCTGATGCAGGGTAGAATCATCTATAAAAGAAAGGAACTGCCGATGATGCCCTCAAGGCTCGCGCTTTACGCGTTTCTGGCAGGCCGGAAACTTGACTGTCGTCTGGTACGCGCCGGATGTGGCGGCTGCACGGACTGCTACCTCGACTATGAACAAATCAGCAATGCCCAGGCCGTCATTACAGACATTTACAGAAAGATAGGAGGAACGACAGAAGGCAAAGGAATCTGCGCGCTGGAGAAGGACGAGCTGCGCGCCTATGTGAGTAAAATCCGTCAGGATATCGGGCGGGCCTTTGGCGCGACAGCGGCAGGGCAACTAGCCGTCACATCCGCAGGCAGAAAACCCGGCACCCGTTACGGCATTGGAATGGATCGGGAAAAGATAAAACTGATTAAGTAAAAGTACAATAAACGAATGATTATTTGTGCAAACCGGCTCATTCGGAATAGAATCCGAAATAAAGCTAAAAAGTTCGGAATGTACTGCGAATAAATCATGAAGATCTGGAGCAAACGGATACCAAAATACAAAATGCTAATAATATCAAATAACTATCATCATCTGTCATTCCCGTGAAGGCGGGAATCCAGGATTATTAAAATGGATTTGACCTTCGCCGTTGAGGCGGTCACGCTATGGGCTACTATTACGTCGAGTATTTAACCGTTAATACCTTTAGAGATAGACGCGGCAACGTTGCCGCGCTGGAATATGGAAAAGGTTTTTTGCTACAAAGAATGCGAATAAAAAGCGGGGAGGTTTTTTATGGATGACACTGTATTGAAAATAGCGCTGGCCGGATTGCTGCATGACATCGGGAAATTCGCCCAGGAAGGCATGTTTGCCGATCCGGAATTTATCAACAGCAACCGTCAGCTCTATCAGCCATTTTATCAGGATCACTTTACACATGAGCATACGGTCTATACGGCGGCTTTCATCGATCACATCGAAAAGTTATTGCCCAGGGAATTCAACAAGGGAAACTGGGGTATGGAAGATCCGTTTATCAATTTGGCTGCGGGTCATCACAAACCACAGACCAACTTGCAATGGATAATTGCCACGGCGGACCGCTTAAGCAGCGGCTGGGACCGCGCCACATTTGACGAATATAACCAGGCTATTGCGTGGAAAAACTATCGCCAGACGCGCCTGTTACCGCTTTTTGAGAGCTTATTGCGTGATGATGAAGAAATGGCCGTTGCCAGGCAATATCATTATCCTCTCAAGGCGCTAAATCCTGAAAGCATCTTTCCCAGCCGGGAAGCTGTTGATGAATCAAAGGCGAAAGATGAATATAAAAATCTGTTTGACGATTTTGTGGCTTCACTGGAGAAACTGCTGCATAAAGACGAAAGCATCACACTTTGGTTTGAACATCTGGAAAACCTGCTTTTGATCTACACGTCCATGATCCCGGCCGCCCGGGCGGGTAAACTGGTGCCGGATGTGTCTCTGTTCGATCATTCGAAGTCCGTTGCGGCTCTGTCGGCTGCGTTGTATCTTTACCATCGTGACACAGACAGTATGAATGTTGATGCGATTCGGAATTCGGACAAGCAGAAGTTTTGCCTGATCGGCGGAGATTTTTATGGGATACAGGATTTCATTTTCAGCGACAGCGGGGAAGCGGGGAAGCACCGTTCAAAAATCCTGCGTGGCCGATCTTTTGCGGTGTCGCTGATGTGTGAATTAGCCGCCGACATGATTTGCAGGGAAGCAGACCTGCCGCCCTCTGCCGTTTTGCTCAACGCAGCCGGAAAATTCACCATTCTTGCGCCGAATACTGAGAAAGTTAAAAACACTGTGGCGATGGTGCGGGAACAAATTAATGACTGGCTGATTCAAAAGACGCTGGGTGTCAATTCGTTCGGGATTTCTACCATTGATGCCGCGCCTAAAGATTTTGAGGCGGGGCGCTTCCATCAATTATATGAACGCTTGTCTGATGAGATGAGCGCCAATAAATACAAAAAATTCAATCCCGATAAATACGCGGGCGTTGTCAGCGGATTCCTTGATGCGTTTGACAATCGTTTGAGCCCGCCACTTTGTCCGTATTGCGGAAAAAGACCATCCAAAAAGGAGGCGGAGACCTTCAAAAAGGACAAACAGGACAAGTCGATGTGCGCCATTTGTCGCGATCACATCTTTCTTGGAGAAAACATTGTAAAAAAACCACGGATCGCAATCACGACCTTCGATGCCGATGTTAAAGGCGATGACGTAAAATTGATAGAACCTGTTTTCGGAAAATACCAGGTTGCGTTTGTCGATGGTGGGCTCAACAAATTAGCAAGAGAAGGTCAACTGCTGAAATACTGGGACATATCAATCGATGCGTCGGGCGCTATCTCCCGAGACGTTACCGCGCGATTCATTAATGGCTACGTTCCTGTTTACGGAAAAGAGGATCTGTATGACGATCGTATTCTGGAAGGACGGAAAGCCGAAAGCAAAAAAGAAGAACTGATTGAAGACATCGCCGAAGGCAGACCGAAAACATTCACGCATCTCGCCTGTAAAGCGATGAACCCTGCCGAGGAAGGAGCTGCGCGCAGTTTCAAAGGTATTCAGGCATTAGGCGTGCTGAAAGCGGACGTTGATCATCTTGGTATGCTGATGTCTTGCGGAATCAGCGAAAAAAATTTCACCATCTCACGGCTTGCGACCCTGAGCCGTCAAATAAACTTCTTCTTTGTTGTTTATTTGCCGCACCTATTGAAGACGAATCCGGTATATCGCGAAATCTACACGGTGTTTGCCGGTGGTGACGATCTATTTCTGATCGGCCCGTGGAACCGCATGCTGGATTTGTCGGAATTGCTGAAAGATCGTTTTGCTGAGTATGTCTGCATGAATCCGGAGGTTCACTTTTCAGCCGGGATCAGCATCCAGAAAGCCAACACACCGCTGAGTAAAATGTCTGCCGATGCTGAAACGGCGCTATCGGCCTCTAAGGCGGGTGATAAAACAGGCAATCGTAATCGCTTAACTGTTTTCGGTGAAACAGTAACATGGGATAAATTTACTCAATTGCACGAAATTATGAAAACGGTAGAAAACTGGCGGAATGAAAAGTTAATCAACAACGCCATGCTTTATCGGATGAACCGATTCATTGCAATGGCGGCTGACGAGAAGGCGCTTCTAGGTGATAAAGAGATACACTTGGAAGACATGGAAGCTCTGAAGTGGCGTGCCCTTTTCAGCTACAATGCCGAACGAAACATCGGCAAAAACATAAAAGACGAGGCCAGGCGAAAAGCGGCGAAAAAAGAATTTGAAAAAATGGCAGGTTGGATTTCCGAGCACGGAAGCACCCTGAAAATCTCCATTTGGGACATTTTATACAATAACCGGTAAGGAGGAAAATATGGCAGAGGCAATAGTGTTTTATAAAGATAAGGAAAGAAAAACAATTAACCCGAAACTATTTTCAGCTCTTGCAGAAGATTGGGCGAGAGACGTGCACACTGCAGGCGAAAGGGCAAGAGATGCCAATAAACGATCTCAGCTAAGAAAATTTTACGATGAAGTATTACGGTTGAATGGTCTTGTGAGAAATAATCCTGCTGATTGGGAAAACATCATGCCCTATGTGAGCATGTTGATTGCCAAGAGTGTTTACGCGCAGGGTCGCAACAAAGTGACGCCGGAATTCGTCAAAATGTTGAAAGACGGGGTAAATCAAATTCAAACTAAAGAGGACCTGGAAATATTCGTAAATTTTTTCGAGGCCTTCATGGGTTATTACAGACAATACGGAGCCAATTAATAGGAGGATAAAGTCATGCAGCTAACAGATATAAAAGAAATCAAAGGCAGAATCATTCTCAAAAGCGGTCTTCACATCGGCGCGGGCGATACAGAGATGCACATCGGCGGCACGGACAATCCCGTCCTCAAGCATCCGCACACGCAGGAACCCTATATTCCTGGGTCTTCTCTGAAAGGCAAAGTCCGTTCGCTTTTGGAGATGGAAAGCGGTCTGATGGTGGAAACAAAGGGTGAGCCCGTCCAGATAAAAACCCTGAAGGGGCTAAAAGATGACCAGAAAAACAAATGCATAAAAATCCTGAAAATATTTGGCTCCAGCGGTGCGGACGCTGACGGATCAGCGGACCTTCAGTTGGGGCCCACGCGGGTTTCCTTTGCCGATTGCCCGATGAATGCGGCCTGGAAGGCTATGGCCAGGCAAAACCGTTGGGATTTTTTTGAAGTCAAATCGGAAAATTCCATTGATCGTATTGCGGGAACGGCGCGCAATCCCCGGTTTACGGAGCGCGTGGTTGAGGGCACGCAGTTTGATTTTTCCGTAACCTTGAAATTATTGGGTGAAAATGAAGAAGAGCTTTTTGATTATCTCCTCGACGGACTCAAACTACTGGAGATGGACGCTTTAGGAGGAAGTGGCAGCCGTGGTTACGGGCGCATCGAGTTTCAGTTTGACGATGCCGTGCTAAGCGAGAAATTTAAAAACAGAACGCCTTTTTCCAACGGAGGAAAATAATTGTGAAACTCTATGAGATCATCATAAAACCGGAAAGCGGTTTTGGCACGCCGTTAAAAGGCGACACAATTTTCGGGCATCTCTGCTGGCAAGCCGCCTATCACCCGGATTTGCTCGACGGCGGCTTCGACCGTTGGATTAACTGCTACGCGGAGCGGCCCTTTGTCGTGTGTTCTTCAGCGTGGCCGAAAATAAGGAAAGATGGCAAGTGGTTTTACGCCATGAAACGGCCTGATTACCCACCTGGCCGTCTGTTCCCATTAACGCAGACGAACAAAAGAAAAGCTATTGAGCAAAAAAAAGAAATCTTAAAAAAAAGGTGGTTTCTTGTCCCTGAAAATTTGCATCTCTCGCTGGATACCGGTTCTTTCATTGCGGACAACGAGCTGATGGCTTATTTAATCAATGACCTATCCGGTGAATCAAGAAAAATGATGCGCAGGAAGACTGACAAGAATTTCATGTCTGAGTTTATTCAGCCGCATAACACCATAAATCGTTTGACCATGACAACCGGTAGCGGGATGTTTGCGCCGTATTCGGAAGCAGCGGATTTCTATTATCCGGAAACAGAGTTGGCGGTTTTCATTCTCGTTAATGAAGAAGCAACGGATATAGCCCGACTGCAAGCAGCGCTGGAAAGAATCGGCCGCGTTGGATATGGTAGAAACGCCTCGACGGGGGCAGGAAAGTTTTCACTTGGTGAATGTGAAGAACTAGCATTACCCGACGGGTCTGCGTCTGATGCCTGCTATAATCTGGCGCCGGTTCTGCCGGAAATCGGGCTTTACAAGGAATGCTGGTTTACGCCCTTTACCCGCTTCGGACGGCATGGGGATGCTCTGGCTGCGTCGAACAACCCTTTCAAAAACCCGGTCATCATGCTCGATGAGGGCGCCGTCTTGATCCCGACGGACAGGTCGGTGTTTGCAAAGCCTTACCTGGGGAGTGCGGCCGGAGGCATCTCCAAAGTATTGCCAACGGCGGTTGCGCAGGGCTATTCGATTTATCTGCCTTTAAAACTGGAGAAATAATCATGAACAAAACAAACACCTTTTATATAAAAATTCTTTCACCCGTGCATATCGGCTGCGATGACGTTTATGAACCAACGGGGTTTGTTGTCAATGAGCAGACCGAAACTTTAAGCGTTTTTGACCCTCTTGATTTTTTTAGAAGCCTTGATGAACGCACCAAGGTGCAGTATGCCGCAATCTGCTCGAAAGGAACCGTCGATTCTATTTTCGAGCTTTACAGATTCATGAGAAACCGGACTTATGACGGCGCGACCGTCAATCTCAGCAAAGGATTCGTGAAGCACTACAAAGATTGTTTATCAAAAAGCAGCCGGGATTTCCAAAGGGAGATGAACCAGTTTTCGATTGCGAGGACATCCTTTAGTCCGAATTCGCAAAAGCCCTATCTTCCCGGCACAGCCATCAAGGGAGCTCTGCGGACGGCCTATCTCAACGAAGTCGCAAAGAAGGAAAGAATCGCACTTGACCCCCGTGACCGGAAAAAATCGGAGACACTGGAAAAAGGGCTTCTTCACTATAAGAATCTCGAAGATGATCCCTTTCGTCTCCTGAAAGTATCGGATTTTCATCCTGTCGGATCGTACAGGACAAAGATCGTATATGCTGTTAACGAAAAGAAACGGGCGGTCTCCAGATTCAAGGCGAGAGGTCCTTACCAGATCCTGGAAATCATCGAACCCGGCGCGGTCTTTGTTGGTACAATTGAAATTCTCACGCCTCAAATTCGCGAAGTGATCAAATCGCCTCTGACACAGCGGAATATTTTTGACAGCGCGGCACTATTTTACAAAAAAGAAAAGCAGCGTGAAGACATGGAACTCAAAATGGCAGGCATGACGCCGCTTATGACGGATAATGCAAAGGATGCGTGCCTGCTGCGACTGGGGAGACATTCCGGCGCGGAATCGCTGACCATTGATGGGTATCGTGACATCAAAATTATGAAACAAAGAGGGGATAAAACGTTTTCAGATAAAGCGACAACTTTCTGGCTGGCGTCTGATGCCGCTTCAGGATACCAGAAAAGCAGTCTTATTCCGTTTGGCTGGTCTGAAATGGCCCCGTTGACGGCTGAAATGAAGACCCGTTTTGAACAAATACAACCGAAACCAGAGGTAAGCTCAGGAACAGTTTCAATTTCGAATGCGTCGGATAGTCAAACGCAGGAAAGGCAACCCATCATGACTTCACCTCCGCCCGTTGAAGAAATCTGGGAGAACGCGTCTGTCAGCTTCAACGCCGGTAGCGGCGGGGTTGTGACGGCGCAATCGACGGATCAAAAAACGGCTTCAATTCGGGGAAAAGAAAAAGCCGCAGCGATTACGGATGCCATCCTCCACAAAAAACTATTTGAAGGAAAGAAGACGTTGCCCAAAGCGAAAGTCACCGTTCGAAAAACCGGCAATGCCTGGGAAATTGTCCGGATTGAGCCGGTCGGGTGAAGTGGAATATTTGTTTACAAAACAATACAAATATGTATTATAACGTAACCAGTTATGAAGGCTTATCGTGAGACCCATATCCGCCAGGCGGAAATTGCCCAGCTCATTCTGTTGCATCAGCTTTATGCGCAAAAAGAAAGCCGCCATCTGATTTTTCAGGGCGGCACGGCCATTCGCTGGTGCTACGGGGGCAGCCGATTTTCCGAGGATCTCGATTTCGTGACGACGCTTGCGCCCGAAGCGGTGGAGCTTCTCGTTTCGAAGGCCTTGCGCGGCGCGGAAAAGCTCATGGTTCCTCACTTTGGCGCGGGCGCTGTCACGCTCGTTCCCAAAAAGTCGCGTGGCGACGCCTTTAAATGCTTTGTCGATTTTCAGCCTCAATCCCTTAGGGGAAAAATCTCTATCAAACTGGAGTTCGAGGCGCTCACGCCCGGAATGTTGCCGGACACGCAAAACCACGTCATGGCGTCACTTGGTTCCGTTGCGTATCTGATAGCCGCCGGAGAATTCCGCGTGCCCAGACCCAACACGGTGTTTGTTGCACAGACGACTCAGGAAATTCTCTCCGACAAAATCCGCGCGCTTCTGGAGCGTTCCTATCTCAAAGGCAGGGATTTTTTTGATCTGTGGCACCTTCGGGACGTCCTGAAAACAGCCCTTGATATCAACATTGTGCAGCGGAAGTTTACCCTTTACCGGGCGGGCTTTTCCGCGGCACGTCCTGTCGCGTTTTTTACGAAGCCGACAAAGCAAAACGAAAAACAGATGCGCGAAGCCATCGAGCAGGATCTTTCGCGGTTTTTACCGCCCGGGGTTTTGGATGTTCACCGCACGCAAAAATTCGCGGCATTGCTCACGACGACACGCTCAGTCTTTGCCGAACTGCAGAGTAAAGGAGTGCGCCTGCCATGACCGCCGTTGAAATTTTAAAACAACTGCCGCACCTGTTTCGTCATGCCGACGTGGCAAAATACACGAGAAACGCCAACGTTTTTCTGACGCGGGCGCAGGTGAGGGGATTGGTCGAACGGTTGGCGCGCGGCGTTTATCTCAACCGTCTGAGGGAACCCATGCCGGCCATCGAGGAAGTCGCCTGTTTTTTGCGCACGCCCTCCTACATCTCCTGCGAATGGGCGCTCAACCGCCGCGGTGTCCTGCTTCAGTCGCCCACGGTCTGCACGGTGCTGACGCTGGAAACATCCGTAGGCGCGTCGCGCAACATCAGCTTTGGCGGCGTGACGATTGAATTTTCGAAGATCGCCCCGCGGCTATTCAACGGTTTTGAAACACAGGAAGGATACAATCTTGCGGTTGCCGAAAAGGCGCTTCTTGACACGATTTACTTACGCAAGCGCGTTCCGTTTGCCGACGAGCTGGAGTTGGACCGATTGGACCGGGAAAAATTGCAAACAATGGCCGAAGAATTTCCGGCGGTAGTAAAAAAACGGCTGGAAGAAATTATGAAGTAGAAGCACTGCCTTAAAAAGACTTGGAGATTATTGTTATGAAAAAAGTAATGATCATGTCGTTGGGCGGTTCTCCGGAACCTTTGAGAAAAAGCCTTGCTGAACATCAGCCGCACATTTTGATCTTCTTCGCGTCACATGACTCTGTTATAAAATCGGGAGAAGTCCTGCAGGGTCTGGCAACCAAACCCAAAACAGAAACGGAGATTACCGAAAATCCTAATTCGCTTTATGAATGTTACAAGGCCGCCAAGCGATGTATTGACAGAGCGGCCAGACGCGAAATACCGGAACAGGACATCATTGTGGATTATACGGGCGGGACGAAAGTCATGTCGGCGGCTCTGTTGTTGGCAACGGCAGGACACGCCTTCGGTTTTAACTATGTCGGAGGTGATGAACGATCGAAAGACGGTTTGGGCGTTGTGCAAAACGGTCATGAGCAGATGTATGAAGATATGAATCCGTGGGCCGCATTTGCCGAAGAAGAGCGCAGGCAAATCGTTACCCTCTTCAATGCCCGTCGCTATACAGCCGTCATCCAGATACTTGATTTGTGTAAGCGGCAACTTCCAGCCCAAATTGGTGCTTTCTTTCAATTTGTCCGTCCGCTAGCCAATGGTTTCTTATTTTGGGAACAGTTTCGGCATAAAGAAGCCCTTGATTGTCTCAAGAAAGGCGCGACTCTGGCGGATGATTATTTGAAGCACTACGCTGACGAACATTACACGCGACTCAGAGAGGAATTGCAAAACCATATTAATTATCTGGCGGATCTTCTCACAAAGACAAACGGCATGCAGATTTCTAATATGATTCTGATCAAAGAACTGATCAACAATGCCCGCAGACGCATGGATGATAAACGCTTTGACGACGCAGCGGCGCGCATCTACCGGGCATTGGAGTTGTATGGCCAGATTTGCTTCGAAAAAACTGTTGGATGCGCCAACGATAGAGTGAAACCGGCAAAGATTCCCGAGGAGTTGCGCGAGGAATTCATCCGAAAATATCGAGACCCGCAGACAGATATGATGAAACTGCCGCTTCAGGCAACATTTACCGTTTTGCGTGCCGCCGGACACGATGCGGGACAACGCTTTTTTGAATGTGAAAAGAAAATAAAAGACATCCAGAGTGCACGCAACAAATCGATCCTGGCCCACGGAATTCAACCGGTAAGCGAACGCGCGGCGCAAAGCATACTGGAGACCGTAACCGATTTCGTTCAGATGAAGGAATACTTTGATTTTCCCGCTTTGCGGGAATGAAAAAAGCGTTCTTTGACAACCGAATATCGTTAACTCAAAAAAACGTTTTTCCTTTCCCGGTCGAAGACGGCAACGTTGCCGCCTTTGACTTGAAAATCGGGTCGTCATATCCTTCTTCCCGCGGGGAACTTCCAAAAGCCCCGCGGAAAGGAGGAACCTATCATGGTCGTTTACATCAACACCCAGGGCGCAAGGCTCATTAAAGAAGGGCGCCATTTGCTCGTCAAAAAAGGCGAGTCCACCTACCACACCCTGTTCACCTACAAATTAAAGCAGATTGTCATTTTTGGGAATGTCGAGATTTCGCACCGTGCGCTCGCCCAGATTCTGCGGCACGAGATAGACACCGTCTTTCTCACACAGAGCGGGCGATACCTGGGCCGCCTGGCCGCGCCCGAATCGCGCAACGTTTTTCTGCACAAGCGGCAGTATGCCCTGCTCGACGATGAGGTGTTCACCCTGCGCATGGCGCGCAGTCTTGTTGCCGGCAAAATGTCCAACATGGCCACACTGCTCATGCGGATGAGACGCAGCCGCGACGCGGAAATCGCCGGCCAGAAAGCACGGGAAATTCAGGAACTGATGCCGCTTCTCGAAAAGGCAACTACCGTTGATTCCATCCGCGGCTACGAAGGCAGAGCCAGCGCCCTGTATTTTGAAGCGTTCGGGTCGGGTTTTATCGAAAACCAGGGCTTTACTCGCCGCGTCCGGCGTCCCCCGACCGACCCGGTCAACTCCATCTTATCGCTCCTTTACACATTTTTGATGAATCGGGTTTACGCCGCGGTGCGCGTCGCGTCGCTGGATCCTTATCCCGGTTTTCTCCACACCCTTGATTACGGCCGTTACTCGCTCGTGCTCGATTTGATGGAAGAATTTCGCACCATCATCGCCGACACCCTGACGCTGTCGCTGTTCAATCTGAAAATACTGCAGAGAGACGACTTCTACGAGGAAAGACCGGATGAGCAGGAAGACGAAGCCGACGCAGTGCCCGAAAATCCGGCCGACGTCAGCAAAGACCCGATAGGATGGATTTCCGGCAACGCCGCCGAGGCGGATGGCTTTGACATCCCCGAGCAGCGCATGGACGAAAATCTGACAGTGCCTCGTCCGGCGGGAAAATATCCCGTCAAACTTCACCCGGAGGCTTTCAAGCGCGTGCTGGACGCGTTTGAAAAAAAACTGACCACGGAATTTCACTATCCACCGGCGGAGCGGACACTCACCTATGCCGACGCCATCATCTATCAGGCCGGGCATTTCCGCAAAGTCATAGAAGGGGAGGCGCAGGTTTATCAACCCGTGTTGCTGAAATGATCACACTGATTACCTACGACATCACCGATCCGAAGCGGCTCAACAAACTTCGTGACTTCCTCAAGGAATTCGGTTTGCGGACGCAGAAATCCGTTTTCGAATGCGACATCGACGACATCGCCTTGAAAAAAATACGTGCCTATTGCCGTGACAACCTGGACATCTCGTCCGATTCCGTCCGGATCTACAAAATCTGCAATCGTTGCATCAACAAGGTTAAAATATCCGGTACGGGTCTGAAAGTGACGCAACTCGATTACATGATTCTGTGAAGCGGTGCAAATCCCCTCCTTTTTTAAAGGAGGGTTAGGGAGGATTTTATGAACATGATAGTCGCCTACGACATTAGCGAAGTAAAACGTTTGAACAAAATCGCCAAAATAATGCTGGACTACGGCGTGCGCGTGCAGAAATCCATTTTTGAAATAACCGTCACGCCGCCGGTTTTCAGAGCAATGAAGAAGCGGGTCGAAAAAATCATCGTGGCGGAATTGGACGGCGTGAAATATTATCCCTTGTGTGAAAAGTGCGCCGGCACCGTGGAAATCATTGGACAGGGGCAATTTACCGATCCCGATAGAGAATATTACATTTACTGATCCGTTGAATATGAACCCCGGTGTAAAAAAGCGCTATTTTGCAAGCATTGGATTATATTGCGTATTTGAAAATCATGACGCCGGGGTTCGCGCGAATGAAAAAACACCTTTAAAAACAAAACTTTATCCTGTAAAATCATTACGAAAGAAGGGGTGATTTAAAAATGGAATCAATTTTTAGAAGAGGTTCGCGGAAAGCAGGACGCAAGATCATGATTTTAATGAAAAAAGGAGGAACGCGGAAACAAACGACCTGATTTACGAAGGGATTGCGACGTGACCTGGTGATTTTGTTAGTTTATGTTTTGTGCGGGAAACAAACGACCTGATTTACGAAGGGATTGCGACTGTTCCCGGCTTCGTGCATTTCTTCTGCAGGTGTCGGCGAAACAAACGACCTGATTTACGAAGGGATTGCGACCTCGTATAGCTCAACAATCTCAGCTCGTCCCGCATTTGTGGAAACAAACGACCTGATTTACGAAGGGATTGCGACTCCATCATCATAGTATAATTTGACGGAAGCATACGAAACAAACGACCTGATTTACGAAGGGATTGCGACACGAAGAAAACTAATGTATTTGCGTTAATATAGAGCATTAGAAACAAACGACCTGATTTACGAAGGGATTGCGACGTGGTAGTTCTCGTGGAATTCCCTGATGAGCGGGAGAGAGAAACAAACGACCTGATTTACGAAGGGATTGCGACGCCGGTTTCGTCCTTAAATTTCCTGATGAGATTGTGAGGAAACAAACGACCTGATTTACGAAGGGATTGCGACCTTGTCCGCTAATGCCTGAAATATTGTTGCCATATGGCCGAAACAAACGACCTGATTTACGAAGGGATTGCGACGTGACCTGGTATTCAATTATCAAAGAGCATTGTGAAACAAACGACCTGATTTACGAAGGGATTGCGACCTACAAACAATCCGTAGTTCATGAGGAAAGTTTTAGCCGAAACAAACGACCTGATTTACGAAGGGATTGCGACAAGAATTGTCACGTTCGGATTTCGGGCATCCGTCGGCCGAAACAAACGACCTGATTTACGAAGGGATTGCGACTTCTGACATCTTTAGCTTGCGGGTGACGCCAGTGGAAACAAACGACCTGATTTACGAAGGGATTGCGACTTTTTACCGTGAAACGTTGTGATGCCTTCAGTTTTATCGAAACAAACGACCTGATTTACGAAGGGATTGCGACTAGCACGGATTTCGTTTGCAATCAAATGGTGATCCGCGGCGAAACAAACGACCTGATTTACGAAGGGATTGCGACGTTATCTCATCGCTCATTCATAATCACCTTGACTGCGAAACAAACGACCTGATTTACGAAGGGATTGCGACGTTTCTTTTAAAAACTTTTTAAAGGCGGTCATGGTGAAACAAACGACCTGATTTACGAAGGGATTGCGACAAGCTTGCTTTATGTTTCGTTTTTTGTTTACGCTTTCGCTTTGAAACAAACGACCTGATTTACGAAGGGATTGCGACGATAGAATGTGCTGACCTCATTGTTATGATTTAAGACAATTTGAAACAAACGACCTGATTTACGAAGGGATTGCGACACATACTTTTTGTTCATTTCATTCCAGTTCATGTTACACCGAAACAAACGACCTGATTTACGAAGGGATTGCGACATATCCTCCTTTCTTTATAGTTCGCTTTATACCTCGAAACAAACGACCTGATTTACGAAGGGATTGCGACACCTTTTATCAGGCCTAATTCTTCTTCAAGTGCCCAGATTGAAACAAACGACCTGATTTACGAAGGGATTGCGACGAATCTCAAAGCGCTTAAATGGAAAGGTATGTCGCGGGGAAACAAACGACCTGATTTACGAAGGGATTGCGACTCAATTTCTTCTCTGCATTTCATCCAGCCGCTATTCCCATGAAACAAACGACCTGATTTACGAAGGGATTGCGACATACAATACTGGTACCACGTATTCATAATACTTGGGTGCGTCGGGAAACAAACGACCTGATTTACGAAGGGATTGCGACTGCTCGCACACCTGGTCAACATTCTGCTCGCAGCGGCGGAGAAACAAACGACCTGATTTACGAAGGGATTGCGACTTACCGAATCCGCTTTAGTAACATCTGGCGGTACATGGAGAAACAAACGACCTGATTTACGAAGGGATTGCGACTTTATGATGCGGTTTAAATTCATAATCGGCTCGTGTATTTTGAAACAAACGACCTGATTTACGAAGGGATTGCGACATTTATGATGCGGTTTAAATTCATAATCGGCTCGTGTATGAAACAAACGACCTGATTTACGAAGGGATTGCGACAAATCGTCGGCGTTGTCGGTATCGGCGGCGGCGGTGAGAAGAAACAAACGACCTGATTTACGAAGGGATTGCGACTATTCTCCCTTGGTAAACGGTTTATTGATATTTGTTCGAAACAAACGACCTGATTTACGAAGGGATTGCGACCAATGCAAAGCCGCAATGTTCCCGCGCCCAGAGCGGAGTGAAACAAACGACCTGATTTACGAAGGGATTGCGACGCCAGTATCGCCGCTGCTTTTATATTGTCTGAAAGGAAACAAACGACCTGATTTACGAAGGGATTGCGACGATCAACTCACTGTCGATTTTCTGCGCGTCATCCGGAGCCATGAAACAAACGACCTGATTTACGAAGGGATTGCGACACCCACGCCAGAATGTATTTATCGGGATCATGTTTGAGAAACAAACGACCTGATTTACGAAGGGATTGCGACTCTTTCCCGAGCCATCGCATTTTTTGCAGGTTATCGGGAAACAAACG